>OQWM01001068.1_pt1 | contig 18789 bp, 15 predicted proteins | sample 1691531 | NCBI WGS metagenome assembly OQWM01 (sample SAMN03418257, study PRJEB22391) | human gut metagenome | biome: human-gut; feature: organic feature; material: feces | host: Homo sapiens | place: Tanzania | collected 2013-01
CGTGTGGCCATCACCACCGACCGGACCTGGCCGCAATTCAGCGCGCCTTTGACAAAGGTGGTCATCACGGCACCGAAGGTGCGGATGTCAAAGAAGTTTTCGCACATAAAGTCCCGGATCTTGGCGTCCAGGTCCGCGTCCTTTTTCTTTGCCTCCTTCAGTTTGGCGGGGTCTACGCCCAGGTAGGCGCAGGCTTCTCCGTCGCTGCGGTTCAGGGGAACACTGTCCTTCACGTAGATCCGATAACCGGGGACACCCTCCTTGGCGGTTTCAACATAGTTGCGGATCTTCCGCTTCAGGCAGACGTCCGTTACCAGGCCGTAGCCGGTTTCCGGATCGATCCGGGGCATATTGCCGGCATCCGGGTCCCCGTTGGGATTTCCGTTCTCCACGTCGAAAAAGATCACAAATTCATAGCGGTTGGAAATGGTACTCATTTACTTATCCTCCTTCTTGGTAAAACGGGATTGCTTCTGATGGTAATAGCCCAGGTAGAAAGAGCCCTGCTCCGGCAGGCTCAGCCGGACGGGGAAGCTTTCACCCAGAATGCCCAGGATGCCGCTGATTTTCCGGTCCAGAGCCGTTCTGGCCCCGATGTCCAGTTTTCGCAGATGCTTTTGAGACAGATTGCTCAAAATCGGGAAAATGGTCGCCGGTGTGGCGGCAGCGGAATTAAAATACTTATCCTTGATGGTGGCGTTGATGCCGGGGTTTGCCCGCTCCTGGGCCTCCTCGTATACGGCAAACAATCGGCCCAGGGTATAGGGAATATTGGTGCTGTTTTCATTCAGGCTCACAGTCAGTACCTCCTCCGGACATAGAGCATTGGAATTTTCCTGGTAATAAGCTTTGGGATTTTTCAGATAATAGGCTTTCAAAATGGCGGCACGGCCGGGGGTGATCTCCCGTTCCGCACGGATGCGCAGCATGGTGGCCTCCATAAGGGCGGCGGGGTAGGGGGTCCCCGTAAAAATGGCCCGGGCAGCGGCCCCCGCCAGAATGGGAGAGGGGGACTTGTCGGTGGTGTTGAGATTCACGGTCTCCCGGAGCATGGCCCACAGGGGCATGACCGCAAAGCGGGCCCCCTCTATTTCCAGCCGGGAATTGTGGTCGTTGACGTTTTTCATCAGGGCCCCGAAAGAATTTCGGAAGAAGAACCGGACAGACAACCGGGCCGCGTTGGGGGACAGGCCCAGGATATAAAAGCTCCGGTTGGGGTCCAGGGCCAGGGCCTCACAGGGCAGCCCCTGGGCAAGGTTTTTCATGGCATCCCGCAGGTCCCGGTCCGTCAGCCCCTCCGGCAGGGCATCTCCAAAGAGGCTTAGCCCGGCGAACAGGTCATACTGGGGCTCCGCCCCCTCTGCCCAGCAGACCACCGTGGTATCCCCGATGCGGTGAACATTGGGCTTGTCGCTGAGCAGATGATTCAGGGCTGCCGTGTAGGCAAAGGCGGCGTATTTTCCAACAGGGGCGTTGAGACTTTGCTCTTTTCCGTAAGAGCAAAAGGCCGGGGCATTGAAGGAGACCATGGCGGCCCCGCTGGACTGGGCACCGGACACGCCCTTGATGGTGGGGTGGGTCGCCGCGGGTACATCCGCCTTTCCGGTGACCAGGCATTGCTGGGGCTCCCCCTGTGTCTGGCCGTAGCGGGCATTCCAGGCCTCCCGGATCCGGGGATCTTCCTGGGCATAGTGTTCCCCTACCCGGAACATCAGGTTGCAGCCCTTTAGGAGCTCCTGATAGCACTCTGCCAGCGCCGGGTGGTGCTGTGCCTCCTCCGGCTTCCAGCCGTCGAAAAAGGCCAGGATCGCCTTGGCGGCAGGGGTATTTACCCCGTCCAGCAGCTCATGGTGCAGCTGCCTGCTGGCTTCAAAGCATTTTTTCGCCCGCTCCGGCTTGTCCTTATCGTCAAAGCCCAGAAAATAGGTCGAATTGTCCCAAAGGAAGTTTGGCAATATCCCCACCGTCCGGGTGACTGCCGCGGGCAGTTCTACAGGCCTGGGGCGGAGCTGGAGCTTTTTGCCCACCGGCGTTTCCACCAGCGTGGGGACCATATATTCCAAATGTCCTTCCTCATCCACACACAGGGCATAGCTGATTTTTGCGGGACTCCAGCCGGGCCGGGATAATTTGCCCTGGGAGACAAGATCCTCAAACAGCTGGGTCAAGGCTTGCAAAATCATTTCCACACCTCCCTGCTGTCCATCGCCGGGACCTCCAGAACGCCGTCCCGGAGGACTGCCCGGAAGAAATGGGGGGTAATGTTCCCTGGGTCCGAGTAATCCAGGTCCAGCAGCATCCAGCCCAGGTCCCGCTGCCCCTTCAGCTCCTCGGGACAGGGCGGAAGCTGGGTGCAGGGCTTAAAATGGGCGGGAAACTCCCGCACCCCGAAGCAGGGAGGCCGGTAGAACTGGCCCCGTTCCACCCGGCGGCGCATCATTTCCTGAAATTTTCCGGGATTGTCTGAGGGCGCGGCCCGGTCTGTCATCTCGAAATGGGCATCGATGACATAGCGCACATCCCGCAGGACCATGGCGGCCCGCTGCTGAATGCTGTCCGGGGCGGAGAGATAAAGTTCCTCCCCGGTTTCCATGGCGGAGCGGGCATTTCTGGCGCTGAGCACGTCCTTGACCTCATTGCGGCGGATGTTTGTGAAGCGGATGGGGGCGCATACATGAATGCGGTCGATCCGCCACACCAGTCCCGGATGCCAGAAAATACTTTCCAGCAGCCCCCGAGCCGCCGAAGGGGTCATCACGTCATAGCTGACCCGTTCCGTTTTTAGTTCCGGCCTGGAGAAACAGGCAAAATCCCCCCAGACCTCAACAGAAATCGACATTGGGTGTCTCCTTTCTAATTATTTTTCACAAAAGAAAGCATTGCTGTTTACAAAATGCAGTAAGCTTTGCTCTGTACACTACAATCATAGCACGTCCCTCTTATGTTGTCAAGTTCAATAAGTAAAAAAGTAAAATCAAATTGGCGTGATTTCATTTGACAAAACAGAGCAGGTATGGCATACTATGTCCGTCGGGGAAACCCGTGGATTGAAATAATAAGTAAAATAGTAATGCGTTAAAAGGGGCAGGGCAGATAATGCTTTGCCCCTTTTGATGTTATATAAATTCCGCTTTTCCGCTGTCTGCTTGGGTGGATAGGCCGGTTTCCGGGTCATAAAGGTCCAATATCCCGCCGTCTTCCGAAATCGGAAGCACGTCTCCCGCCTCTACTAAGGCGCGGTAGTGCTGGGGATAAATACTGACGCTGTATTGACCGGCCCTTCGGTAGTCCTCCCGGTCAGCCCGGCCCTCCCGGAGGGGACGGCAGAGAGCCTCTCCCTCTTCCAGCGGAATATAGACGGTGCGGGTGTCCTCATTGATGAGATGAAAGGCCTTTGCCACGGTCTCAAAAGGCAGCAGCTCTTCCCGGACGGTTTTCAGGACCTGGGACCGGTCCATGTCTTCCCCGATCAGAGACCGGAGGGCACCAAAATACCGGTCCATCACCGCCGGGTCTCCGGGGTCGCCGCCGGACTTCAACGCCTCCTGGGCCGCCCGGATGGGTACACGCTGCAAAGGCGGTACCGGATTTTCTCCCTGAAAATAGGTGACAACGCTGTCTTCCAGCGGACGCTTCCCCTCCCGGTTGCAGCGTCCCGCGGCCTGGGATATGGAATCCAGCCCGGCGATTTCCCGCCAGACCGCCGGGAAATCCACATCCACACCGGCTTCGATCAGAGAGGTGGACACCACCCGGCAGGGAAGCCCTTCCAGAAGCCGCCGCCGCACCTCCGACAAAATCTTTTTCCGATGGGCCGGATACATCAGGGTCGAAAGGTGGAATCGCCCCGTCTCCGGAAGAAGGGTATAGAGGGATCGGGCCGCCTTTCGGGTGTTTACAATACACAGGGCCTGATTTTGCCGACCCAGTTCCTCCGCCAGTGCCTCCTCCGAGCATTTCCCACCCTCCCGATACACCACTCTGCGAAAACCGGTAAAGGAATCGGAAATCTTCGGGCACAGCTCCCGGATGGGCAGTTCCGGGCAGAAGCGGCGGAACAGGTCCCCCAGCACCGGCTGGGTGGCGGTACACAGGACCACCGTGGAGCGGAACTGGGACACCAGCGAGGCCATGGCCCCCACGCAGGGAAGCAGATGGCAGGTGGGGATCATCTGGGCTTCGTCAAAAATCACCACACTGTTGGCAATGTTGTGCAGCTTCCGGCACTGGGAGGAACGGTTGCCGTAAAGAGATTCAAAAAACTGCACCGCGGTGGTAACGATCACCGGCGCATCCCAGTTTTCCGTGGCCAGCCGCTCCAGGCAGTTGTGCCGGTTGGTTTCCCCCTCATCCTCAAAGGAAACACCGCTGTGGTGCTCTACCACGTTTGCTTCCCCCAGAATGTCCCGGAATACCCCGGCGTTCTGCTCGATGATGGAGGTGTAGGGAATCACATAGATCACCCGGTCCAGGCCCTGGGTGACGGCGTGGTTCAGGGCAAAGGCCAGGGAGGAAACGGTTTTTCCGCCCCCTGTGGGAACGGTCAGGCTGTAAAGCCCCCGGGGCAGGGCTGCTTTTTCGATGCACTCCGACAAAATGGCGCAGCGATTCCGGTTTAGTTCCGTATTCCCCGGAAACCAGGGGCCAATATAGGCGTTCAGCCGCTTCAGCAGTACCGGCAGGGGATCATAGCCGCCACGGTCAGGGGGCGTTTCCGCCATGAAGCGCTCCGTGTCCAGATAGTCTCCGTCCACCAGGCAGGAATAGAGCATCCTTGTCCACATAAAAAGCCCATAGGGGTCGGTGATGGGGGGCCTTTTCCCAGGTGCGGGCAGGGTGCCTTGCCAGTGATAGGGCGGGATGCCCCCTGCCATGGCTTTTTTCAGCCTTCCGGCGCAGGTGGGCGCGCCGGGATAGTCCGTCTTGGGGTTTCCAAAATCCGGCAGCCCTCCGTGGTGCCCCGCCACACAGCAGGCGGCGGCGTTTTCTCCCACTTTGGCGCATTCCAGGGCCCCGGCTGTAGCATGATCCACCGGGGGGCCGCCCTGAAGCCGCTTCTGAAATTCTGCGGAGCATTTCCCAATGTCGTGGGCGTACCCCAGCATCCGCCCCCGGTCCTCTTCCCCAAAGGCCCGGGCAAAGCCGCCGCACAGCGCCGCGGTGCCCCGCAGATGCTCCTCCACCGTCTGCTCCCGGCCATCCGGGGCAATATGCGCAAGATACCGCTCCTGGGTCATATCCGTTTCCCCTTTCTCCGTTGCTTGTACATCCATCATAATCCGCAATAGGTCCAATAAACCGCCCTTATTCTACACGCACCTAAAAAATCTTCCGGCGGTAAATGCCGCCACACAGAAGGGCCGCTGTTTCTTTTATGATACAGCGCTTTTGCCCCCGTCGCAAGATGGGATGTTTCATAAGCTTCAAAAGAAAAACTTGGGGGAAGTGCCGACGAAAAAGAAAACACAGCCGCAAAAACGGGACAAAGAGCACCGCCCCAAAGCGGTTCCCTTTGTCCCGTTGTTTCTGCAATAATTTACGCCGCCCCCGCCTTGGAAAGCGGGGGCGGCCAGACCAAAATGCGTGACTGTCAACCGTTAACTGTAACCCGCTCCTACTTTCACATCGGTGGAGTAGGTACAGGACTGGTATACCTCGTCGCCGTCCTGGAGCTTGAAGGTGATGTAGAGGAAGTCCTCGTTTTCGTCGGGTGTGGTCCACTTGTAGGAGTGGGCGTTGGCGTTCCAGGTCATTTCCATGTCCTTCCAGGGGATGCCGTCGCTGCCCAGGGCCTGGCGGGCTTGGGCGTAGGTACACTCCCGGGTTTCTTTCAGGATTTTAAAGAGGGCCTGCATATCCTCCAGGCTGGCGGTGCCGGTGGCATCGGGGTTCGACATGCCGAAGTCCGTGTCATCCTGGGTGGGCTGGGGCTCCGGGTCCTCCTCCGGCAGAGGCTCGCCCTCCTGGGCGGTACCAATGACCTCCTGCACCGGTTCCCCTGCTTCGATGAGGGGCAGATACCAATCGTGGTACAGGTAGGGCAGGGCGGTTTCATCCACATCATCCCAGTAGGTCCCCCAGGGGCGCAGAAACATCTGATAGTGGAAGGTGTCGTCCCCGTTTTCGTAGTCTGCCTCAATATGGATCATCTTCTCATACCGGACCAGGCCCGGGTCGATGATCCAGTCGGCGTGTTCCACCGGCACATCCGTAAACCAGCCCTCTTCAGACATCAAAGTGCCGTGGGCACCGGTGCCCTCTTTGTTCAGGGTGACCTTCATCCAGGCCGTGGGGTTTGCCCAGCTGTAGTCCTCGTCCCAGAGGGTCAGGGTGCCGGTATAGTCCTCCTCCAGGTCAATAAGACCGCAGACATCCCACCACTGGCCTTCCATCTCTTCATAGCCCCCGGTGCAGCCGGTCATGGTCCACCAGCCGTACCAGCCGCCGTTCCACCAGTCCAGCAGTTCGTCTCCGGATTCCTGGGGAATGGGCATGCCGGTGGTGAGAACATCGGTTCCCACATTGGCGGCTTCCTCCCGGGAAAGGGCGGCGGGGTCGATGGTGATCTCTCCGTATTTTTTCCCGATCAGCTGCTCAAAGCGGACCTTTACGGGGCTGGTCAGGTCGTTCAGTACAAAGGCGGAGCGGACTTCCAGGGCCGTCCCTGGGCTCACGTCCGTAAACTGCTGTTCCAGCACCGTTTCATAGGTGGCGTAGTCCGCGATGACCGTGGCGGTCTCCAGAGCTGCCCCCTTCTGGGTGGCGGATTCCGAAACCGTCCAGAGGAAGGAGGCGGGCTCCTTGCTGTTGTTGATGTAATCCAGGGTCAGCACCAGGGCATCTTTCCCGTCGGTGTCTTCCATGATGCAGGCGCTTTTGAACAGGACCTCATAGTCTCCCAGCTTGAAGTGACCGGGGTCTGCTTCTTCCTTCTTGCCGCAGGCCGCCAGGCTTAAAAGGAGCAGCGCCGCCAGCAGCCAACAGGTCCATCTTCTCATCTTTTTCATGATAGCCTCCTTTCATTCCGTCAAAGGTCTCTAAAACTGGATGCTGTCTTCTTCCTTGCTGTTGAGCACTGCCCCGTAAATATAGAGGCAGGGAATGACCACGCTGGATACCAGGGACGCCCCGTTCAGTTCGCCGCTGTTGACCGCGCTGAAGATCACGCTGACCAGACTGCACCCGGCGACCACCGCGCCCCAGAGGATCAGATGCTTGGAGCGATCTTTATTTTTGCAATGCTTCACGCCCTTGATGCCCGCGATCATCTGGCAGATGCCTCCCACCAGGGTCACGAACAGGGCCACCCAGTAAGCTCCGGTCAGCCCGGAGGCTGCACCGGCTCCGGCGGCCACCGCCCCCAACCCGCCGACAAGAACACCGGCAATGATGGAGAACACTGCCCCAACGATCATCAAAATGCCCGTTACCTTCAAAAAATTCTGTCCTTTCATGTTTACAGCCTCCCTTTTATAGTTTTTCTCTTACATGGTGTCCGGCAACAACGGAAGATCTTTGTGTGTCTTGGCCAGAAACAGAACGCCATCCACCTCCGTCCAACGGCTACGGATTCTTTTGTACACTATATTATAGAATACTTTTGCCCCTTTGTCACTGACAGAAGTGTCAGTTGGTTCCGCATTCTGGAAAATTCGTTTCATCTTACAAAATCGTTTTGCGAGATTCAATGATTTCACAACAAATATTGGATAAAACTACAAAGTTTTCCACTATTTTAAGTATTTTCCAAAACCTATTGAAATCATTTGCTTGCTATGGTATTATAATTACAGATATAGGACATAAAGCCCTATATGCACAAATATGATCTACTACATTGTAATAGGAGGCGTTAGAAATGATGGATCAGAACAAGCTTGACATGTACCTCATGACGAACCAGAAGTATTTCCCCCCGGAAAAGATGAACGATCTGAAAAACCGGCTGTCCGCCATTGATGACCAGAAATTCAGCCAATTGTCAGCGGTTGAATTGAAAGACCCCACCACGCTGCTGCTGATCTCCATCTTTCTCGGCGGCCTGGGCATTGACCGCTTTATGCTGGGCGAAACCGGCATGGGCATCCTGAAACTGCTCACCGGCGGCTGCTTCGGCATCCTGACGATCATCGACTGGTTCTCGGTCTCCAAGAAAACCAAAGAAAAGAACTACGAAGCCCTGATGGCCGTTCTGTGATCCCCTGTCGGGTTCACTTTTGGTTGTTTTCCCATAACCGAAGAAACCCCTCCTACCCCGAATCGGGCGGTAGGAGGGGTTTCTCGTGGGGCGAAAAACAGAGCCTGCGGTTCAAAACGGCGGGCGAATGGATTTATTCCCGCTTCAGCGCCTCAAAATGTTCCTTTGCCAACTGGAAAAAGAACTTTTCATACCGGGAAAGGTGCTTCTTTTCCAGATGCATAAAGGCGATATCATGCAGGGACAGTCTGGGCGTGATGTTCACCCGGAAAAAGAGGATGTTCTCTGAGACCTGATGCCGGATATGGGCATAGGTGGTTGACGTAATAATGGAAGCAGCGGTATTTTCAAAAAAATTCGGCAGGGCAAATTGCGGATAGTTGACGGTAATGCCAAAATGGGGTGACAGGTCACAGCTGTGAAATACATCCCGGATCAGATTGGCGGAGCGGATATCTACAAAGGGCAGCTGCAAAAAGTCTGCCAGGTCCGCACCGTTTTCCCGGGCATTACAGATCAGGACATCAGCCCGATTCCCGTAATAGCGGCCCAAAAGGTCTCTGGAAACCATAAGGTAGATTTGGTCATGATAAAGCGGAATGCTTTTTAACAAAGGATTCTGCTGCTTTTCAATGGCCAATGCCATATCCAGCTCTCCATTGACCAGCATTTCCATCAGGTCTACCGAGTGATAGACATAGAAATCCAGCTCTACGTTGGGATACCGCTCGGAAAACGCCTCTGCCAGAATCGGCATGACGATGCTGGTCCTGTGGGGGGTGCAGCCAATGCGCAGCTGGGTGGACTCTCTCTGGGCAATGTCTGTCAGCTGGGCCTTGAGGTTTTCCTCGCTGGTTTTATAATCCCGGGCAAAGGACAGCAGCGTTTCTCCTGCGTAGGTCAGCATGAGCCGGGGCTTGCGCTCAAAGAGCTTTACCTGATAAGCTTCCTCCAAACGGGCGATGTGATTGCTCAGGGTCTGTTGAGAAATAAACAGGCGCTGGGCTGTTTTTGTAAAATTCAGGTCCTTGGCGGCCTCTGAAAAATATACCAGACTGACGGTGTCCATTTTGTCCCTCCTCAAAGCCGGGTGCCGGAGCTGCCGCAGGCAGAAACCCGGACAGTCTCCCAAAGGTTGCTTTTTTCGTACAGTATACTCGCGGCGTGGAACCGGTGTCAATTGGGCAATTTGTACAACCATACAAAAGATTTTTTGGTTCCACAAGTTTTTTTGTGGAAGAACAAAATTACGCTGTTTCTCATTGACAAAAAATGTCGATATAATGGGGCCATGGACAGGGAAACACCGGGAACCTTCCCACGAAAGCACAGCGCGCGGTGCCTTCGCTGTGACCCTGCAAAAGAAGAAGGAAACATTCGCTTCCAAAAGGAGTCGATTCAATTATGGCAATTCACGAATTTCCCCCGCTGCTGCCCGCTGACGTGATTCAGCGAGCCAAGAAGCTGAACCCCGCTCTGTTGGCTGACGGCATGAAGGGCCTGGGCATTTTGAAGGATGGCGTTATGGAAGCCTCCATCATGCCCGTGAACCCGGACCCCGCCATGACCATGGTGGGCACCGCCGTTACGGTGGAGACCGCCAACGGAGACAACTTCCCAATCCATGTTGCCTCCTATTCCCCCCCTGCCGAGGGCTATGTGATGGTCATTGACGGCAAAGCCTATCCGGACCGTGCCTATTTTGGTGACCTTATCATGGGTGCCTGCAAGGCTGTAGGCTACGCCGGTATGGTCATTGACGGTTACACCCGGGACCGGCAGGGCTGCATCGAAATGAACTTCCCGGTGTATTCCAAGGGACAGATGCAAGCCGGTCCCATTAAAAAGGATGCCGGAACCGTCAATGGGACCATCCTCTGCGGCGGCGTGCAGGTGAACCCCGGCGATTTGGTCGTGGGCGGTGCGGACGGTGTGACCGTCGTGCCCCGGGACCGGATCGAAGAGGTGCTGGCCAAGGCCGAGGAGAAGGCGGCTTACGAGGACAAGCGGGATGCGGCCATTGCCGCCTATAACCAGGCCAAGGCCGAAGGCAAGCCGCTGCCTGTTCTGGCGCCCCAGTGGGTCCTGGATCTGCTGGCTCAGCAGAAATGAGGGATCCTTCTATGGAGACTGTTGCCGTTTTCGGCCCCTTTAACGGGGCCATGCAGACAGCTCTGAAAAACGCTCTTCCGCAGCTTTGCTTTCGCCTGGTTTTTTCTCCGGAGATCGACCGGGAACTCCTTCGGCAGGCCGATTATGTGATCCTGCGGACGCTGCGGCTGGACGCGCCGGAAATCGCCCTGCTGGACAAGTGCAGGCTCATCCAGCGTTGGGGAGCGGGCTTCGATACGGTGGACATTGCCGCCGCCGGAAGGTGCGGCATTCCCGTAGCCGTTACCGCGGGGATGAACGCTGTCCCTGTCAGCGAAATGGCCCTGGCGCTGATGCTGGCCGTTTATCGCAACCTTGTGCCCATGACCCGGGATACCATGGAGGGCGTGTGGAGCCGGGAGACCTATGCCAAGCGCTCCTACACCATCAGCGGTAAAACCGTGGGCATTTACGGTATTGGCAATATCGGCCGGAAGGTCGCAGCCCTGACCAAGGCCTTCGGCGCGGAGGTCATCTACTATGACCCCTTCCGGCTGCCGGAGGACCGGGAAAAGGAGCTGGGTGTCACCTTTGTGGACCCGGATACTCTGCTGAAGGACTCTGATATTTTGTCCCTCCATGCGCCGCTGACCCAGCAGACCCGGAGCTTCATCTGCGCTGACACGCTGGCAAAGATGAAGGACGGCGCAGTGCTGATCAATACGGCCCGGGAGGAGCTGGTGGACTATGCCGCCGCTGCCCAGGCACTGAAGGAAGGAAAGCTGCTGGGTGCCGGATTCGACGCCATTGAAGAAGACCTGGTTCGGACAAATCTTTTTGAAGGGCTGCAAAACGTGGTGCTGACCCAGCACTTGGGGGGAAACACCACGGACAATGCCCTGCAGATGGCCCAACGTATTGCCCAGCAGATCAATACCGTTCGAAACGGGGAAAAACTAACAAGCCCCCATCTTGTCAATGGGGCGTATTTACAGGAGTGATCGGATGACCATTGGATTTGTAGGCTTCGGCGAAGCTGCTGCAGCCATTGCGGAGGGGCTGCATGAAGAAGGGGCGGAGAAGATCATCTGCTTCGATGCCATGCAGAATGATCCCCGTTTTGCGGACAAGCTGGCAGCCAAGCGGGCCAAAGCGCAGGCCGCCCGGAAGGAAACCTCCGCGGAGGTCTGCCGGGAGGCGGAGGTGGTCATTGCCGCCGTACCTTCCGGTTTTGCCCTCAGTGCCGCCAGGGAGGCTGTTCCCGGCCTGACAGCCGGAACCGTCTACGTGGACGTGTCCACGGCTACCCCTGCTGAAAAGAAGCGCATTGCCGCGCTGGTTGAGGAAAAGGGAGGACGGTTTGTAGACGGTGCCATGATGGGCACCCTGCTCAAGGACCGCCACCAGGTTCCCACCCTCTGCTGCGGCAGCGGGGCCAGAGAATACCTGGAAATGATGGCACCCTTCCATATGCGTCTGACCTATGTGGAGGGAGAGCCCGGCACCGCCACCAGCATCAAGTTTATCCGCTCCATCACCGCCAAGGGCATCAGCTGCCTGCTGTTTGAATCGCTGCAGGCTGCCCAGCGTTATGGTGTAGAGGATACCATTGTGGAAAGCTTCCTGGATAGCTTCGGCCCCGGATTCGAAAAGATCATCAATGGCTATGTATCCGGTGCCATTATCCACGCCGATCGCCGGGAGCATGAGCTGCAAAACGTGGTGGATTTTCTGAAAGAGGACGGTCTGCCCTATACCATGGCAGAGGCCACCCGGGAAAAGCTGGCCTGGATCAGGGATACCGGCATCAAAGACCGTTTTCCCAATGGCGAGGTGGGCCGCACCTGGCAGGACGTGCTCGCCGGATGGAATGTGAACAAAGCATAATATTTTCTTCAAAAAATAATTTTATAATGAGAATTGAGATCAAGGAGGACCCTTTATGATATCACCTGCTGTTATTACACTGATCGTACTGGTTGCGGCAGCTGTTCTGTTTATCACCGAGAAGATCCCCGTACCTCTTACCGCAATGCTGTGTCTGGCTGTCCTGGTCCTTACCGGCATTGTGACCCCCGCGGATGCCATTGCCGGTTTTTCCAATTCCACCGTTATTCTGCTGATTTCCATGATCCTGGTAGGCGGCGCGCTGTTTGAGACAGGCGTTACGGAAAAAGTGGCGAAGGCTGCTTTGAAGGTTGCAAAAACCGAAAAGCAGATGATCATGGTGGTTTTTTGGCTGGGAGTGGCCCTGTCCGCCCTGCTGAACAACACCGGCGTCATGGCCATGATGATCCCGCTGCTGCTGGGTCTGCAGGCATCTGTAGGCTACAGCGCCTCCAAGCTGATGATGGCCGGCTTCCTGGGTGTCATGTGCGGCGGCCGGTTGACCCTGGTGGGAGATGCTACCGTTAACTCCATTGCCCAGAACGCCATTGTAGAACTGGGCGGTACCTTCGGCGCTTTCGATATCGGCCGTATCGGCCTGCCCATTACCGTTCTGACCTTCCTGTGGCTGCTGTTCTACGGTTGGAAGAAGCTGCCGGACTGCAAGGCCAATACCGAAAACAGTGTTTTTAAATCCGATGAAAAGAAGTCCGCCCCTGTGTGGCAGCAGATCGCCTCCGTGGTGGTCATTGCGCTGGTATTTGTGGGAATGTGCGTCACGGGCAAGATCGGCATTCCGCTGTACATGATTGCTATGCTGGGTGCCATTGCCGTCTGTGCCATGCGCATTCTGAAGGGCAAAACGGTTTATAACCTCATCGATATGAAGACCGTATTCCTGTATGTTGGTATGCTGCCTCTGGGTGCCGCACTGAAATCCACCGGCGCTGCCCAAATGATCGCGGACCTGGTCGCCAATATCTGCGGCGGTACCGGCAATGTATATCTGATCACCGCCGTGGTCTTCCTGGTCTCCTGCTTCATGACCCAGTTTACCTCCAACGTGGTCACCATTAACCTGCTGGTTCCCATCGTAGTCGCCATTGGCGAGACCTTGGGTGTCAGCCCTGCCGCCCTGATCGTCACTGCGACCATCGCCGCGACCTGCGGTTATGTCAGCCCCGTTGCCTGCCCGCCTGCGACCATCATTTACGGAAATGGCGGATTTAAATTCAAGGACTACGGCAAGAGCAACTGGTCTGTGCTGCTGCTGACCTTTGTCCTGTGCGTGGTGCTGCTGCCCATGCTGTGGCCTCTGTAAGAATCTTCTGAAAAGGAGCTGTGCCCATGGATATTCTCATTCGTAACGGCCATGTGATAGACCCGGCCAACGGAATTGACGGTGTTTGCGATGTCGCCATCCGGGATGGCCGCATTCTGGCGGTGGGTGCTCTTCCGGCGCTGGAGCATCCGGAGATCCTGGATGCCTCCGGATACTATGTGACCCCCGGCCTTGTGGATATGCATACCCATGTGTTTCAAGGCGGCAGCCAGTTCGGGTTTAATGCGGATCTGCTGCTTGCCTATGGCGTTACGGCCTGTGTCGATGCCGGAACCGCGGGAAGCGCCAACTACGAGGCGTTTCACGGCATTCTGACCCGGAAGCAGGAGAAAATTTATTCCTTCCTGAATATTTCTTCTATGGGACAGATGGGCAGTGGCCTGAATGAAAATCTGGACCCCGCATTAACGGATATTTCCGGGATCGCGGGGCTGCTGGAGGCCTATCCTCAGGAGATCCGCGGACTGAAGGTGCGCATCAGCAAGGCTATCGTTGGCCCCTTTGGGAAAGCGCCGCTGGAGCAGGCACTGGCTCTGGGAGAACGCTTCCATGTCCCTGTCTGCGTCCATTGTACAGACCCCTGCATCCCAATGGCGGAATTTGCGGATATGCTGCGCCCGGGTGACATTCTCTGCCACCTGTACCACGGAAAGGGCTCTACCATTTTGGATGCTTCCGGCAAGGTCCTTCCGGAAGTCCTTCAAGCGGCGAAACGGGGCGTTATTATGGATTGTGCCAACGGACGCACCAACTTCTCCTTCGAAACGGCAAAAAAGGCACTGGACCAGGGATTTTTGCCCACGGTCATCAGCACGGATTTGACGGCGGCCACCGTATCCAAGGGACAGATGGTCCGCAATCTTCCGTTTCTTCTGTCCAAATATCTGAATCTTGGACTTTCCATGTCCCAAATCATTCCCTGCGTCACAACCCAGCCCGCCAAGGCGCTGTCTTTGACTGACGGCACCGGCACGCTGCGCCCCGGCACCCAGGCGGACGTGGCGATTCTGAAACTGACAGATCAGCCTTGCACCTTCCTGGATTCCCAGGGAAATAGCTTGGCCGGTACAAAAATGCTGACAAACCAGATGACGATTCTCCGTGGCAGCATTGTATTTGACGCGAATACCGTTCCTCACATGTAAGGCATTCTGTTTTTTCTGATAGTCCCTCCACTATATGCGGAACACCCCTTCGATTTTGGTTCGAAGGGGTGTTCTGCTTATTTCGTCGTGCCCTTTTTTACGACGTTCCGGGCGGCAGAGGGTATGTTGCTGGCGGTGCTTCCAGCTCTTGCCATTTCATAAAAATCTATGAATCACATTACTGATGCCGATGAAGCACGGTGTGTCTTTTATTCGATATCCAGCTGCGCTGTCACCTGGTAGTAATCGCAGGCGTGGGCGGTGTAGTCCTTGACGTTCTCTTTGGAAATCATGTTCATTTGCAGGAAAGAGCAGAACACATAGGCATTGTCGTCCAGAATCATCTGCTGGAGTTTTACGGCCATCTCGCCCCGCTTGGCGGTGTCAAATTCCTTGGACAGCTCTTCAATCAGGGCTGTGACCTCCGGGTTGTCATAGGCACCGAAGTTGTAGCTCATGCCGGGTACGCAGGAGGTGGTGAAGAAATACTGGGGATCGCCGGAGGGAGTGGTCACCAAGGCGGAGGCGTAAATATCCCAGCTCGTCATATCCGCCAGGAACTCCCGGCGATTGGCGGTGCAGTTGATGTCCACGTCCATGCCGATTTCCTTCAGGGATGCCTGAGCAGACTCGGCAAGCAGAGGCAGCTCCTGACGGCTGGGGTAGGTCAGCCAGCGGACGGTGAGCTTTACGCCGTCCTTCTCCCGGATGCCGTCGCCGTCAGAATCTACCCAACCGGCTTCTTCCAGAACCGCCTTGGCCCCCTCGGGATCATAGGTTTCCGTCTTTACATGCTCACCGCCGAAGGTGCTGAACCCGTCAGGGAAGGCACCGTTGGCGGGGACTCCGTGGCCATCCAGCAGGGTTTTTACAAAGCCCTCTTTGTTGATGCCCATGGCGATGGCCTTGCGGACGGCAGCATCCTGAATAATGGGGCTGGTCATATTCATGGAGCCGAAGAATGCCCGGGAAGTCTGGATGGCGGAGAACTGATAGCCGCCGTTTTCAAAATTGGGGTAGGCTTCATAAGCCATGCCGTAAGCGGCATCAATGTCCCCGGCCTGTAAGGCGGCGGACAGGGTATCGCCGTTACTAAGGGTGCGGATGGTCAGTTCGTCAATTTTAGGCGTACCATCCCAGTAATAGGTGTTGGGTACCAGGGAAAGATGGTCATCCGTTACCAGCTCTTTGACAGCATAGGGACCGGTACCGGCCACAATACCGGTGTCAAAATCGGAAGCATCCACATCGATGATGCAGCCGTAGGGGTCTCCCAGATAGTTCATCAGGGCGGGGTTGGGTTCGCTGGTGGTAATGGTCAATACCTGACCGTTTGCCTGGACATCCACGATCTTGGTGTCGCTGGGGGCACGGTCGTGAACTTCCAGCAGGTGGTCCAGGCACTGCTTCACGGCTTCTCCGTCCATGTCCCGTCCGGAGGAGAACTTCACGCCCTCCCGGAGGGTGACCGTCCAGGTGCAGTTGCCGTCGTTTGTCCAGTCTGTTGCCAGCCAAGGCTCCAGCTCCATGGAGTCGGTGTAGTGTACCAGGGTCTCACCGATACCGTAACGGATGCAGGCCCAGCCGTTGTAGGTCCGGTGGGGGTCCACGGTTTCCTCCCAGTTTTCGGAGTTGAAAGTGGTGTCGCCGATGACCATAGTTTTCTTGGCGGCGGTGGAAGCGGTGGTCTGTGCCGTGCTGCCGCTCTGGGTGGGCGTTTCCGCCGCGGGCGTGCTGCTGTTGCCGCAGCCGGCCAGCAGAGAAAGTGCCAGGCAGGCAATCAGCAGAATCGAAATGATTTTTTTCATGTTCTTTTCATATCCCTTTCGTTGTTCTTTTATGTTTTGCCGTACGTCACGGCTTAACATCGGATTTACAATACGCTGTCTATGAGGCGCTTTGTATAGTCGTTTTTGGGGTTGCGGATCACTTCATCCGGAGTTCCTGTTTCCACAATATTCCCATGGTACATGACCAGCACCCGGTCTGCAAATTGCTGCACCAGGGAAATATCGTGGCAGATAAACAGAATGGACAGGCTCTGTCCCTGCTGGGCACGAAGCTCGTTCAGCAGCTCGATGATCTCCTTCTGAACAGTCACATCCAGGGCAGAGGTGGCCTCGTCACAGATCAGCAGTTTCGGCTCAATGGCCAAGGCTCTGGCGATGGCCGCCCGCTGGCATTGGCCGCCGCTGACCTGGTGGGGGTAGCGGTCCGCAAATTCTATGGGCAGACCGCATTTTTCCAGCAGGGTTTCCACCCTTTCCCGGGTTTCCTTCCGGGAAACACCGGCGTTGCGCAGGCTCTCCCCAATGCCATCCCCCAGGGTGCGGCGGGGGTCAAAGGAATCTGTCGGGGTCTGGAAAACCATCTGCATGGTGCGATAAACCTCCCGCAGCGCCTTCCCCTTCAAATGGGTGATGTCCTGGTCGTTCAAGGTAATTTGCCCGGATGTTGCATCTATCAGTCTGGAGATCATATTTACGGCGGTGGTTTTGCCGCTGCCGCTTTCCCCAATGATGGCCAGGCACTCTCCGGGAAACAGCTCAAAGGAAATGCCGTTGACGGCGGTAAAATCCGCCTGCCCCTGCCGGGAAAAGATTTTCGTGAGATTTTCTACTTTCAGAATCGGTTCCATGCTTTCACCTCCGCAGCCGGGGCACGGCTGCCAGCAGTGCCTTGGTATAGTCCGCCTGGGGATTGGACAGAACCTCTTGGGTCCTTCCGTACTCCACGCACACGCCGTCTTTCAGCACCAGTACATTATCCGCCATAGCGCCGATGACCCCCAAATTGTGGGCAACCAGCACAATGGCCGTTCCGAAGGTATCCCGCACCATTCGCATTTCCTCTACCACCTGCTTCTGGATGGTCACATCCAGGGCGGAGGTGGGTTCGTCCGCAAGCAGAATGCGCGGATTCAGCAGCATCGCCGCCGCAATGCCCACACGTTGTTGCATTCCCCCGGACAGCTCAAAGGAGTAGCTTCCGAGAATGCGCTTTACATCCTCAAAGCCCAGCTTGGAGAGCAACTCCAGGGCCTTAATTTCAAAATCCGCCTTGGAGATCTTTCCATGTTCCTTCATGGTTTCGTACAACTGTGCGCCAACAGTCCGGATGGGACAGAAGGCACTGCCGGAACTCTGGAAAATGTAGCCCAGCTCCGGTCCGTTGAGCCTGCGAAGCTCTTTCGAGGACAAATCGGGGAGGTTCTTCCCCTTGTACCAGATATCTCCCCTGGTGACACAGCCCTCGCTTCCCAGCAGCCCCATGGCCGCCTTGATGAGGGTACTCTTGCCGCTGCCGCTTTCGCCTACAATGCCCAGGATCTCCCCGGAATGCAGGGAAAAGCTCACGTCCCGGATGGCGGGCTGCCCCAGGTAGGAAATATCCACATGATCGTATTTCAGTAGTTTCTCCATTGATTACCTCCGGCTCTTGGGGTCCGCGTAGTCCCGGATGGTATCGCCCAGAAGATTGAAGATCATCACCGAGATGAAAATGGCAATGCCGGGGCTGAAAGTGATCCAGGGAGAAGTGGTCATGAGGCTCCGGGTGTCGCTCATCATACTGCCCCACTCCGGGATGGGGGGCTTTGCGCCCAGCCCCAGGAAACTCAGGGCTGCCAGCTCCATCATCATGGTGCCGATGTCCAGCATGGCCGTTACCAGGATGGGCCCGATGATATTCGGTAAAATGTGCTTGAAAATAATTTTCCCCGTGCCGCTGCCGGAGAGCCGCACCGCCTTCATCCACTGGGTTTCCTTCTGACTCAGAGTCTGGCTCCGGGCGATTCGCGCGTACTTGGGCCAGGAGATGGCCGCCAGGGCGATAATGGCGTTTTGCAGTCCGCCGCCCAAGGATCCGGCTACCGCCAAAGCGAATACCAGCCCCGGAAAGGCCAGAAACACATCGGAAATGCGCATCAGCACCGTGTCCACCCAGCCGCCTACCCAGCCGCAGGTGACACCCACCGCCATTCCCAGTGCGGTGATAACGGCAACCAGCAAAAGGGTAGAAAAAATACTGGCACGGCTGCCCGCAATGACCCGGGACAGCATATCCCGGCCGTACCGGTCTGTTCCCAAGGGATGGGCGCTGGTAGGAGCCTGCTTGGCAATATCCAA
>OQWM01001070.1_pt1 | contig 18767 bp, 13 predicted proteins | sample 1691531 | NCBI WGS metagenome assembly OQWM01 (sample SAMN03418257, study PRJEB22391) | human gut metagenome | biome: human-gut; feature: organic feature; material: feces | host: Homo sapiens | place: Tanzania | collected 2013-01
AATTTTTCGCTGGAGCGGTGGTGTTGCGTTTAGCTAGTAAAGCGAGCGCTTTTCCTCGCGTCAGCATCTGCTGCTGGCGCCGCTCGACAGCCGCCCTGTCTGCAGCACAATGGTGCAGAAGCTGGGACAGCTTGCAGGTCTAAATGTAATTTTACCGCCAAAAGCCTTTCTTGACAACTACCAAACGCCGGCAAAGCAAGAAAAACTTTTACAATGGCTCGCCTACTGCACGCCCTACTACGAGCACAGCATCATCTCCGCTGACCTGCTGCTGCACGGCGGCCTGCTGGCCGCACGCCGCAGCAGCGCCACAGAGCAGCAGGAGGACGCTCTGCTCACCGGCCTGGGCAAGCTCCACTCTGCGCAGAAAAGCGGCGGCTCACAGGCCATCTTCTCCATTATCCCCCGTCTGCTCGTCAGCGACCAGCTGCTGCCTGACCGCTGGTATCAATATCAGCTTTGGCGCTATTCGCAGCTTGCCGACATGGTGCGCATCAGCGGCAGCTTCGACCTGACGCAGAAACTGCGTGAAACAGAAGCCAAAATCCCACCCAAGGTACTAAATAAATATCAGCAGCTCTATAAGCAAAGCGACCGCTTCAACGAAGGCCTGCTGCAGCTTGCGCATAAGACGCCTGACCTGCAGCTCGTCATCGGTCAGGACGACGCCTCACCTATCGGTCTGCCACACGCCAGCGCCAGCAGAATCGCCAGCCGCATAGAAGGGCAAAGGCTAAACAACGCGCAGCTCACCTACGGCGCAGACGAGCTCGCTACGCTGCTGCTCGTGCGCCACTATCTCGCTAAGCAGGCTTGGCAGCCCAAGGTCTGCTTTATGTACGCTGCTCCCCAAACAGAGCAAAAGACCATGCCCTACACGCCTGCGGCAGTGAGCACCGTCCTGCGCAGCCAGCTCAAGCTTATCGGTGCAGCTGAAGCCGCTGCGCCGGAGGACGCCGACCTAGTCTGCTACATCAACTGCGGCGACGATGACCTGCTCCCCGGCACCAGGCAAATCGAAGCCGTCCGCTCCCTGCTCAACGCAGGCCGTCCTGTCGCCCTCGTCGACAACAGCGCCAACTTTGCGCCGGCAGAGCTGCTGCTGCCCAAGCTGCTAAACAGCGGCGTGCCTGTCAACAGGCTCGCTGCCTACGCCGGCTGGAACACCTTCAGCAATTCCTCCGGCACAGCGCTGGCGCAGGGCTTGATTTTCGCTGGACGCCTGCGCGAGCTGCGCCGCTGCGGCGGCAGCGAAGCGCAGTACGCCTCGCTCTATGCTGACAACCTCAGCTTCACCGCCGAGCGCATCCTTGAGGACTATTATTACCAAAAGCTGCTGCATCCGTCGCTGCGCCACGACCTCGAGGTACAGGGCATCGACCCGACTGACCTCAGCACCGCTGCCAAGCAGCAGACCACAGAGGAAATCCAAAGCAGAATAGCCCTAGACGCCTTTCTGCTGCTGCACGAAAACCTGGGACAGACGCCGTTTTACGAGCACAACGGCAGCAAATACTATCTGCGTAACCTCTTCGTCAGCGCCCAGCTTCCCTGGAGCCGCATCTTTGAGGTTGAGCTGACCATCTGGCCGCATATAGGCGTAAGCAAAGCAAAAGAATAGCAAAAGAGCGTATCCACGCAGTCAAAGCTGCAAAGATACGCTCTATTTGCTTATTTAAAGAAGTTCTTCACTTTGTTGAAAAAGCTTTTTTCTTCCGGACTGATATTGTCCTTGCTGATATCACCAAAGCTGCGCAGAGCTTCTTTTTGTTTTTCGTTCAGCTTCGTCGGTACAACAACCTTGATGCGTACAAGCTGGTCGCCACGCAGGCCGCCGCGCAGGCTCGGAATACCCTTGCCCTTCAAGCGCAGTACCTTGCCAGGCTGTGTGCCCTCAGGAATCTTCATCGTAACCTGACCGTCCAGAGTCGGCACCTTGACCTCATCGCCCAGTGTTGCCTGTACAATATTGATAGGTACCTCGCAAAGAACAGTTGTGCCATCGCGTTCGAAGAACTTATGTGGCTTCACGTACAGATATACGTAAAGATCACCGCTCTGACCGCCCTTAGCACCGGCCTCGCCCTCGCCGCTTACACGCAGTCTGGAGCCATTATCCACACCTGCAGGAATCTTAACCTTCAGGCGTTTATTTTTCTTCACAGTGCCCTTGCCACGGCACTCCTTACACGGCTTGTCGATAATCTTGCCTTCGCCATGACACTTAGAGCAGGGACGCTCGTTCACCATCTGACCGAACATCGTATTCTGCGTGAAGCGTACATAACCGCTGCCATGACATTCAGGACAGGTATCAACCTTAGAGCCGGGCTCTGCACCATCGCCATGACAATGCTCACAGGTTTCGTCGCGATACAGGTTGATTTCCTTCTCTACGCCGAAAGCAGCCTCTTCAAAGGAAATCTCCAGATCAAAGCGCAGGTCTGCACCGCGCTGCGGACCAGACTCACGCGCACCGCCTCTGCGTCCCTGGCCGCCGAAGAACATATCGAAAATATCGTCCATGCCTCCGCCGCCAAAGCCGCCGAAACCACCAGCGCCGCCGAAGCCGCCAAAGCCTCCGGCACCACCGCCAGCCTGTGCCTGCTCAAAGGCATCGGGACCAAGCTGGTCATACTGCTGACGCTTTTGCTCGTCGGACAGCACGCTGTAGGCCTCGTTCGCCTCTTTAAATTTATTCATGGCTTCTTCATTGCCTTTATTGCGGTCAGGATGATATTTCAGGGCCAGTTTGCGGAACGCTTTTTTAATATCGTCCTGGGAAGCAGTTTTACTTACTCCCAAGACCTCATAATAATCTCTCTTAGCCAAAACAGGCGCCTCCTAGAACTTTTTCACTAATATGCTTAAGCATATAATGCCCAGATGCATGATGGCGATACTGCCACAGCAGCTGGGCATATATAATATTACGTAATTACTAATTATTTCTTGTCGTCGTCGACAACCTCAGCATCAACAACATCGTCATCAGCCTTCTTAGCACCTTGTGCGCCGCCAGCTTGAGCACCATCAGCACCCTTTTGTGCTTCGGTTTCTTTGTACAGCTCAGCACTCAGCTCATAGAGAGGCTTGGTCAGAGCTTCGGTATCAGCTTTAATCTTGTCGAGGTCGTCGCCCTTCAGGGTTTCCTTCAGGGTATCAACAGCAGCCTTAACCTTAGCAATCAGCTCGTCCTTGCCTTTGCCTTCCATGTCCTTCATGGTCTTTTCAGCCTGATAGCACATGTTGTCAGCCTGGTTGCGTACTTCTACGCCCTCTTTACGTTTCTTATCAGCTTCAGCGTTTGCTTCTGCTTCTTTAACCATTCTATCAACTTCATCCTTATCCAGAGTACCGGAGGAGGTGATGGTGATTTTTTGCTCTTTGCCGGTGCCAAGGTCTTTAGCGCTTACGTTAACGATACCGTTGGCATCAATGTCGAAGGAAACTTCGATTTTAGGTACTCCACGCGGTGCAGCAGGAATGCCACCCAGCTCGAAGCGGCCCAAAGTTTTGTTGTCAGCAGCCATTTCACGTTCGCCTTGCAGAACATGGATATCAACGGAAGGCTGGTTATCAGCAGCAGTGGAGAATACCTGTTTCTTAGAGGTAGGAATGGTGGTGTTACGATCAATAATCTTGGTGAATACACCGCCGAGGGTTTCGATACCCAGAGACAGCGGAGTTACGTCCAGCAGCAGTACGTTGCCGGTACCTTCTTCGCCGGACAGAACACCAGCCTGAATAGCAGCGCCAACAGCTACGCATTCATCCGGGTTAACGCCTTTGTACGGCTCCTTGCCCATGAAGTCTTTAATAGCAGCCTGAACAGCCGGGATACGAGAAGAACCGCCAACCAGAATTACTTTGCTGATATCGCTCTTGGACAGGCCTGCGTCGCTCATAGCTTGGCGAACAGGAGCCATAGTGCGTTCAACAAGATCAGCAGTCATAGCTTCGAATTTTGCACGAGTCAGATCCATATCCAGATGCTTCGGGCCATCAGCGCCTGCGGTGATGAACGGCAGGTTGATGTTGGTGCTCATAACACCGGACAGCTCGATTTTTGCTTTTTCAGCAGCCTCACGCAGACGCTGCATAGCCATTTTATCGGTAGACAGGTCAATGCCTTCAGCTTTCTTGAATTCATCAACCATCCAGTCCATGATTTTCTTATCGAAGTCATCGCCGCCCAGATGAGTATCACCATTGGTTGCTTTTACTTCGAATACACCGTCGCCAACGTCCAGAATGGATACATCGAAGGTGCCGCCGCCAAGGTCATATACCATGATGGTGTGGTCATCGGTTTTATCAATGCCGTATGCCAGAGATGCAGCAGTCGGCTCGTTGACGATACGCAGAACCTCAAGGCCTGCAATCTTGCCAGCGTCTTTAGTAGCCTGACGTTGGCTGTCGTTGAAGTATGCCGGAACAGTGATAACTGCTTGGGATACCTTTTCGCCCAGATAAGCTTCTGCGTCAGCCTTCAGCTTTTGCAGAATCATTGCGGAAATTTCTTCCGGGGAATATTTTTTATCATCAATAGTTACTCTGTAGCTGCCTTCGCCCATATGACGTTTAATGGAGCTGATGGTTCTGTCCGGATTGGAAACAGCCTGACGTTTAGCCAGCTGACCAACAAGACGCTCACCATTTTTTGCAAAGCCAACAACGGACGGGGTCAGACGAGAGCCCTCCTGGTTGGTGATAACGGTAGGTTCGCCGCCTTCCATAACGGCAACAACGCTATTAGTAGTACCTAAGTCAATACCAATTACTTTAGACATGATGTATTTCCTCCTATATTCGACTGTCGATAAGGCTCCATCTGAACCCATATCACCAGTCTTGTTCGTAGTTAATTAATTTATTTGTAAAGAGTTTCACAACGTCAATCGTTGGAATTAACTCTAACCTTACTATGACGAATAACCTTATCGCCCAGCTTATAGCCCTTTTCAAAGACCATATCAATGACTTCATCGTCCAGCTCCGGATTATGACCACGCATTACTGCTTCATGGATATTGGGATCAAATTTTGCATCCTGAGCTTCGATTTCTACCACCTTGAGGTCCTTGAAGGTTTCTTCAAACTGACGGCGGATTTTCTTCATGCCCTCGACAACGGCATCCACATTATCGCCCTTTTCGACGCTTGCTTCTGCACGCTCAAAGTTATCGAGAACCTTCAGGAATTTGCCAACCACATTTGCGGTAACAAAGGTGGAAAGCTGTTCCTTCTCTGTATTAGTGCGGCGGCGGAAGTTTTCAAAATCAGCCTGCAAACGCAACAAGCGGTTTTGCAGCTCTTCGATTTTGGCGTCCTTCGGATCAGCCTCCGGCTCCTTTTCTTCCTCCACAGCTTCTTCTGCTGCCTCAGCTTCAGTATTTTCAGCAGTCTGCTTTGCTTCCTGCTCCGCTTCAGCCGCGGCTTGCTTTTCTTTCATATCTGTATCTTGCAAGGCTCTTCCTCCTTTTATTTATCTAGCTTATCCGGTTGACGCTCAAACATCGTCTTCAGATATTTATGCAGGTAATCCATGACGGATATAACCTTGCCATATTCCATACGCGTCGGCCCCAGAACAGCCATCGTGCCTACGATCTGACCATTCAGACGGTAGGTGGCCTGCACCATGCTGCAGTCCTGAATGCCGGTGAACTTGTTCTCGCTGCCAATCGTGATTTTCAGGCCGCTGTCCTCGCCAGCCTTCAGCAGATCACGTACAACGCGCTCCTCCTCCAGTATCCCCAGAAGATTTTTCACGCGCTCCACATCACGGAACTCCGGCTGATTCAACAGCTGCTTGGTACCTCCCAGGAAAACCTTCTGCTGCTGATGCTTGCTGCGCATCCGGCGGATGGATTGTACCAAAGAAGTAAAGAGCAGCTTGTCATCGGCGATATTGGTATGCACCGCCTGCAGCAGATCCTCAGTAATGTTTTCCAGCTCGCGACCCTCCAGCAGCCTGCTTACGCGGCCTGCCAGATAATCAAGCTCCTCCGGACGCATTCCTAAGGGAATTTCTACTACACAGTTGTCGACATTGCCGTCATCTGTAATAATGCACAGGATGGCGTGATGCTCATCAAGCGGCAAAAACTTCATATAACGGAAATGGGCACCTGCATCACGGTTAGCCAGCACCATGGAAACATTCTTCGTCATGCGGGAAAGGATTTTCGCCGTCGACTGGAAGATTTCATCAATGCTTCTGCGTCTTTCTGTAAACCAGCAGTTAATCAAGGCTCTGTCATTATCTGTCAAAGCATCAGGCTCAACAAGTGAATCTACATAAAGGCGATAGGCCTGCGCTGATGGCACGCGTCCTGCCGATGTATGCGGCTGCTCCAGATAACCCAAAAGCTCCAGGTCGCTCATCTCGTTACGAATCGTCGCGGGACTAAGACCAAGATCATATTTGCGGGCTATCGTGCGTGAGCCGACCGGCTCGGCAGTTGAAATATAATCTTCAATTATGAGCTGGAGAATTTTTTTCTTTCTATCGTTTAGCATATTCCCACCTCATTTTGATTGTTAGCACTCTCTTTATTGGAGTGCTAACATCTTGATACTAGGATAGCACTACCCTTATATATTGTCAACACCTTTTTTATTAACTTTTAATTTATCACAAAAACGTCAAAGATTTGATTGCCCACAGCCATCCCTCTCTCTGTCAGCCGCAAGACCTCGCTCTGCGCATCATATTCCACAAAGCCGCCGTCGAAAAAACGCTGCAAATCCTTGCCAAAGCGCTGCAGCACGTCCACGCCAAAGCGTGTCCGTGCCTCCGCGAGCTGCGCGCCTGCACTTCTCCGCAGGCCCATAAACATAAACTCCTCCAGCTGCAGCGAAGCGTCCAGCTCCTCCACCGTATACAGGCTGCTCGTGCGCCAATTCTCCGGCGTAAGCTGCCCTGCCTGCTCCACGTATTCCTGCACGCTCTCCGCCGCCGTGCGCCGTGCGCCGCCGTCGAAGCCGCAGGCAGCCGCCCCAAAGCCTAGATACGGATGGTACTGCCAATAAACGATATTATGCTGCGACTGCTGCCCCTGCTTGGCATAATTGGAAATCTCATAACGTGCAAAACCTGCTTCATGCAAAAAGTTTTGCACCAGCTCATACATATCCGCCGCCTCGTCCTCATCTGGCAGCTGCAGCCTGCCGCTGTCGACAAGCTTTTCCAGCGGCGTTCCCTCCTCGACTATCAGTCCGTATACCGATAGATGCTCAATTCCCGTCGCCGTCAGACGATCCAGCGTATCCCGCAGGCTCGCCAGCGTCTGTCCCGGCAGGCCATAAATCAAATCAGCGTTGATGCGTCTAAAGCCGGCCTTGCGCGCCAGCGCCACCGCCTCCAGCGCCTGCTGCGCCGTATGGATGCGTCCGATTGTCCGCAGCTCGCTGCCTTGCAGCGACTGCACGCCGAAGCTGATGCGGTCAAAGCCAAGGGCGCGCAGCGCCTGCAGCTTCGCTAAATCCGCTGTGCCCGGGTTCACCTCTATCGTCGCCTCACGCGGTCTGCGCCAAAAGCCGTTAGCCTTCAAGGCCTCCACCAGCTGCGCAAGGCACTCCGTTGGCAGCGTGCTCGGCGTACCGCCGCCAAAGTAAATGCTCGCCGCCTCGTCCAGATACTGCGCCTCCTCACGCCGCGCCGCAAGCTCCTGCGCCACGGCCTGCACATACTGCTGCTTCTGCGCGTCCTGATAGCCTGCATATGACGCAAAATCACAATACAGACACTTCTGCACGCAAAACGGTATATGTACATATATTGCCTGATAACGCTGCCACGGCTCCGCTGCAGCGTCCGCTGCTAATCTATAATTAAGCATGATAAAATCCTCCATAAAATACCAAGCTTATCATAACATCGTCATTTGCGTAAAGTCAATTACAAAAAGCAGGCATTTTGCTTAACTAGGCCTTCAATCGTTGACAGTCTCCGTCTACGTCGGTATAATTAATATATTAGAAATAAATATGACAAAGAGGTATTAACATGAGCAAAATTATTCTTACTGGCGACCGTCCTACCGGACGCCTGCATGTAGGTCACTACGTAGGCTCTCTGCGCCAGCGTGTACAGCTGCAAAATTCCGGCGAGTACGATAAAGTATATATTATGATTGCTGACGCACAGGCACTCACCGACAATGCAGAAAACCCTGACAAGGTACGCAAGAACATCATCGAGGTAGCGCTCGACTATCTGGCCGTTGGTCTTGATCCGGCAAAATCCACGCTGTTCATTCAATCCATGGTGCCGCAGCTCACTGAGCTTACCTTCTATTATATGAACCTCGTTACCGTGTCCCGTCTGCAGCGCAACCCGACCGTAAAGAACGAGATCAAAATGCGCAACTTTGAAGCCAGCATCCCGACCGGCTTCTTCTGCTATCCTATCAGCCAGGCTGCTGATATCACCGCTTTCAAGGCAACCGTTGTGCCTGTTGGCGAGGACCAGTTGCCCATGCTGGAGCAATGCAAGGAAATCGTGCATAAATTCAACTCTGTTTATGGTGAAACCCTTGTTGATCCCGACATCATGCTGCCGAAGAATGATGCCTGCCTGCGCCTGCCCGGTATCGACGGCAAGGCCAAGATGAGCAAATCTCTCGGCAACTGCATCTATCTTTCCGACAGCGCTGAGGACATCAAGAAAAAGGTTATGTCCATGTACACTGATCCGGACCACATCCGCGTGCAGGATCCCGGCAAAATCGAAGGCAACTGCGTTTTCACCTATCTCGACGCCTTCTCCCGTCCCGAGCATTTCGCAGAATTCCTGCCTGAATATGCCAACCTCGACGAGCTCAAAGCGCACTATCAGCGCGGCGGCTTAGGCGACGTAAAGGTGAAGAAGTTCCTCAACAGCGTGCTGCAGGCAGAGCTTGCACCGATTCGCGAGCGCCGCGAGATGTGGCAGCAGCGCATCCCCGAGGTGTACGCTATTCTGCGCGAGGGCAGCAAGGTGGCCGAAGCAGCAGCAGCAGAAACGCTGCACGATGTGCGTGAAGCAATGCGCATCAACTACTTCGACGACGAAGCGCTCATGAACCAGCCCTACGAAAGACAAAACTAAGAACAACATATAAAAATAGCCAGAGCTCAGGATTTCTCCTGCGGCTCTGGCTTTATTTTTACATCATTTTCAGATACTTGTCATACATCGCAAGGAAGCCCTGCATGAAGGCCTTCGCTTTCGCAAGATCATCAGCATCAGGATGGCTGGCAGCAGCAGCCCAGCGTGCTTCGCTCTCCGGACTTGGGCTGTGCGGACTTCCGGCCGGCATCTTGCGCATCATGGCAATCAGCGCCGGATCAATCGCGCCGCGAATCGACAGCGTAGCAAGCACCTTGCAATCCTTATTCAGCGCTACGCCTGCGTTCACCAGCGCGGTCACAGCATGATCGCTTGTGGGGTCAGCGCCCAGCGTCTGGAACAGCACGAGCTTTTTGCCGTGCAGCTCCTCCAGATACTTCTTCATCTTCGCGTTCGGCGCGCCCTTATCCACCCAAAAGCCAGCCACAACAACAGCAAAAGCATCTGCTGCCGGAGCCTCGTCAACCTTCGCCAGCACGCAGCGCTCGCCAGCGCCCTCGGCCAAGGCCTTGGCAACCTTTTCCGTATTGCCTGTTTTGCTGTCATATACGATTAAAATATCCTGCATCATCGTATCCTCCTTTTATTTCATATTCTTCATGAGTCCCATCATCTTCTGACCGGCCTGCTCCATCAGTCCCGGCTTGCCATACAGTGCATATTCGGCAGCCGTGAGCAGCACTCTGTCCAGCTGACGGTAATAATATTTGCCCTTAGCGGTAAAATGATACTGTCCGTCCATGCTATAAAGCAAACCCAACAGCTCCCACTGCTCCAGCAGCGGTTTCAGCAGCTGCTGCCAATCGGCATCGCTATACCTTTTCAGCAAACCAAAATCAAGGCAGCCTGCATCACACTGCCCGGATAATTTATCCAGCAGATGATACTGCTCGCTCAGACGGCCCATGCCCATAACAGCATACTGTCCTGCATGGGATTTTTTGACATAATCCGCCCTATCCATAGTCTTCATATACTTATAAAGGCCAAGATGTCCGCCACAGGCTGTGCCGCAGGCAATCACGTTGGCACCGCTTTTTACCAGCGTATTATAATGACTGCGTTCATCCTCACGCATCGCCCAATGGCAGCAGCTCAGCGCTCTCGCACCCTGCTCCGCCAGCAGCGTGTCGGCAGCGATAAACATCTCCGCCAGCATTCTGTCATTATATGCATAGCTGACATTCCCCTTAGCGATAGCCTGTCCCAGCGGTGACTTCGGCATAATCTGCAGCTTATACAAATCCATGCCGCTCACGCCGCAGGCCAGCGCTGTCCTGATATCCTCCAGCAGCAGCTCTGTCGTCTGGCCATTCAAGCCATAAATCAGGTCGATGATGACCTTGACATCCTTAGCTGCGACCTCCTCGAGCTTGGCCGTTACCTCTTCCTTAGTATTCAGCCTGCCTAAGGAGCGACGCAGCTGCGTATCAAAGCTCTGCACGCCAAAGCTGAAGCGGTTGATGCCGCCGTCAAGGCAGGCGTTCAGCTTATCCGCATCCAGATCATAAATGCTGCTTTCAAAGGTCAGCTCACAGTCCTCTGTCAGCTTAGCTACGCTATGGATTTTTTGCAGAATAGCGTTAATCTGCTGCGGACTGAGTACAGAGGGTGTGCCGCCGCCAAAGAAAACTGCCTCCAGCTTCTGCTTAGCAAAAACTCCCTGCTGCTCTAAATGCTCCAGCTCTGCCAAAAGCGCCTGCACATATTCCTCAACCTGCTCAGCCTCGAACGGATTGCGGTAAAAGCTGCAATAGGAGCAGCGCAGATTGCAAAAGGGAATATGCAGATATAACGCCGTCGGCTGCGCTCCCTGACCGGCAAACTCCTTAAGCATCTTCTCGGCCATCAGTCCCGGCAACGGTGTCGTCTTGCGCGGAATATAGGTCAGATCCTTAAAGCTGGCCTCGATAGCTGTTTCTCCCTGCTTCCCTGCCAGCAGCGCATAATCCTCACGTCCATAAAAATCCTGCAGGTTTTTTGCGTAATCAGTCATTTTTCTTCTCCTTTACGATATCCGGATACAGCTTTGCTGCCATCAGTCGTACCGCATCAGGATAATGCAAGCCTGGGTTCAGCAAAAACAATTCATCAGGTAAAAAGAAGACCTGGTTGTTTTTTACTGCATCAATAGAATTCCACGCTTCATTGCTCATAATCTCGCTCTTGAGCTTGCCTTCAACGTCCTGCTTAGCACCCATCGACGTAATAAAAATCACCTGCGGATTCTTCTCCAGCAAATCCTCCAGACTGTACGGCGCCATATCAGGCTGCGTGCCCATCGGTCCGCTCACGGCCTTCGTTGCTCCCTGCACAACATTATGCAGCTTGAGCAGCTTCGCGCAGCAGCCGGCAATGCTGCTTTCCTTCTCCAGCGTTATGCCCATGTTGGTCGTATGCAAAATCGCCACAGAACGCTCGCTCTTCGGCAGCTGGCTGACCGTGCTCGCGATATCCTTGTCCAGCTTCTCAGCCATCGCCTTGCCCTTGTCCTCCTTATGCATCACCTGTCCCAAAACGACAAGACTATGCTTCACATCGTCGTAGGACTTCAGGCTCAGCACAATGACAGGGATATTATTCGATTCCAGTGTATGCAGATAACGCTCGTGCATGCCCTTATAGGCAATGACCAGATCAGGCTTCAGCTCCACGATTTTTTCTACGTTAATATTAAAAATAAAACCAACCTCGGCAGCGTCCTTCGCAAACTCCGGCACCTTGCCCAGCTGCGTCTTGGCGCGACCAACAACCTTGCCGTCCACAGCCTCCACCAGCTCCAAAAACGACGGCGACAGGACAACAATTCTTTCGGGGATTTTCTTCAGCGTGACAACACGCTGATTGTCATCAGTGATTTTTGTTGCATTACTCATACCAGCAGTATTAGTTAGCGATGTGCAACCGCTCATGCATAAGCATAACACAAAAACAGTAAAAATTAAACTAAAAATTTTTCGCATAATCCTTGCTTCCTCTTAGGCAATCAATTCGCAGGCTAAAGCCACAAAACAAAACCAGCCGCCTGAATCTCTCCAGACGGCTGGTAATTTATAATCAATTTGTTACTATTTCTGCCTGCTTTTTATGAAAAGCAATGCCATATTTATAAATCTTTGTTATTCCCCTGCTCTTCATCTCTGCGTCATATTGTTTCTCTTCAATCTGCTGCAAAGCACTTTGCGCCAGCTTAGCCAATGCTACATCAGAGTCTCCCTTTGCTTTAACTTCGACAATGATTCCTGGAAAAGTACACTTTTTCGGTTCGAGTGCAATATCATATCTTCCCTTGCCGCTCTCTCTGTTAGAACGTATAAAATAATTTTCGGCAAAAATCACGGCAATGCCTAACAATAACCCATGATAATAGTTTTCATTCAATGTGTCATAATAGCTTACAGCCTCACGCAAGAACTTATTCAACGCTGCTTTTAGCGCTTTATCATCTTTCGCCAGCATCGCTTTCGTTATCGCATACGCTACGTTAATAGACATAGATTGAGAAAGATGAGCTATAATTTCTCTATAATACACATTTTTGAGCTCCCTATTAGGTATGCACAATTCACATTCTGTATCACCAAACGGCGTTAAGGTCGTCTTCACCGCTTTAAGATACCCTGCCATCAGCAATAAAGAAAAAATATTCTCCACTCTATCGCCAAGCTCAGGATAGATAACATTAGTATAAACTAGAGAAGTAACCTTGCCACCATCAATGACTTGTCGCAGACTTTCATAAGTATCCTCTTGAATATTATCAAGCATTTCATAAATGATTGAATTGCTCGATGTCTGCAGCCAATAAGGCTGTGGCTGACAATCATTACTAAAATAATTCAGCACTGACCAAGGATTATAAATTTCTGTTGGCCCAAATTTATAGCCATCGTACCAATCCCTGACCTCATCAAGCTTCTCTGCTGCCTCATAATAACGTGCAATTTCCGCAACCTCAGCAGCAGTAAAGCCAAAATGCGTACTAAATTTTCTATCAAGAACAGAATAAACCCTTACATTGTTCAAGCCACTGAAAATGCTCTCCTTCGCCACGCGCAAAATACCTGTCAAAATGCCATATGCAAGATTATAGTTATCTTTCAACGCAGAAGACAATATATCTCTAGCAAACTGTATAACTTCTTTATAATAACCATGAATATAGCCTGCTTGTATTGGAGTATCATATTCATCAATAATCAATACTACATGCTCACCATAATGTTCTCTCAGCATTTGTGAAAGGCGCAAAATACTCATAGCATAATCTGTAGTATCGGCATTTCCAGATACTATTTTTTTATAAAAATCAGGATCAGAAATTTTATTACTATTTTTTAATTCAGAGTGTCTGATATATTCATCACGAATTGTCTCTATAAGCCGTGGATAAAGTTCTGCCCATGTATATTTATTAGCATCTTTAAAACTTAAAAAAATCACAGGATACTTTCCTTGATATTGCGTATATTTTTCTCCCTGCTGCCAAATTTTCTTATCTTTAAAATAAACGCTCGTATCCTCAGCGCTTTTTTCAAAAAAGGTCTTCAGCATATTCATATTCAGCGTTTTACCAAAGCGTCGAGGGCGAGTAAAAAGAGAAATTGCAGCACGTTCATCAACCAATTCTTTTATTAGCAAGGTTTTATCAATATAATAATAGTTTTTGCAGATCTCTTTGTAATCCGTAGAACCTAAAGGCAACGGCAGTTTACTGATAACTTCCACCAAACTCACTCCTTTCGCGAAGCTTTTTTATCATTATATCATCTTTCAATACACTTTTGTAGGGCACAATTTAAGTTTCATTATTCCCCTACAAAACAAAACCAGCCGCCTGAATCTCTCCAGACGGCTGGTAATTTATGCTCAATATTAATCTCTCAGCTTAGCCTTATAAGCTTCGGCAACCTCAGCGATAACCTTCTTCATCGAAGCATCGACCTCTGCATCAGTCAGAGTGCGGTCTGCAGCCTGATAGGTCAGGTTGAACGCCATAGACTTGCAGCCTGCGGCAACCTGCTTGCCGGTATATATGTCGAAGACACGCACGCCGCGCAGTAGCTCGCCTGCATGCTCGCGGATTACGCCCTCCAGCTCGGAGTTGGTGACCTCTACAGGAACAACAACGGCGATATCGCGGCTCATGCTCGGGAACTTCGGCAGATGCTTGTATTGCGGCACATGGGTAGCGCTGGCAACAAGCGGCTCGATTTCCATTTCCAGAACGTAGGTAACCTGGTCTAAGTCGAAGTTCTCCTGCACTACAGGATGAACCTCACCAAAGGAGCCGATAACCTTGCCCTCGACTACGATGTCGCAGCTCTTGCCCGGATGCAGATAGGGCTGGCCGCTGCGAACCATGGTGTAATCGCTGACCTGCAGGGCTTCGAGCAGGCCTTCAACAATGCCCTTCATATCGTAGAAGTCAACAGCGCCCTTTTCCGTGCACCAGTTGAGCTCCTGGCGGCTGCCGCTCAGCACAGCGGTCAGCAGCTGACGCTCTACAGGATCAGCAGTCAGCGGCAATTCCTGCGGCAGGAACACGCGGCCCACCTCGAACAGTGCAACGCTGCTGTTATGGTTGCGCAGGTTGAAGGAAGCAGTCTGCAATGCGCTCGGAATCATCGTGGTGCGCATTACGGAGAACGCGTCAGTAATCGGGTTCAGCAGCTCAATGCAGCTGCGACGTGCATCATCAGCAGGCAGCAGCATTTTATCATAAGCGTTGGCCTTGATGAAGCTGTAGGTCATCATCTCGCTCACGCCAGCGCCAACCATATAATCCTGCACAGCATCCTTTACATCGTCCAGCACAGACTGATGGCCTTGGGTAATCGTCAGCTCCGGCTGATGGCTTTCAATGAAGTCATAGCCATGCATACGTGCAACCTCTTCGCTGATATCAGCATCGCATTCGATATCGCGGCGCCAGGTCGGAGCGGTAACAACAAGCTCCTCGCCCTGCTCTTCAATGCCAAAGCCCAGCTTGCTCAAAATTGCAATGATTTCCTCACGGCTGATATTGAAGCCGATGCGGCCATTAATCTTCGCCGGGGTGGTGGTGATAACAGCAGGCTTCAGCTCCTCCGGATATGCCTCAACGATACCGCTGAAGGTTTCGCAGGCACCCATCTGCTCTAAGAGATGAGCAGCACGGTTCAGAGCGTCGTGGTCGCGAATAGTGTCCACGCCACGCTCAAAGCGTCCGCTAGCCTCGCTGCGCAGGCCAAGAGCACGGGAGGTACGGCGGATAGAAGGACCATGGAAGGAAGCAGCCTCAAGAATAACGTTCTTCGTTGCGTCGGTAACCTCGGTCAAGAGACCGCCCATAACGCCGCCTAAGCCGGCAGCCTTCTCCGCATCGCCAATCGTAATCATAGCAGAGGTCAGCTCACGCTCCTTGCCGTCGAGGGTAACAAGCTTTTCGCCCTCCTCAGCACGGCGCACGATGAGCGTATGGCCGGCAACCTTATCAGCATCATAAGCATGCATCGGCTGGCCCAGCTCCAGCATAACATAGTTCGTTACATCGACTACGTTGCTGATAGGACGCACACCGCAGGCACGCAGACGACGCTGCATCCATTCGGGGGACGGAGTAATTTTGATATCCTTCAGCACGCGGGTAGCAAAACGGCTGCACAGCTCCGGCGCAGCAATCTTTACATCTACATAGTCGCTTGCCTTGCCCTCAGCAGCCTCCTTCACGTCCATAGCAGGCATTTTCAGAGGACAGCCGGTGATAGCGCTAATTTCGCGTGCCAGACCGATAATGCTGAAGCAGTCAGCACGGTTGCTGGTCAGGTCGATATCAATAACGGTATCATCCAAGCCAAGCACAGACTTCACATCAACGCCAATCGGCGTATCCGCAGGCAGAATGAAGATGCCCTCGCGCTGCTCGGGCAGCAGCAGCTTGGAGTCGATGCCCAGCTCTTCGGCGCTGCACAGCATGCCAAAGGAATCCAGACCGCGCATTTTAGCCTTTTTCAGCTTCATGCCCTCAGGATTGCGGCTGCTCGGCGGCAGCACGCTGCCAACAACGGCAACAGGCACAATGTCATATTGGTGTACATTCTGCGCACCGGTCAAAATCTGTACCGGTTCGCCGCCCTGGCCATAATCCATCATGCAAACCCACAGATGGTCGCTGTCCGGGTGACGGCTGATTTCCATAACCTTACCGGTAACAACACCCTCCAGGCCTTCGCCCAATTTCTCTACCGTGTCAACCTCCAGGCCCACACGGGTAATTTTATCGCACAGCTCCTCAGTGGAGATGTTAATATCTACATATTGTTTTAACCATTCTAAAGATGCAAGCATAGTGATCCTCCTTATTTGAACTGACTGATGAAGCGTTGGTCGTTTTCAAAGAACAGGCGCAGGTCATCAATGCCATATTTCAGCATTGCGATACGCTCAACGCCCAGACCAAAGGCAAAGCCAGTCATCTTATCAGGATCATAGCCGCTCATGCGCAGCACGTTCGGATGCACTACGCCAGCGCCAAGAATCTCCAGCCAGCCGGAATCCTTGCACACATGGCAGCCGCCACCCTGAGCATGGCAGATTGGGCAGGATACGTCGACCTCAACAGAGGGCTCCGTGAACGGGAAGTACGAAGGACGCAGACGCACCTTAACATCATCGCCAAACATCTGGCGGCAGAATAGCTCCAGCGTGCCCTTGAGGTCAGCCAGGCTGATGTTTTTGTCAACAACAAGGCCTTCTACCTGATGGAACATCGGAGAATGGGTTGCGTCATAATCGCAGCGGTATACAGTGCCGGGGCAGATCATGCGAATCGGTGTATTCGGCTCCATGCTTTCCAAAGTACGCGCCTGTACACCAGAGGTCTGCGTGCGCAGCAGATAGTTTTCGGTAATGTAGAAGGAATCCTGCATATCCAGCGCCGGATGATCAGGCGGCAGGTTCAATGCGGTGAAGTTGTGATAAACGTCCTCGATTTCCGGACCGTCGCAAACGTCAAAGCCCATGCGCATGAAAATCTTCTTAATCTCGCGCAGAGTCAAGGTTACGGGATGCAGATGACCAGCCTTCGGCTTGCGGCCCGGCAGCGTGATATCCACCTGCTCGTTAGCCAGCTTATCAGCCAAAGCCTTTTTCTCCAGCACCTCGGTTGCTTCATTGATTTTGCCCTCCAGCTCAGCCTTGATTTCGTTAACAATCTGGCCGATTTTCGGACGCTCTTCGGCAGGCAGCTTGCCCATGCCGCGCAGGATTTCAGTCATCGGGCCTTTTTTGCCCAGATATTTAACGCGCAGATCCTTGAGCGCGTCAAGAGAAGTTACGGCAGCAAGCTCTTCTAATGCTTGTGCTTTTAATGCTTCCAGTTTTTCTTTCATTTATTTCATCCTTCCTAAGGCACACCCTCTCGCTTCACTTCGTTCAGCACTCCCCCTTAAGCAAAGACCCAGTTTGTCGCAAGCTTGCGCAGCGAGAAACTGATGGTCGTGCTTATATCGTTTACGATGAACAGGGGAAGCATCTTCGCAAAACAGCAAAAGTTAGTCGCCATAATAAAAAGAAAACGCCCCTGTTATAGCAACAGGGGCGAAAAAGCTTCGCGGTACCACCCAAATTTATTCCTTCATTTGCAGCCTTAACGCAGCCATACGCCAGCCCTACACAGCTAATCGCTTAGCCTTCAGGCAGGACACTCCCAAGGGAACTTCAGCATAATTCCGTGTGCGAAGCTTACAGCCGCCGACTTCGCTCTCTAAAACACTTCCTCACGCCTACTTGCTTGTTCATCGTGCTAGCAGGGGTCGATTCAATTTGATGTTAATTATAGCACGTTTTGAGAAAAAGATAAAGAGGGGAAAAATGATTTATTATTTTCTCCTTTCATCCAACCTGTTTGCTTTTCGTCCAAAATTGTTATATAATTAGACGAAAGTAACAAATATTAGACAAAACCGCCCCCTGAAATCAGCGTTTCAGAGGGCGATTAATTTTTTCAATATAAATTATTTTATGCAGGAGCAGGCCACAAAATGCTGCGGCTCAACCTCGCGCAGTACAGGATTGCCTTTATCGCATACGCCTTCAACAGGGCAGTCGCAGCGCTTCATAAAGCGGCAGGCATCCGGCAGGTTAATCGGCGCGGTAATCTCGCCCTTGATAACCTGGCGCTTCGGCTTATCCTTGCCCACGATAGGCAGAGGAATTGCTGAAAGCAGCGCCTTCGTATAAGGATGCAGCGGATTTTTGAAGAGCAGATTAGCAGGTGCTTTTTCTACCATCGTGCCCATGTACATAACAGCAATTTCATCCGAGAAATATTTTACAACAGACAAATCATGAGTGATAAAGATATAGGTCAGTCCCAGATCCTTCTGTAGCTGCTTGAGCAGGTTCAGAATCTGCGCCTGAATGGAAACGTCCAGCGCAGAAACAGGCTCGTCGCACACGATGATTTTTGGGTTCATCGCCAGAGCACGAGCAATACCGATACGCTGACGGCGGCCACCGTCCAGCTCATGCGGATAAACATTGGCATAGCGCTCTGCCAGACCAACGGTGCGCATCAGCTCGAGCGTGCGCTCCTCAATCGCTTCCTTGCCCTTAATCAGCTTATGCTCGATAATCGGCTCGCTGATAAGCTGCATAACGGTTTCAC
>OQWM01001072.1_pt1 | contig 18761 bp, 15 predicted proteins | sample 1691531 | NCBI WGS metagenome assembly OQWM01 (sample SAMN03418257, study PRJEB22391) | human gut metagenome | biome: human-gut; feature: organic feature; material: feces | host: Homo sapiens | place: Tanzania | collected 2013-01
AAGCTTGCTTGATTGTTATGCTGAGGTGCAGCTTATCTTCTACAAAGATAAAACTAAATTACCAAAGCCACAAACGAGAATATGTCCGTTTTGGTTTATTCGTCGCTATACGAGGTTTAACATGTCAAAATTAAGGGATAAACGTAAAAAATAATTTGAGAAGAAAAAAAGTAAAACAATTAAATGCAAGTTTTTTTGCACATTAAAAGTTTTTACGTAAATTTGTAAATGATTATGTTGAACAGTAATAAACCAACAAATACAATCAAAATATAAAAAGCATGGAGAACCGCTACATGAAATATGTAAACTACATTATATCTGTCATCTGCATGACCATTATTGTTGCATGCGGACGACATGGCGGCTTTTACGGTGAAGGCAACGACACAGACTCTACGCGTATCAAGAAGCTTATAGCCATTGACGACTCCATATACAAATCCGCTCCATCTGCAAAAGCCATCATCTGGAAAGGCATGAAGCAGGCAAAGGACAGTATTGAATGGTGCGAATATGCTGTAAGAATGACAAAGCTATACATCAAGGAAAACAAATCAGACTCAATAATTCCATATATAAACAAGATAAAAGCGTATATAAGCCAACAGCCTGCTACCCCTCGCAACAACAACGTCTATGGTCTGGCACTTGAATACGAGGCGGGATGGAGACAATTTTTATATAACGACATCAATATTGCAAGAAATCTTCACAAGGAAGCATACGACAAGATTATGCAAAGCGACAACAAAAGCATTGCCTCCGACATTATGGCAAACCTTGCCGACTGCAACTATCTATGCAACGACCTGCCAAAAGCAGCATCATACTACAGGAGAGCACTGTTTCTTGTAGATTCCCTGCAATTGCCAAAGAACAAGAACCTTACTCTATATATGGGACTTTCAAGAATATATGAAAGTCTTGGTGACCTGAATGAGGCTTTGCGCTTTTACAAGCAGACGGAAAAATATCTTGACCAGATGCCACAGAACATGCAAGTGTATTTCCTGAGCAGTTTCGGAAGCTATTATTACAAGACCAGAGATTACAAGAAATCAATACAGTATTTCAACCGCATGGAGAAATACGTGAGGGAGACTGAAGGAGACGATTGCCTGGACATGGCGTTGTGCAGAATGAATTCAGCCGACGTATATCTAAACCTCAATAATCTGGATAAAGCAAAAGAATATCTTCAACTGGCAGAACCCGTATTCAAGAAGCAGGCGATAAAAATAGGCATATACTACGGTAACACGATAAAGATAGGCATTCTGTTAAAGGAAAAGAAATATGCCGAGATAAAAGAAATACTCGACAACGAACACGCAGACGAAGACTCTATGGAGTTTATGATGCAGAAAATACGAAACACCTATCTCAGAGATTACTATGTGGCAACAGGAAATCCGGCGGCAGCTCTTGCAAACAAGATATATGAAGACGAGAAGAACGACTCGGTAGCCAAAAGCAACTCATACATGAGGGCATCGGAAGTGATACAGAGATTCAGCGAAGACACTCTTGCACTGCACCACGATATCGTAATGGCTGAAAAAGAACGTAAGGCAAGTGAGGCGAAAACAACGATTACCATTCTTACTGCAAGCATTCTGATTCTTACACTTATATTCGTACTCTGGTGGATGTACACAAGAAAGAAGCAAGTGTCGGCACAAATGGAACGTTTCATATTACGACTTGAAAATACGCGCAACAGGATTTCGCCGCACTTTATCTTCAATGTCCTCAACAACAGAATATATACCGCAGGACAAAAAGAGAAAGACGAACTCATGTCGCTTGCTAAGTTGATACGTAAATCGCTTGACATTTCACGAGACACCTTTATCACTCTGAACGAGGAACTCGATTTCGTAAAGAACTATATAGAGGTACAGAGCTATATCCTGCGACCAGACTTCAAGTTTACACTTAACATACAGCCGGGGATAGAAAACATACTCATACCATCCATGTCCATACAGATATTAGCGGAAAATGCAATAAAACATGGATTAAAGGGACTTGAGCGTCAACAAAACCTTACCATCACCGTCATTAAAGAAAATGACATTACAACTATCACGGTTGAAGACAATGGTAGAGGATTTGACAGTACCAAAGGCTCAGGCAACGGACTCGGCATGAATATCATTCGACAGACCATTGCTGCGGTAAACAAAAGAAGCAAAAAAGCAAAGATGGATATGGATGTTCATAACATAAAAGACAATGAAGGAAATGTTTCCGGATGCAGAATAGCCATTACCATAAAGGGGAAAATAAATCCACACAGGTTTTAAATAACAATCAAGAAGGGTTTGAATCAAAATGAAAGCAATAATAATAGACGACGACAAGAATGCCATCAAGGACTTAACTGAAAAGCTTACGGCATACAACGATATCGAAGTCGTAGCAACAGCATCGAGCGCTACCTACGGTATCAATCTGCTCAAAGCAGACATCCCTGATGTAATATTCCTTGATGTGGAAATGCCGGAGATGAGCGGTATTGACTTTCTGCAGGAAATGGAAAATATGAATGTATGGTGCAGAGTGGTTGTAACTACTTCCTACAGCATACACATGCTGCCTGCCTTCCGCCATGACGCTTTCGACTTCATGACCAAGCCTGTCAACCCGAAGGAACTTGACACTGTTATAGACCACCTCAGAAAAGACATTATCACCCCTAAAAGGACACCTGTAAACGAGGCGCAAAGCGGCAATGGGTTCATGATTTGCTATACTAATACGGAAGACTTCCAGCTTGTCAATATCTCAACAATAGGTCTGTTCAGATATAATGGTGATTTGCGTTCATGGGAAGTGGTCATTGCAAATCAAGATACACCGGTAAAGCTGAAACGCGATGTAACAAACAAGGATTTGTTATCATTAGACAATAGGTTCGTACAAGTAAACCAGAAGTTCATCATAAACATAAACTGTCTGCTGAAAGTTCGTGACAACTATTGTTATTTCAATCCGCCTTTCGATGATGTCGACTACGTAAAAGTGGGCAGAATGTATCGCAAGAGACTTGTTGACTTATTCGTTTCCTTCTGACAAACGAACAAGTCATATCATTCCAACATTCTCTCAAGCGCAGGAACCGTTATCTTATTCTTCTGCAGTTCTATCAGCCCCTCTGCCTGCATTGCCCTTAGTTCTCTTGATACATTAAGCCGGCTTTCTGCAATCTCCTTTCCCAAGCGTACCATTCCTATATTCAGCACTTTGCTACCTGCCGGCCGCAAGCATCTGCTTTCAATGAACATAAATATCTTACGCCTTATGGCTGACGGCTTGCTACGCCAAGGCTGTCGTTGATTCTTCTGTATCATCGTACACAATATGTTCATCAAGTTCAGTCTGAACACTTTCGACAGACTGACAAGAGACTCCACATCACCCTTTGATATAGCAAGAATCTGACAGTCAGAAACAGCTTTATAATTACAAGAACAATGCTGTGAAAGACCAAACAGACGTTCCGTCTGTAACATACACGGCACATTGAGCATCTCCTCTATACTGTATCCTCTGTCATCAGACATTGTCTCCGCACATACACTTCCACGAATTATAAACCTCAACTTATCCACCCTCTGTCCCTCTGCCATTATCAATTCTCCGGCCTTGACCTTTGAGAAGTCCAAACGGACTTTCTCAATTACATGGTCAAGTTCCGAAACGCTCATTCCCTGAAACAGCGGAAGATGAGCAAGAAGTCCATAAGAGTTGAATTCTGTATTCATAATTCACATGCGTGTTTACTGCACAGACATACAATCGTATTATTTCAGATATTTACCCTTCATAGAAGGAGAGAACCAAACGGCATTCTTTCCCTGCTCGTCAGAATAGATAAAATACGCCATCAGTTCCGGATGCTTGTCAAGCACTTTCTTTGCCTTATCAAGTCCCATCACCATAAATGATGTTGCATAAGCATCTGCCGTGGCACAGTTATCAGCAAGCACCGTGGCAGAAAGAATGTTATGCTGCACCGGACAGCCAGTCTTCGGATCTATAGTATGAGCATACTTCTTACCATTTTTATAATAGAAATTCCGGTAGTTACCGCTTGTAGCCATAGCCTTGTCGGTAACATTAAGCACCGTCTGGTTTTCCTCACTCACACTGAGAGAATCATCAACAGGCTTGGTAACACCTATTTTCCAAGGCACCCTTTCCATATTAACGCCACAGGTGACTATCTCTCCACCGATATTAACCATGTAATTCTTAACACCGTGCGACTGCAGGAATTTGGCAACGACATCACAGCCGAAGCCTTTTGCTATAGCGCTACAGTCGAGCATCGTGGCAGGATTCTTCTTCACCACTCTCCTACCCTCCATAGCAACCTTATGAAAACCGACAATGTTACGCAAGCTGTCAAGCTGTTTCCTTGTCGGCATCTTGCCACTCTTAAAGCCAAACCCCCAGGCGTTTACCATAGGAGCGACGGTAATATCAAATGCACCATCTGTCTCTGAAGATATTTTCTCTGCGAGGTTGAACACCTCTGCAAACATATCATCCACTTCAACGTTCTCGTTTCTGTTAACTTTCGATATAACGGATTTCGGATTGAATGGCGACAGGGAATTATCCACCTTCTTCAATTCCGCCTCTATGTCTTTCTGATAATCCTTGTCCGACTGATATGTAATCTGATACATTGTGCCAAAGACGAAGCCACGGTTATCCTGGAACGGCACATTACGCTGCTTTGAAACTACCATTACCGTGCCTATGACAATAACAGACAATATGGCAAGCTTCAGTAATTTTCCTTTTTTCTTCATTATTAATATAGATTATCCCCTTACGGGAGTTTTTAAGTTTTTATATTATTATATATCTAACGACACATTAAACAACATCCCAAAAGCGGATGTTCCCGTCTCGCCATATCCAGGCACATACCACGACTTACCAAGAGGGCCTTCGCTGGCAGAAAGCCTTTGCTTGTATCTTACACTCCATCCAAGATGAATCGGTCCTACAAGCTTCACGTCCACCCCTGCTCCCACTTCGAGCCAATGGTAGGAACACTTCACATCGTTTGCCACATAAGACGTTGTTCCTCCCCATACAGGATCTTCAACACCTGGCGAAGACAAGTCGTATTTATAAGAGGTGAAACCATAGCGTGCACCGACAAGCAGCCGATAAATATCATGCTTGTTCTTGAGAACATTGAAATCAGCACCCACTCTGAAGAATGGAGCACTTGTCTTGTACGTCAGCTGTGTGGTTTCTTCCGTATGGTCAGCCTTGCCGTATCCCACTTCAACTACAGGAAAATACTTGTCCTTGAGATTAAGATGAAAGGCAGCTTCATATTGTCCATAATCTCCCACTGCCATCATCACCGGACCTACCAGGTCTGCCGACACAGAGAATCCCCGAAACAACGGAATGCTGTCGACTACCGCCACAGCCTTCTTGTTGCCGCCACGGCTCTGTGCAGCAGCAGGCATTGCCGCCAATAGGATGAGCGACACACTAATTACGAGGCGTGAAATAGATATAGAAGTTATTCTTGGATGTGTCATAATTTACTTCGTGATTTTTTACTACTACGGAGTCAATGGCATGATGCGTTGTGGAGACATCCGTTATATTATGGAAATATGATGGTGCACAATCCGTTGATTCGAAATGCATACGACTATCCTTGCTTACCACAATAGTATCAACCGACAATGTCGTTTCTGCAGCAAGCTCCACAAAGAAGGAGTCGCGTGGCTGAGCATTGCTTATCGGCAAAGAAATGCTGGTTATGTTCTCGTCTTTATTCACAAGAACAGAATCGCTGCCATCCGTACGGTTTGTAGATATTGTGGTATAAAGCTTCAGCGTGTCAACCTCTCCATCTGGTGTACGCAAAGAATAACGGGTATAGACCCTGTTGTTAAGCGGGCAGTCGATAGACGAACATGCCACGGCCGACAATATTGCCACCACAACACAAAACGCCCCGAAAGTAAAGGAACAGTATCTTTGAACCGTGCTAAATGTTGTTTTCAACTTATACTTATTTAATGCTTATTCTTAGAATTCATTCTCAATCTGATAGTCGTTCCTTGTAGAGGAACTACGGCTGATGAGGTCGCCGAGGAAGCCAGCCAGGAAGAGCTGTGTTCCAATCATCATCATCGTCAGCGCTATATAGAAATAAGGAGACGAGGTGACGAGTCTTTGCGGTATACCATTGGCAAGACACCAAAGCTTGTCAACACCCAAACCGAAAGCCGAAAGGAAACCAATCATAAACATCAATGTGCCGAGGAATCCGAACACATGCATCGGCTTTCTGCCGAAGCTGCTCAAGAACCACAAGGTGATAAGGTCAAGATAACCGTTGAAAAAGCGGTTCCACCCCATGAACTTCGACTTGCCGAACTTTCTTGCCTGATGATGTACCGGCTTCTCTCCTATCTTGTCAAAACCGGCATTCTTTGCGAGATAAGGAATATAGCGGTGCATCTCACCATACACCTCTATGTTCTTCACCACATCACGGCGATAAGCCTTCAGTCCGCAATTGAAATCATGCAGATTATGAATACCGCTCACCTTGCGTGCCGTAGCATTAAACAGTTTCGTCGGTATAGTCTTCGACAACGGGTCTCCCTGCTTTCTGTTCTGCTTGTAGCCGGAAACGAGGTCATAACCGTCCTCCTTTATCATTCGATACAGTTCCGGAATCTCGTCAGGAGAATCCTGCAAATCCGCATCCATCGTTATCACTACATCTCCCTGTGCCTTCTTGAAGCCACAGAAGAGCGCCGGACTCTTACCGTAGTTGCGGCGGAACTTTATTCCTTTCACTTCAGGATGATTTTTTCCCAGCTCCTGTATCACGTTCCAGGAATTGTCCGTAGAGCCGTCGTTCACGAAGATAACTTCAAACGTGAAACCCTTGCTCTTCATAACACGCTCAATCCAAGCATACAGCTCTGGCAGAGACTCATCCTCATTATATAGAGGGATTACTACTGATATATCCATAATTATCTGTTATTCTATTTCTGTTTCCTTAATTATCTTTATGCGCCCTACGCTCTTACCCTTCTGACAATTGCCGCCACGGGCACACTAATCAATATGCCGACTATAACATTGATGGTCAGAAACTGGTACGCTATCTCTATCGGACGCATGGTTGTCATCGTGTTCTGTAATATTGCTATCAGCTGCTTTGCCTCAACGCCATACACTTCTTTTGCCACCGAAGCATACTCCGGAGTTGAAAGCATAGAGATATACTGGTTGATGATATAGCCGTGGTCCATGAACTGGAAATAAAGATACTGCGCCACAGCCATAAGCAATATGGAATGGAAGAACGTCTGCACGCAATAAAGCATTGCCTTGCCGAAACTTATCTCCCCTCCGAGAATATTGTCGCGAAACTTTCTCGCCCTGACAACAAGAACGCCTACCGATGCTATTGCCAACGCAACAGCCACGAAACTTAAAACCGGAACTTGGAATTCACCAACAAAGCAAAAGAAACTTGCTATCCACATCGCACCAATTATAGCACCGTCCACACGGGAGTGAGCTGAAAAATATTTATAGTCGTCGTTTGTTGCCATTATCATTCATATATTCAATTAACGGGAATCGTTTTTTAGTTCACCTTATTATATTATTATAAATACGCTGCAAAATTACTTATTTTATATCATATATATACTCAGCAAATACATTTTTTTGATTTTTATTGCTAAAAAACTTTGTAGAGTTTAGAAAAAACGCTACCTTTGCACCCGCATTTAACAATAAGACGGGTAAGTCTTGTACGGCCAGCTCCCTTCGAATCCTCCAGGACGGGAACGTAGCAAAGGTAGTTGGTTGTAGCGGCGCGATGTAAGTAGCTTGCCCACCCGCCTCTTTAGCTCAGTTGGCCAGAGCACGTGATTTGTAATCTCGGGGTCGTTGGTTCGAATCCGACAAGAGGCTCAAAACAAAGGAGAGACATCCAATAAGGAAGAGTCTCTCCTTTTTGTTTTAGCTACAAACACTATAATGCAATATAGCCATTAAATTACATATTTATGAAATCAGATATTGAGATAGCACGCAGTATCAAACTGGAGAGGATTGAGAACATAGCCGAACATTACGGCATTCCCACAGATGAACTTGAAAACTACGGGAAATACATAGCAAAGGTTCCTACAAAACTCATCAACGAGGAGAAAGTAAACAAAAGCAATCTCATACTCGTAACTGCCATTACACCAACACTTGCCGGCATCGGAAAGACTACAGTATCTGTAGGATTGGCACTCGGAATGAACAGAATAGGCAAGAAAGCGATATGCGCACTACGTGAACCTTCGCTCGGACCTTGCTTCGGAAGGAAAGGCGGAGCTGCCGGAGGAGGATACGCACAGGTGCTTCCAATGGAGAAGATTAACCTACATTTTACAGGCGACTTCCATGCCATCACGTCAGCACATAATATGATAAGCGCCCTTCTCGACAACTACATATACCAAAACAAGGACAACGGATTCTCTTTAAAGGAAATCCTATGGAACCGAGTGCTCGACATCAACGACCGTGGGCTAAGGGATGTCGTAACAGGACTCGGCGGCAAAGCCAACGGTATAGTAAGGGAAACAGGCTTCGACATAACGCCGGCATCAGAGATAATGGCAATACTATGTCTCGCAACTGACGAGGAAGACCTACGCAGACGCATAGAGAACATCACACTCGGATATACTACAGACGACAGACCTTTCACGGTAAAGGACCTTGGTGTAGGCGGCGCCATAACAGCATTGCTGCTTGATGCCATCTCACCGAATCTCGTTCAGACCACAGAACATACCGCAGCATTCGTGCATGGCGGACCTTTTGCCAACATCGCCCACGGATGCAATTCCGTCATAGCTACAAAGATGGCCATGACTTTCAGCGACTACACCATCACAGAAGCCGGCTTCGGAGCAGACCTCGGAGCGGAGAAATTCTACAACATCAAATGCCGCAAAGCCGGATTGCAACCCAAGCTTACGGTACTTGTAGCCACCACCCAAGCCCTGAAGATGCATGGCGGCGTGGCAAAAGATGCTATAAAGGAAGAAAACCACGAAGGCTTGACGAAGGGACTTGCCAACCTCGACAAGCACATAAACAACCTGCAGGTCTTCGGACAAACCGTTGTCGTGGCATTCAACAGATACGCCAACGACACAGATGCCGAGATAGACATCGTACGTCAACACTGCAAAGAGCTCAGCATAGGATTTGCCGTCAACAACGCATTCGTTGAAGGAGGGAAAGGAGCCGAGGAACTTGCACGACTCGTAGTAGACACTATAGAGCACCATCCCTCTGCCCCACTATATCCGACCTATAGCAATGAAGACTCTATAGAAACCAAAATCTCGAAGGTTGCACGACACATATACGGAGCTGCCACCATAACTTACAGCACGGCAGCCAAGAAAAAGATAAAGACAGCCACCGAAAACGGATTCTCACGCTTCCCCATCTGCATAGCAAAGACGCAGTATTCGTTCTCCACCGACCCGAAGGCGTATGGCGTGGCAAAAGACTTTGAGTTCCACGTTCGGGATATTGTCATAAACAGTGGAGCGGAAATGGTTGTCGTTGTAGCCGGAGACATCATGAGAATGCCAGGACTTCCTAAAGCACCGCAAGCTAACATCATAGATGTTGCAAACGGAAAGATTATCGGACTGTCATAACCATCCACCCGATCACAATACCCCTTTCAATCATCAAAGCGTATTCCAAGCAACAGCAAGTATACGACTTATGCATCGTAAGTATACGGCTTATGCATCATAAGTATGTAGGTTGCACATTGAACCCTCATTATATTTGGCGAAAAGTCCCTGAGATAATAAAATATCCCAGGGACTTTTCGTTTATCACGTTCACCTGTCGTCCTCCGCAGAAGACTTCAAGGCATAAAAAAACCCTGCTGCTTACGCAAACAGGGCTAATGAAAGGAGGAGTGGTACCACCAGGAATCGAACCGGGGACACAAGGATTTTCAGTCCTTTGCTCTACCAACTGAGCTATGGCACCATCATGTCTACAAAGAGCATATCGCTCATTTGCGGTTGCAAAGGTACAACTTTTTATTTATTCTACAAATTTTTTCTTGCTTTTTTATTAAAATCTTTTATATTTCACCTCATATTACTTGCTTTTCTTATCCATTTTTCGAAATACCATCCAATAAAAGACCGGAAGGACTGTGGCTATAAGAACCATTGAAATCAGCGTACCGAAGAATATCACGGCTGCCATAGGAGACCATAGGGTATTGCCTTCAAGCATCATAGGCAACACTCCGACAGAGGCGGCAGCCGAGGTAAGGAAGATAGGACGCATCCTTCGTTCACCGGCACTAACAGCTGCTTCGCGAACGCTCAAGCCCTGGTCGCGGCGCAACTCTTCTGCATAATCAAGCATGATGATGCCGTTGCGCACAAGTATACCCATAAGACTTACCACACCAAGGATTCCCGTAAGACTCATATCAAAGCCCGTAACGAAGAGTCCGAGCACCGCACCGAGGATACACAAAGCCATAGAGGAAAGATTCACCACGGCAAGACTTATCTTCTTAAAATGGAACAGCAAGATAAAGAAGATGATAAGCACGGCTATTGCAACACCTGAAAACACCTGTGGCTGCGTTTCCATATCACGGTCATACATACCACCCGTTTCAACGCTTACCGATGCAGGCAACTTGATATGTCCTATCTCTGCCATCACCTCTTTCGTAAGGTTGTTAACATTATATCCCGTCTTCGGCTCTGCCAGGACGGAGATGGTGCGCACACCATTACGGCGACATATCGATCCATACGTATACGACGGCTTGATGTCGGCTATCTGCTTGAGAGGTACGGAAGACGTTCCGCCTGCCACAGGAATATATTCGTCTGGCAGCGCGGCAAAGCGATTCTCGTCTGTATAGTCAGACTTCAGCACCACGCCCACTGGGTAATCGTTCTCCCATACCGTAGTGAGCGGTATTCCGCTTCCGAACCTCAATGCCATATTTGCGGAGAGCATGGTCTTCGTAACGCCAAGACGTATTGCCTCCGGCTCTTTCAATGTCAAGGAAACGCCAGGCAAAGGATTACCGAAATCATCACGTACGAGTTGCAGTCCTTCCACCTTACGCATACAAGCCTCCACCTTATGTGCCGCATCTACTATGTCTTGCAAGGAGTCGCCGCTAATACGTATCTCCACAGGAGAGATAGCATTGTTGTAATCCATCTGTTTGAACCGGACATAAGCTTGTGGAAAATACTCGCTGTACTTGTCTGCATAGTCATCAAGCACATATTGTGTGGCTTCGTCACTTTTGGTGTTTACGATAAACTGGGCGAAGTCTGGTCCTCCAATCTGCGGAGCATACGTGGTATGGAAACGTGGAGAGCCCTGTCCTACGAATGTTGTTATAGCCGTTATCCTATCGTCCTTTGCCATGATACGGCGCAAGGAGTCAGCCACCTTTGCCGTCTGTTGTGCCGAGGTGCCGTTGGGAGTGTATATTTCCACGGCAAACTGGTTGCGCTCGGCAATAGGCATCATGCGCTGCGGAACCGTAACAAAGAGCAGTCCACCCAGCACTACTGCCGCCAAGGCACCTGCCAACGTCACTACCGGATGTGCAAAACACCGGGCAAGAAGCCAGTTGTACCCGTCCTGAAGATAGTCGAGCGGTTTCTTCTTTGCCTTTTTTCCTACGGGCTCTTTATTCACGGCTATTCCGCTTTTTATAAACTTGTATTGCAGATAAGGCGTAAGAAGAAGAGAAATGGTAAGCGACACGGACAGGATGATAAACATTGCCCACGGGAAGGTCTTTACGAAATCTGCCATATCCCCCTTCATGGTAAAGAGGAACGGGAAGAACGTCAGGCTTATAGACAGCGTGGCTGACAGGACAGACTTGAAGAATTCCCGCGGTGCGGCAATAGTGGCATGGCGCCGGTCCATGCCCTCCCCCATCTTCTCCATATAATTGTCTATGATAACCACGGAGTCGTCAACGACCATTCCGAGTGTTACTATCAGGGCAGCAAGCGTTACGGTGTTCAGTTCCATGCCGAAGATAAAGAACAAGCCTACGGAGGTAAATATCGTTATCGGTATCGTCATGGCAGAAACTTCCGCCACACGGCGCGGCATCAGCAATACAACAACAATAATAACGGCAATGACAGAAATCAGAAGTTCCCGGAGGAAGTTCTCCACCGAATCGGAAACCACCTTGCTCTGATCTGTTATTATATTAATATGTACGTCTGTCGGAAGACTCTCCTCATATTCATCAAGGGCTGCCCTCACCTCTTCTCCCATCTTCACGATATCGTTTCCCGGTCTCATTTCCACGGACAGGAGGACGCATTTCACCCCATTATACGTGATGTATTTATCAAGGCGCGGATATTCTCTTTCTATCTTTGCCACATCTTTCAGCCTGACAATATTTCCTTGAGGGGAGGAATAAACGATTTGGTTTGCTATGTCATACTCGCAGTTGTATGTATCTGAGATATATACGGGGGCTATGTTCTCTCCGTCTTCCACCGTTCCGCTTAGCGTAGTGAAGCCTTGCGTCGACAGGGTGTTCATTATCATCGACGGTCCGATGCCATATTTCGCCATACGGTTCTGGTCCAGCTTTATCGTGATCTGCTCGTTTTCGAGTCCATAAGTGCGCAAGTTTGATATTGACGATATGCGACGCAGCCTGCTTTTTATGTCATTGATATAAGTGTTCAGCTCCCGGTAAGTCTTCTGTCTGCTGTCTATCGTAACGAGCAATGCCGAGGTGTCTGCTATGTCATCAATAGCCTGCACCGCCACCACTCCGGCAGGCAGCTGCATCTTCAGATTAGACAGACCGTGTTTCAGCTTTGTCCAGAAGGCATCCTTGTCCTCTACTTCGTCTCCAAGCTGCACATAGACTATCAGCATTCCGTCCTTACTGACGGAAGATGTCTTTGTCTTTTTCACTTCTTTAAATCCGAAGACGAAGTCTTCCACCTGTGGAGCAACACGCTGTTCTATATCATTTGAACTCATGCCCGGGCAGACTGCAACAACGGCACCCTGCCTTATCGTGAACACCGGCATCTCCTGTTTCGGCATGACTACAAGACCTACTATTCCGGTCACTACGAGCATACCGACAAGCAATATTATAATATTGTGATAGACGAATGCAGAATCTATAAAACTGCGTTTACTTTCGTTTTCCATCTTTACCGAAATTATTTTTCAACAACACTCATCCCCTCACTTACTTTCTGCGCACCGGAAGTGATGATACGGTCGCCAGAAGAAAGTCCGGACACCACTCGCACACCGTTTCCTGCAAAGCTTTCCACCTGCACATTCCTACGATAAGCCCTGCCGTTTCTTACTATCCATACGAAGCGGCTGTTGTCTGTATCCAGCTCCACAGCCCCCATAGGTATTATCAGTCCATCTGTCGCTTCCTTTTGCAAGGCAACAGAACAGACCATTCCCGGAAGCAGACTGCCACCATGCCCGTCTATCGTCAGGCGCACAGTATAAGAATGGGATATGTCGTCGGCAGCTATGCCTTTCTCTTTTACTATACCTGTATACATCGTGTTTCCCTCGGCTTTCACTCTTACCACAGCCTTTTCGCCTAAAGAGACTCCTGCTATATCATTCTCCGGAACAGAGAAACAGACATCCATCCTTGACACGTCTGCAAGCTTATACACGGGTTGGTCTGGAAGAACATTCATGCCGACATCCCCTTGCCGGCTTGTAACGACACCGGAGAAGGGAGCATAGAGGTTTGTGTGCGACAGCTGCTCTTTTGCTATGCGTTCTGCCGCCTCAGCCTGCCTCAGCTTTGTCTCTATCTCCACCCATTTTATCTCGGAGATAACACCCTCGGTATGAAGCTTCTTCATCCTGTTGTAAGCATCCTGTGCCTGACGCAACGTCACCTGAGTGGCATAATGACTGTCCTTCAGCGTTGTAGGAGAGATTGTTCCCAGCAGTTGTCCATTCGCCACATGGTCACCTTCTTTCACCAGGAGCCTTGTTATGTTGCCGCCGATTTCAAAGCTCAGCACCGTTGTTGAAGAAGCTTCTACTGTTCCTACATACTCGTTGCCGCCTGAACAATCGCCGACAGAAACAGTTGTCACGCCGACTTTAACCGAAGACTCATCCTTTTTTGCCTCTTTTTTTCCACAACCGCAGAATAAAAGTAGTGTAGCAACCGCTACCAATATATTCCCTTTAATAGTCATAGCTATCCATTTTAAAAATCGCTTGTCGTATGAAATGACGATAAAAAATAACCTGATGCAAAAGTAGTGTTTATTGCAAAAACGACAAAAAGGACAAAGAATATATATTGTTAAACAACCCTTTTTGAAACAGAAAAAGCGAAAAATATATCAAGAGGAGGATTTTTCTTAAGTTTTTTCCGTATAAAAAACTATATTTCATAAAAAAGCTATACCTTTACGGAATAATTTATCTTACAAAGATAATACATGCCGGAAGCTGAATCATCAAGCCTACTTGAATGTTATGCTGAAGTACGGTTTATCTTTTACAAAAGATAATGCTATACAATAAACAATAAAACGACAACCGCCGAAACAACGACATGGAGCCAGTCAACAACATAAATTCATTCATAATAGGCATAGCAACTGCCTATTATGCCATCATGTCCTACCTGATGTTCACTACAAAGAACAATGGCAGTACAAGACTGAAGAAGGCACTGGCATGGATCTTTCTATATTGGACCATTAGCAATGCTAAAGACCTCATACTTACCTTCCCGGGAATGTATTCCCAAAAGAACCTTGACATGATAATTGTCATCGACGGATGGTCGGCTATTACATGTATGGCGTTCCTCTATGAACTGACACGCCCCGGATGGATTACGGTAAAGAACATTACCAAAGCCTGCATTCCGTTCTTCATCTATACCATATTATATATATGTTTTCCCACACATAGGACAATCTGCTTCATCACGGCATTCCTTACCCTGTTCGGACTCTACATTACAATAATAGGATACAGAAACAGTATCGCTTACATGAAACACATAAGGAGCTACTACTCCAATATCGACGACATAGACATCTCCTGGTTGAGGAAAGTATTTCTCCTTGCTGCAGCAGGACTTTTGTGCTGGCTCTTCACATCAATCAGTGGCAATATCTTTACTGATATTCTATATTATATCGCATCTGTTGCAATATGGCAGATTGTAATACACCACTGCAGAAAGCTTAAACAAGTATCTATTTCCGAAACCGACAAGAACTCTTCCTTACAAGCCGGCGCCACCAAGCAGGCACCAGCACAGGAGGAAAGGAAATATTCGTTTGACGGAATGCCTGAAAAACTTGTTGAGGGAGAAGAACTGTATCTGCAGCCTGACCTCACTCTCGACGATTTGGCAAAAAGACTGAATACCAACAGGACTTACCTCAGTTCGTACTTCTCAAACGTAATACGCAAGACATTCTACGACTATATAAACGAGCTTAGAATAACCCAAAAGAGCATACCGCTGATGAAAAGCTGTCCGGGCAATACTCTCGAACAAATAGCACAGGCAAGCGGTTTTAACTCCCTTTCTACTTTCAGACGAGCCTTCAAGAAGATTACCGGAGACACGCCAAGCATATACAGAGAGAAGAATCTGTAGGGAACAAACAGAACAAGACTAAGAACAAAGAAGACAAGAACATGGAAGATTTAAGAATCCTTATTGTAGACGACATTCCGACAAACGTTGCACTCATAGCTGCAATAATAAAGAAGCTGAATGCCAGACAGGAAACCGCAGGAAACGGAGAAGAGGCACTAAGCCTCATAGACTCCTTCAAGCCGCACATCGTGTTGCTTGACCTCATGATGCCGGGCATTGACGGATGGGACATAATAAAAGCCATAAGAGAGAAATACTCCAAGGAGCAGATGGCTATCATCGTTACATCTGCAATAACAGACTACGAAACGATCACAGAATGCAAAAACAACGGCGTTGACGACTTCATAACAAAACCTATCATGCCTGACATGCTGCTGAACTCGATTCAACTGAACGCATTAAAATTCATCTGATAATATGAGAATCGCCATAAAGCCTCATCGGTGGAAAGGATATGTCATACGCACATTGGTCACAATGCTTTGTGTCATGAATTTCACATCTCTCTTCTGTCGTGAAATTCTCATCATAACGTCGTATAATCCTGACACGCCGAAGACATTCTCCCACCTCACCGACTTCTCGGAAGAGATTAAAAGAAGATTCAACGGCAAAGTGTCTGTTGCCATTGAATCCATGAACTGCGGAAACCTGTCGGAGGCTTACTTATGGAAAAGCAGAATGGCAGGCATCATTGACGCTCACAAAACCAAGAAGCCTGACATGATTATCCTGTTGGGACAGGAAGCATGGGCGGCATACCTGTCGCAGGATTCCAAACTGGCAAAGGAGACTCCATGTATGGCTGCCATGGTAAGCTCATACACCATCATACTGCCTGACTACAAATGCGACTTCCATAAATGGAAGCCTAAAGGCATAAGATATACAAGCAAGAAGGACTTCAATATCGTAGGAGGTATCTTCTACAAATACGACATCGACAAGAACATCAATCTGGTAAGGGACTTCTACCCGAAGACCAAGAAGATTGCTCTCATTACAGATTTCAGCTTCGGTGGACTGATCTTGCAATCCCATGTCATAGAGAAGATGAGGGAGCACAAAGACATTGAACTGCAACTACTTGACGGAAGAGAGAACAGCATATTCGAAATGTGTGACAAGCTGCGACGACTTACTTCTCCCAACACCATTGTCTGGGTGGGTACATGGAGAATTGACAGCAGCGAGAACTTCGTACTTGCAAACACTACTGAGACTTTGCATTCTGCAAACAAGAACATACCGGCTTTCTCTCTGTCATCAGCAGGATTGGGAAACTGGACAATAGGAGGATACATCCCCGAATACAGTCCGCAAGGAAAGAAACTTGCGGATATAGCATCCGACTATCTGTCCATGAAGAACAAGAACTTCATCATTATACCTAATGAATACAGTTTTGACCAAAAGAAGCTCAACAAGTTCAAGCTCTACAACAAGCAACTGCCAAAGAATTCGGTTATCATAAACACACCTTCGGACTTCTTCTCTTCACACAAGACTCTCGTATTGTGGGTATTGGGGATATTGCTGATACTCTGCATCGGACTTCTGTTCTCCCTCTATTACATATCGAAGATCAAGCGGTTGACAAGAAACCTCGAAAGACAGAGCAAGGAACTGAAAGAGGCTAAAGACATTGCAGAAGAAGCAAACAACATAAAGACGTCATTCATTGCCAACATGAGCCATGAGATAAGGACTCCGCTAAATGCCATTGTGGGATTTACCGACCTGATAACACAGGATGACTGCGACGACAACGACAAGAAGACTTTCAGCCATATAATAAAGGAGAACTCCGACATGCTTCTTGAACTGATAAACCAGATTCTTGACATATCATGTATCGAATCAGGAAAGATTTCCATATCCAAAGAAGCTTGCAACGTGACTGACATCTGCCATACCGCCGTGGTATCTGTGGAGCATGCAAGAAAGACGAACGGGGTGAAGATTATTGAAGAATACCCGAACGAAGTAGTCACGGCAAGGACTGATGCCTTAAGACTGAAGCAGGTTATCATCAACCTGCTTACAAACGCATATAAGTTTACAAAAGAGGGATTCATAAAACTGAGCATCAGCATTGACTCAAAGAACAACGTGATAGTGTTTTGCGTCAAGGACACCGGCATTGGAATACCTGCCGACAAGGCTGATGACATCTTCAAGCGCTTCGTGAAACTGAACCAATATGTGCAGGGCACAGGATTAGGATTGTCATTAAGCAAAATCATCGTGGAGTCATTGGGAGGAAAGATATGGCTCGACACATCATACCACGATGGAGCATGCTTCATGTTTACGCATCCTATAGAAACGACATAAGACAACTATCATTTACAATAACATAACTCCCCCAAAAGAACAATCTACACGCAATATGAACAAAAAGAAGATACTAATAGCGGAAGACAATTTGAGCAACTTCAAATATCTGTATTACGTCCTGGTAAAAGACTATGAAATAATACATGCGCAGAACGGAGAAGAAGCAATAGAACTGTTCAAGGAAAAACAGCCCGACCTTATCCTTATGGACATAGGCATGCCCATAATGGACGGAATCGAAGCGACAAGGGAAATAAGAAAGCTGTCTGCCGACATTCCTATTGTCGGACTAACAGCGTATGCCTATGCCTCTGACGAGACAAAAGGTCTTGAAAGCGGCATGAACAGATACATGACAAAGCCTATAAGCATCACCGATCTGAAGGAAATCGTAACGGAGTATATGGAATAATTATACGACACGTAAGCTACAGGATTAGACTGAAGAAAAAGCACACTCGCTACATGCAAGAATATTCATCAGAAATAGAAAGTCGGTAACTTTCTCATAGAAATTACGTAACTTTCGCATAGAAAGTCGGTAACTTTCTTTTTTTAACATATTCTCTTGTTTTTCCTTACCACCGAAAAAAAGTAAGCGACATGCATATTAAATGTGTTAAATGCAACTTGATAT
>OQWM01001075.1_pt1 | contig 18756 bp, 16 predicted proteins | sample 1691531 | NCBI WGS metagenome assembly OQWM01 (sample SAMN03418257, study PRJEB22391) | human gut metagenome | biome: human-gut; feature: organic feature; material: feces | host: Homo sapiens | place: Tanzania | collected 2013-01
ATGCCCAGGGTGCCGACGATGTTCTCCTTGGCGACGAGGCCGGTGATGGAGGCCACGGTAGCCTGCCAGTTGCCCCAGCCCAGGGGGATGAAGATCCAGGCGATGGCATTGCCGATCTTAGCGAGGATGGAGTTGCTGATCTGGTCCTCGGTGAGCATCTGGAAGGTGCCGTCCACCCAGCCGAAGTAGGTGGTGAACCAGACGAAGATGGTGGAGAGCAGGATGATGGTACCGGCCTTCTTGATGAAGGACCAGCCGCGCTCCCACATGCTGCGCAGGACGTTGCCCAGGGTGGGCCAGTGGTAGGCGGGCAGCTCCATGACGAAGGGAGCGGGGTCGCCGGCGAACATCTTGGTCTTCTTCAGCATGATGCCGGAGATGATGATGGCGGCCATGCCGATGAAGTAAGCGGAGGTGGAGACCCATGCGCTGCCGCCGAACAGAGCACCGGCGATCATGGCGATGAAGGGCACCTTAGCGCCGCAGGGGATAAAGGTGGTGGTCATAATGGTCATACGGCGGTCCCGTTCGTTTTCTATGGTGCGGGAGGCCATGATGCCGGGCACACCGCAGCCCACGCCGATGAGCATGGGGATGAAGGACTTGCCGGACAGACCGAACTTACGGAACACACGGTCCAGAACGAAGGCGATACGGGCCATGTAGCCGCAGGCCTCCAGGAAGGCCAGCATCAGGAACAGCACCAGCATCTGAGGCACGAAGCCCAGCACGGCGCCCACACCGGCTACGATACCGTCCAGGATCAGGCCGCTGAGCCAGGGAGCGGTGTCGGCCGCATCCAGGGCATCACCGATCAGCACGGGGATACCCGGGACCCACACGCCGTAGTCGGCGGGATCCGGGGCCTCAAAGCCGTTCTTCTCCAGATAAGCCACGGCGTCCACATAGGTCATTTGAACCACATCGTCCATCTTGTCGGCGCCCTCGGGCAGAGCGTTATAGTAGGCGGTCATGGTGTTGATGGCCAGGGTCTCCTCATCCTCCACATCCACGGTAGCAGTGGCAGAATCGGGGGTGAAGGCCTTCATATCGGCCAGGGCGGCGCTTGCGTCAAAGTCCTCGGCCTCCGTGTCCAGACCCAGGAAGGCATCCACGGCCTGGATGGCGGCGGTGTATTCGTCGTTAACCTCGTTATACTCCTTGGAGCCGATGCCCAGCAGGTGCCAGCCGTCACCGAACACGCCGTCATTGGCCCAGTCGGTAGCGGGGGCGCCTACGGCTACCATGGCGATCCAGTATACCAGGAACATCACCGCGGCAAAGATGGGCAGACCCAGCCAGCGGTTGGTGACGATCTTGTCGATCTTGTCGGAGGCGGAGAGGGTGCCCGCATTCTTTTTCTTGTAGCAGCCCTTGATGAGCTCAGCGATATAGACATAGCGCTCGCCGGAAATGAATGAGAGAGGGACGCCGGAGCGTTCCACGACAGAGGCGTCGTCGGTGAAGGCAGTGTCGTAGGGCTGAGAATAGGCGGCTTTCAGAACATCGGAATGGAAAATCTGCGGAGTCTGCACCGCATAGAGAACGGAACGATCAACCTTGACATCAAGAGGTTCAAGGACTTCGCTGCCTGAAGCGTCCTTTTTTGTCGCGAGAGCCCGCATAGTGTCAACGCACCGGACGACAGGGACGAGGGCCGGGACAGTTTCGGCAGCGTCGAACATTCTGACTATCAGAGACTCTGACACAAAGGGGCGCACACCGTCATGAACTGCAACGATGGCCCCGTCAGGAACTTTTTCAAGGGCATTCTTCACAGAATGGAAACGGGTCATCCCTCCGCGGACAATGCTCTGTGGGACAACCATTCCGGAACCGAGACAATAGTCTTTCCAGAAATCAATATAGTCCGGATTCATAACCGTCACCACACGGATATCGGGGCAGGCCGACACAAAACGCTCGATTGTCCTGTGGAGCACCGCCCGTCCGCCGATTTTCAAGAACTGCTTCGGGAGATCGCCGCCCATACGCAACCCCCGCCCCCCAGCGACGACTATAAGATATTTCTTCATTTTGTTTGTATTTTCGGTTCATATTTCCTTTCTCATCAGTCGTGTACGCCCGGTACACTCCTTCTTCAAAAGGAAATCTGTCCTCGAAAATACTGCACAAATATCCCGATTTATTCCTTTGTGTTCACCAATGAGAAAATATATTCGCAAATATGAGTTTTTTTGCCTAATTTTACAAGATTTTTAGAATCAGCCACGAACGTGGAACTTTTGGAATTTTGAAACAAGGGAAAATAAGTAAGATATGGCATTCTCATTCTTGACTCAGGAACTCGCGATTGACCTCGGAACGGCGAACACCGTCATATTCCAGAACGACAAGATTGTTCTGGACGAACCGAGCATTGTTGCAATCGACATCGTGACCGGAAAACCCATTGCGCTGGGACAGAAGGCGAAAACGATGCAGGGAAAGGAAAACCCGAAAATCAAGACGGTAAGGCCGCTGAAGGACGGAGTGATTGCGGACTTCGACGCTGCCGAGATGATGATTAGGGGATTCATCAAGCAGATAAACAGCACGCGCAAGTCGCTCTTCCAGCCGAACATCAAGATGGTCGTCGGCATTCCTTCAGGAAGTACAGAGGTGGAGAAAAGGGCCGTGCGCGACTCTTCGGAGCATGCCGGTGGAAGGGACCTCTACTTGATTTACGAGCCTATGGCCGCAGCGGTCGGAATCGGTCTTGACGTACAGGCGGCACGCGGCAACATGATTGTCGATATCGGAGGCGGAACGACCGAGATTGCGGTGATTTCGCTCGGAGGCATCGTGGTGCAGGACAGCATCAAGGTGGCAGGAGACGTGCTCACCGGAGACATCATGCAGTTCATGCGCCAGCAGCACAACATCAAGGTCGGAGAAGGGACGGCGGAGCAGATAAAGATTCGCGTCGGTTCAGTACTCACCAAACTTGAGGAGGAACCGGAGCCAATGAAGGTGAACGGACCGAACCTGATGACAGCGCACCCGGTTGAGGCGACTGTGACCTACCAGGAAATAGCGACCTGCCTTGACAAGTCCATCGCAAGAATCGAGACCGGCATCCTGCATGTTCTCGAACAGACTCCTCCGGAGCTTTACTCCGACATCGTCGAGGGAGGCATCTACCTCTCTGGAGGCGGAGCACTTCTCCGCGGACTTGCAAAGCGCCTCTCCGACAAGGTGAACATACAGTTCCATGTGGCTGAAGACCCGCTCAGGGCAGTTGCCAGAGGAACATGCATAGCGCTCAAGCACACCGACGACTTCTCGTTCCTCATGAGATAGCACAAGAACGGAATGCAGAAGCGCAGCCCCATATCAGCAATAGTGACCGCAGTCGTTTTTCTTATGCTGGAGGCGGCTGCGATTACCGTACTGCATTACAACAACGAGCTCCAGAGAAGCTGGATTTCAGGAGCGGGACACAGCGCGATGGCCGTACTCTGGGGAGGAGGAGAAAAAGTTCGGAACTACTTCGGTCTCTCCGCAAAAAACGACTCGCTTGCAGCCGAGAACGCAAGGCTTTTCCAGCGCGTACAAGTGCTTGAGGATAGGCTTGAGGCCGCCGAACGGTTCACCGGAGAAAAAGAGTTCCATGGTGCGGGCGAGAAGTATAGATTCACGTCGGCAACCATCATCAAGTTAAGCGACAATCGCCAGCACAACTACCTCATACTCGACAAAGGAGCCTCCGATGGGGTGAGTGTCGGAGATGGTATCATTACGGCGAAAGGCGTGGTGGGCATCGTGGAAAACGTGAGCGAGCACTATTGCTACGGCATCAGTTTCCGGAACTACAACATGAACGTCAGCGCACGGCTCGGAAAGGAAGGTCCGGTGGGCCCGCTGAAATGGAACGGTTACAGAAACGCGACCCTTGAGGAAATCCCGCACCACCTTGTGACGGAACTCGGGGACACGGTCTACACGAGCGGTTTCTCCGCGATATTTCCGAAAGACATCCCCGTCGGTGTCACCGTGGATTCGCGCCTGAAGGACGGGGCTACCTACAATCTTGAAGTCAAGCTCTTCGAAAACTTCAGCAGTTTGAAATATGTGACAATCGTCAGCCTGATGGATGACGGGGAAATAGAAAAACTGGAAAAGGAGGGGATGTGATATGGTGAGAACTGACACAAAATTCGTCGCGACCTGGCTTTTTCTGGTTCTGGTTCAGATTGTCATCTGTGACTGCATGTTTCTCGGTCCCCTCGTGACCGTAACTCTGCTTCCCGTATTGGTGATATTTCTACCCCTGTACGCAAGAACAGAAACGACAATGCTCATTGCGTTCGCGGCAGGGTTTGCCGCCGATTGGCTCTCGGACGGCGTGCTCGGGCTGAACATGGCTTCGCTCGTGCCAGTGGCGCTTCTCCAGAAACCACTCGTGCGGCTCTTCATCGGAGAGGATACCGTGGTCAGGACGGAAGCTCTCTCGGCAAAGAAAAGCGGAACTACAAGATTGTTCGCGCTCTCGACCATATCCACGGCTATTTTCCTGCTGCTCTATGTCGCGCTTGACGGTGCCGGAGAAAGGACTTTCGGATTCTGCGCACTACGTTTCGCCTGCTCACTTGCGGCAAGCCTTCCTCTCATAGCGATAGTGCAACACATCTTCTCCACCAGAAACACACGGGATTAGGCTTATGGTTCTTGATCGGAAAAATAAGCTGTTGATAGGACTGGGAGTAGCAGTACTTGTACTCATAGTCCGGCTTTTCGTCATCCAGATCATCGACGACCGCTACAAGATTGACTCATCGAACAACTCGATGGTATATTCCACCATCTACCCGACACGAGGCATCATCCACGACCGCAACGACCGGATTCTCGTCGGCAACAAAGTGGTATACGACCTGCTTGTCACCCCAAGAGAGGTCACGGCGTTCGACACCCTCGCGTTCTGTAAGGTGCTGGAACTCGACACGTTGTTCGTCCGCGAAAAGATGGCGGAGTATAGAAAGTTCAGAACCAGGATAGGTTGGCAGACGCTGACGTTCCTCAAGCAGATTCCGCCGGAAAGATATATGAAGTTCGCCGAGGTTGAGTTCAAGTTTCCGGGATTCCGCGGACAGGCCAGAAGCGTCAGGGAATATCCCTACAATGCCGGAGGCAACCTTCTTGGATATGTTTCCGAGGTGGATGCCGATTTCCTGAAAAAACATCCCGACGAATACCGCAGCGGAGACTATGTCGGAAAGACCGGAATCGAGGCTGCAATGGAGAAAGAACTAAGGGGCGAGAAGGGCTATAACATCTATCTGCGCAACTCCAGCAACCGCATACAATCCCGTTTCAGAGATGGGGAGATGGACCGCGAGGCTGTTCCGGGCAATAACATCACGACCACCATCGATGCCGAACTCCAGCACTACGGACAGATGCTAATGGACAATAAAGTAGGCTCGCTCGTGGCGATTGAACCCTCTACAGGAGAGATACTTACAATGGTGTCAAGTCCTGGAATCGACGTGGATATGCTGGCCGACATCGGCAACCACTACTCCGAAATTCTCAATAACCCATACAAGCCGATGTTCAACCGCGCTGTGCAGGCTCCCTATCCGCCGGGGTCGGTGTTCAAACTCGTGAACGCGCTGATAGGGCTTCAGGAAGGGGTTGTCACGCCGGGAACTCTGCATCCGTGCAGCATGGGCTACCATTTCGGCAGAAATAAGCTCGGATGTCACGCCCACAAATCTCCTCTGAACCTTGAGGAGTCGATTATGATGTCCTGCAACGCCTACTACTGCTATGTCCTTCGCGATATTCTCGACAACAAAAAATACGCGAATGTCGCAGAGGGATTAGACGCTTGGAACAGCTATGTAAAAAGCTTCGGATTCGGGCAAAAACTCGGAAGCGATTTCCCGTCTGAGCTCGGAGGCTTCGTGCCGGACTCGAAATACTACGACAAACGCTACCACAAGGGAGGATGGAAGTCCCTGACAGTCATATCTCTTTCCATCGGACAGGGTGAGCTCGGCTGCACTCCGCTGCACCTGGCGAACCTCTGCGCGACAGTGGCAAATCGGGGATATTACTACATTCCGCACATCATCAAGGACTCGGAAAGCTACAGGATTGACGACAAATACCGCAAACGCCACTACACGAAAGTCGACACAGTGCATTTTCCGAAAGTCATCGGCGGAATGTACCGTGCGGTGAACAGCGGATATGGTTCAGGCGGTACGGCAAGCGTGGCTGCGGTGCCGGGGCTGGACATCTGCGGAAAGACCGGAACAGCGCAGAATCCGCGAGGAGACGACAACTCGGTCTTCATCTGCTTCGCTCCAAAGGACAACCCGAAGATTGCGGTGGCGGCGTATGTGGAGAACGGCGGATTCGGAGCGACTTGGGCAGCGCCGATTGCCTCGCTCTTGGTGGAGAAATACCTCAACGGGGACATTTCGGACGCACGCAAACCGCTGGAACAAAGGGTGCTGTCCGGAGATCTGATGCACAAGGTTAAAAAAGACAGATAGTTATGGGATTGTACGACACAAGAGCAAATAGACGCAGCTTTGCAAAGACCGTAGACTGGTGGTTGCTTGGCTGCTATCTCCTGCTCGTCGTCATAGGCATTCTGAACATATACGCTTCCGTCCATTCGGTTGACGGCGGAAACATCCTCGACCCGTCGCTCCGGAGCGGAAAACAGATCATCTGGCTGCTGATTTCGCTCGGAGTCGGAGCACTTGTGCTGTTCGTGATTCCGCCGAGAATATATGAAGGATTTTCACTGCCGCTATATATCATTATGATGCTGTTGCTCGTTGCGGTGATATTCTTAAGCCGTGATGTCAAGGGTTCACATTCGTGGTTCACTCTCGGTCCAATAAGTTTCCAGCCGGCGGAGCTGTCGAAGACCACCACATCACTGCTGCTCGCGACACTGATGAGTCAGGTGGACTACCGCATCAATAAAACAAAGGATTTTCTGCTGACGGCGGCCATCATACTCGTGCCGATGCTTACAATCGTCGCCCAAAAAGAGACCGGTTCTGCACTTGTCTACTGCGGATTCATATTTATGCTCTATCGTGAAGGCCTTTCGGGCTGGTTCATCGTCACCGCGGCTATGGCGATACTCGTGTTCATTCTCACACTCACCGTCAGCCCTTACGCTGCAATGCTCGCCCTCACAGTCGTAGTCACGGCTTATGTCTGCCTGAGTAACGAGAAGATTAAACCGTTGCTGCTCATAGGCATCCCGGTCACTGTCCTATATGCCTTCATTCCGACAATCCTTGGAAAAATCGCCGAAGCCATCGACAATCCGGAATCATTCTTTATGAAAATAGAACCGGAATATATCCTTTTCCTCACCATCGTCATCGCGCTCCCATTTGTTCTGCGTTCGGCATTCCGCAACCGTCACCTCTACACATACGTCGCCATCGCAGCCCTTGCCGTCGGAATCGGATTCACCTACTCGGTGGACTTTATATTCAACAATATACTCCAGGACCATCAGCGCAGCCGAATAGAAGTGCTTCTCGGAATGAAAGACGACCCCACAGGTGTGGGTTACAACGTGAACCAGTCGATGATTGCAATCGGTTCGGGAGGATTTGCCGGAAAAGGCTACCTCCAGGGCACACAGACCACATATGGATTTGTCCCGGAGCAGAGCACCGACTTCATTTTCTGCACAATCGGAGAGGAGTGGGGATTTCTCGGCTCGGCTGCGGTGATTCTGATTTACGCATTCCTCATCTGCCGCATAATCATCGATTCCGAACACAGCCGCGAGGCCTTCACACGAATCTACGGATATTGTTTTGCGGGCTGTATATTTATGCACTTGTTTATCAATATCGGAATGACAATAGGACTTATGCCGGTCATCGGAATCCCTCTCCCGTTCATAAGCTACGGAGGCTCGTCCCTGCTGTCATTCTCGCTGATGTTCTTCATTTTCATGGCATTGGACAAGAATGAAAGAAAATATTTTTAGACCTTGGAATATGAAAAAGCTAATCGCACTGATTCTGTTTTTCCTCATCGGGGGGGGCAAGATTTCCGTGTCCGCGCAGATTATCGGGCCTAAGATTGACTGGGATAACGACATACGCGCAATAAGGCTGAACGACATACCCCACTTCCGCTACAAATATGACGACTATCTTCAGTTCTCTCCTGCCGCCGCTATGATTGTAATGCGTGCCTGCGGCGTAGAGGGACGCACAAGGACCTGGGCGGAACTGTTGAGCGCAGACGCATTTTCAGCAGTAATAATGGCAGCTACCGTCAACGGGATAAAGTACAGCGTACGCAGACTACGCCCTGATGAAAGCACACGCAATTCTTTTCCGTCCGGGCACACGGCAACCGCATTTATGTGCGCGACGATGCTTCACAAGGAATATGGGTGGCGGTCTCCGTGGATAAGCTTTGCGGGCTATGCCGCCGCCACCATAACAGGAGCGTCAAGAATAATGAACCACAGGCACTGGCACACGGACATAATTGGAGGAGCGATCATAGGGGTCGGGGCGGTTGAACTGGGCTATCTTATCAATGACGCCATATTCAAAAAGAGAAACATATCCGACTGGTGGGAGCCGCTTGTCTTCGATGAAGACAAGTCGTTGACCTACTATTCATTGTCCTCACTCTATGGCCACCGCTACGGGATAGGAAGCCGAGGTCGTCTCTCCGGCGGTCTCGCGGCAATTCAGGCGGACATCCCGGTCCATCCCAGAGTCTCCGCCCGCATCCGCCTCGGCATCAATTCACTGCGCGACCGCGATACAGACTCCTACACCGCTTCAGAACTCGGACTCACAAGCAATTTCTACGACTATCTTGCCGGTGCCGTTTTCAACTGGCCTTTTGCCAAGATTCTCTACGTGGAGGCAGATGCGATGCTTGGCGGCGGCTACTGCAGCCCGAGTTGTCCGCAGGCAATGAAAGACATTGTAAGCAAGGGGTACGGCGAGTTTCTCTGCGGCGGTTCGTTCGGTCTGAGGCTCGGCACCAATTTCCGAGTGAAACTTCACGCCGAATACAACCTCATGCTGCCCGTCAACCACTCTTTGCTCCTCGCCTTCGGCACGAGTTTTTTCTGGTAGAAGACGATTGCATACGCGCAATGTCGTCCATAAAGTATTTTTCATCAAAAATAGTAGGTTAAACAAATGTGTAGACTACTTTTGGGACCGGAAAAATGTTTTAGAAAAACAAAGCAATGAAAAAATTATTTCTCGTCATCCCAACCATATTAGCGGCACTATCATGCACGAAAGAAACCGGAGATCCGGACATTATGCTGATGACAGAAGCGTTCAGCATCGACTACGCTGCGCAGGAGATTGAATTCAGCTACGACATCCTCAATCCGGCAGGCGATGCGGAAATTTCCGTCACGAGCGACGCCGACTGGGTTTCGGTAAAGGAAATCAGGATGGACGGAACCACAATTTCGGTCACTGAAAATACAGTGAGATGGAAAGCGCGGGAGGCCCGTCTGACGCTGAGCTATGGAGACAAAGTGCAGAAGCTCTTTCTCCTGAAACAAGATTACCTCCACGCTGCTGTCGTGTTTCAGAGCATACAGGCGACAATAGATCTGCACGCTCAGAATGTGTCGATACCTTTTGAAATCCGCAATCATCTGACTGGACGCTGGCCAACGGTCAAGGACATGAAAATCCCGGAATGGATTAAAATCGCCGTCTCGGGCAACGACTTCGAGAGCAACCTCGACATCTCGGTGACGGAGAACACGTCCGGGGAGGACAGAAAATTCACCGTCATTTTGGAATATCCCGGAGCGGAGGACACGGAGTTCACACTCGTTCAAGAAAGCAAATCGTACTACGAGTTCATAGACGGGGTTAAATGGGCCACGCAGAATGTCGGGACAGACGAAGAAAACCCATACGGAAAGCTCTACAGCCACGAAATGACCATCTTCTCCTGCCCCGAAGGCTGGCGCGCGCCGACAAAGAGCGAGCTGGAAGCTCTCTACAAGCACACATCGGACTGGACGACGGTGGATGGTCTGCAGGGCGTATGGTTTTCCGGTTCAAAGCCATATTCCGAAGATGTACCGGCGGTATTCTTCCCGGCCGGAGGATGCAAAAAAGACGGCGAACTGCGTTACTTTGAGGAGCGGGGCTGCTACATAAGCGGGTCGCGCGGAGGATACAACAACAATTCTTCCATAGTGGCATGCTTCGAGAAAAAGTATTTCATAGATATACGCACGGAATATAATAACCTCGCCTATATGGGTTCTCTGCGCTGCGTAATGAATCAATAGACAGAAACGCAGCCGCCACCCTAAAAAAACAGTCATCATAATTTGCACCAAGATAATGAAAAGAATACATTTTATAGTCATAGGCCTCATCGCAGCAGCCGCTGTCTCATGCGGAAAACAATCCTCCGAAATTTCGCTGACATCGGAAACATTCACCATAGGTTACGAGGGTGGAAAAATAGAAATCGGCTACGACATACGCAATCATGTCCCGGGAGAAAGGCTCATCGTGACGACCGACACCCCATGGCTGACTGTCAATAGCTACAACAGGACCAAGGCGACGGTCTCGGTTATGGAGAACTTCAGCCGAACGGAGCCAAGGGAGGCACGAATCACCCTCACCTACGGAAGCGAAGAGCAGAGAACGGTCGTCATAAGGCAGGACTATCGCAAGGCCGTTATCAAACTTGACAACCCGACCGTGAATTTCGACAATCAGAAGCAAAGCCTTATGGTCGCCTACGAAGTCACGGAGCCTGTGCCCGAAGCGACTCCGGATGCCTCCGGAAACACAGCTCCGGAATGGCTGAAATTCTACAACACAGGAAATGGGCTGTACCTTTCCGTGGAACGTAACCTTTCGGAAGAGGAGAGGAGCTTCGATATTGTCCTGAAATATCCCGGCGCCGACAACGCGTGCTTGAAGGTCGTGCAGGGCACAGATTCCGAATATATGATAATTGCCGAGACAAAATGGGCGAAGCAGAACTGCGGAATAGACGAGTCAAACCCTTACGGCAAACTCTACAACTACGACGAGGCTCTAACGGCCTGCCCTGACGGATGGCGGGCGCCGACACGGGCCGAAATGAGCCGGTTGTGCACGCGCTACTCCGATTTTGAGGAAGTCGATGGCATCAGGGGACGCTGGTTTTCCGGTGAGGAAACATACAGCACACAGGCGACACGGATATTCCTGCCGGCCAGAGGATACAGGCAAGGCTCTGACGGAGAGGTTATGGAATTTTCTGAGGGAGGTCATTACATTTGCGGAGAAAAGGACAAGGCGGGTAATGTGCATGTCATATATTTTCAGTACCTCAAATTCTCCGGCACTAAGCCCGCACTCCACGATACAGAGTTTTATGGGTCCCTGCGTTGCGTGAAAGCAGACTGACTGGACAGTTGAATTATACGACGCCGAGAGTGGCGATGCTGATGCGGACTTGTGGACCGAAGAAATCGTGGAGCGGACGCCAGCAATTGTAGAGGGTGGAGCCGGTGGTAAAGACGTCATCGACGAGGAGTATATGCTTGACGTTCAGAGCATTCCATTCCCCAGAGGCTCCGTTCGACGATGCGCTGTTAAGGATTTCAGGGTTATGAAAACGCCTGCAAAACTTCTGGCTGACCGCAAACGCACCGCTGACATTGCGTGCCTTTTCCTCGATGCCGAGTTTCGTTTGAGTCGATGTGCGTCGCCGCCGTTTCAGAATATCCGTTCTCAAACGCGCCCCGAGCGCCTTTGCCACTTCAGAAGCAATAACCTCAGCCTGATTGTACCCTCTCCGTAACCGTCTCGTCCAATGAAGCGGAACAGGAACTACTGTATCGACATCCGAAAGCCACTGCGCAGCAGCGACCCGTTCACCGAGCATCGCCGCAAAGAAACGCCCCTCTCTGATGTCACGGGAATATTTCAGGCGATATGTTATATTCCTATACCCTCCGTCTTTCACAAAATTGAAAAGGGCTGCGGCATAGACATAATGTTCATAACAAGATTTTGGCGGGTCTTCGGCTTCTCTCTCCAATAGCCCGTCGGGCAAACTCGCCTCGCAAAAGTCAAACTCGGGATTCTCATTCTCCATTCTCTCAATCAGAGCGTTGAAATGTTCCGCCATAGGGTTGCGGACAAGGGACCAGCTATGCGTAAGGGGCATATCCGCCAGGCAATTCAGACAGATATAGCGCTCGTGTCGCCCCAAATTGGTTCCGCAAACGCAACAAAGCCGTGGCAAGAACAAATCCGCCACAGCCGTCCACAATTTTTCGCATCCCCAATTCATAACCATCAAAGGAGTGTACCACAGGTACACGACTAAACTACGATATATCCCCGCACCCCTCCAGGAGAAACCCTCCAAATCCCCACCAGGGAGGTTTGAGTTTCTTTTGGGGATAGATTTGCCCTCGAAGAGGGAGCATACCGGGCGTATGTGACCGATGAGAGGACAAATATAGCCCCAAAAGAAACTCAAACCACTAACAGTGCATAGCACCGCAGACGTCTATAACCTGCCCACTAACATAAGAAGACAAATCGCTAGCAAGGAACAGCGCCACCTTAGCAACCCCCCCCGGAGTGCCGCCGCGACGCAGCGGAATCGTCTTTTCCCAAGCCTTGCGCACATCCTCCGGCATCGCAGCCGTCATATCAGAAATGATGAACCCGGGAGCGATGCAGTTGGCCCTGATTCCACGAGGCCCCATTTCCTTGGCAATCGACTTGGCAAGTCCAATCATACCCGCCTTTGAAGCGGAGTAGTTGCACTGTCCGGCATTTCCTGCCTCCCCGACAACTGAGGACATATTTATTATACTTCCCCCGCGCTGAGACATCATAATCGGAGCGCAGGCGTGGATGTAGTTAAACGCGGATTTGAGGTTCACCGTCAAGACCGCATCCCATTGAGCCTCAGTCATCCGGAGCATAAGTCCGTCTTTGGTGATGCCGGCGTTGTTCACCAAAATGTCAATCCGTCCGAAATCAGCCTGAACCTGCCTGACAATCTCGTGCGCCTGCTCAAAATCAGCAGCATTTGAGGCGTAGGCCTTCACTTTCACCCCGAAAGCCTCAAGCTCCCGGACAGTCTGCTGCGCAGTTTCATTGATTACAAGGTCAGTGAACGCAATGTCAGCGCCTTCGGAGGCAAATTTCAGCGCCACGGCCTTTCCGATTCCCTTTGCGGCTCCAGTAATCAGAGCCACCTTATTGCTTAAAAGTCCCATATACATTCAATTTTTCAAAACATAACATTTTTATTATCAGATAGCAGCCAAAAGACGGCTGATCCTGCTCAATCCTGCTAATTTAAAACCTCTTTCCCGTTTTTACAAATATATTTACTATCTTTGCAATCTTGCAAACGGGTCGGAATGACCGGTATAGTCTCCGAAACGCCTGCAACGGCAGCTTTGGTGGTGGAATAGGTAGACACGCGGGACTTAAAATCCCGTGGGCAGAAATGTCCGTACGGGTTCGATTCCCGTCCGAAGCACGAAAAAGGAGGGTGATTTGCCCTCCTTTTTCGTGCTTATATTTCCCAACCTACGCAGACCAATGTCTGCGATCCGTATTATGGGTATTTCGCGCCCCCGACGCGGTCCCTTCGGGACTTTTAGGTCAGCCACATAACGTTATATCATCTCAACCTTGTAACCATATTTATGCTTTCACATACTTTTGGTTTGGGTCATTAGGTTTGTCCGGAATAGTCTGTTTTAGCAACCCCTCCTCAATAAGAGGATTTATATACTTTTTGCGGTTTTTAGTCTGGTTGGTCAAGCCCATTCTGGACAAAATTTCAGCGGCAGCCCTTGGAACTGTACAATAGTTTACAATATCTTGAATCTTGCCTGGCAACTTTGTCCTTGTTGGATGAGTTCCGTTACTTTGCTCCGTTACTCCGTTACCGAACTTCGTTACTTTTTTAGCACCTCCGTTACTTTGCTCTGTTACCCTGATACCTTCTTGGTTACTTTCGCGCCAAAAACAATCTCTTTACCTACCTCATATGTATCCACCACCCGCTCTTTAAGTTGGACGGGCGTCTGCTCTCCTTTCCCGCAAAGTTTCAATACTTTCTGTTTTGTCATAGTCGAACCATTTTCGCAAATTTAATGAAACTATTTCTTATTCTCCAGAATCTTCACCAAATCATGCTTCACTATTTTTAGAGCACAGGGATATTGCAGATGCGTTTTCAATTAGTTGAATGGCGAACCGTACTGAAAGAATAAACTTTTAGTGAGCAGAGTTGTCTATACCATAGTTTAGCGCACAACTATTCGCGCACGTGGGAACCAGGATTGGGAAAACGGCGAAGTACAATAGTTTCAAAGGAATATTAAAGCATTGGCTATGAGGTATTTATGGAAAATCATCTTGCTCTTGACGCTCACCGCATGCAGCGGTAACTGGATTACGGTCACGGACGAACCGATTACAGACGACCCGTCGGACGAGGGCGGAATCACTGTCGTTGACGGGACAATCAGCATTGTCTATTCCTCTGCCGGGGCCACGGTCAGCGGTGACGAACTCGGCATAGTGAGCGTCGAAGGAAACGATGTCACGGTCATCAACACGTCGGAAAACTGCTTCACCTACGAACTCAGCGGAACGGCGCCCAACGGATTCTTCAAGCTCTACAGCGACGCCAAGCAGACCATCAGCCTCAAGAACCTGAGCCTGACCAACCCGGACGGAGCAGCGATTAACAACCAGAGCCACAAATACACTTCCGTCATCATCAGCGGAGCAAACTTTCTCGCGGACGGTAGCACTAATTCTTCCGGTACCTACAACGATGAAAGCTCAGACGAAGACATGAAAGCGGCCTTTTTCAGCGAGGGTCAGCTCATTTTCAGCGGTGACGGAAGCCTCACGGTGACAGCCATAGGCAAATCCGGCATCACCAGCGATGACTACATAAGAATCACGGAAACCCCGACAATCACAGTTTCATCAAAGGCCGGACACGGAATACGAGGGAAAGAAAAAGTCGTAATCGAGGGCGGCGAGCTTGAAATCAAGGTCAGCGGCACGGGAGCCAAAGGCATCAGTTGCGACGGGGACGGGCATTTCAATGCCGGCATAGTCAGAGTCACCGCCACAGGCTCAAACTACGGCAACAGTGGCAATCAGAGACCGGGTTGGGGAGGAGGCAGCAGTTCCACGAACTCGAAATCCGCAAAAGGAATCAAATTTGAGGGAAATCTATTTTTCGATGGGGCAGATGTCACTGCATCCGCTTCCGCTCACGAGGCAATTGAAGCAAAAGGGACAATTTCCATCAGTGCCGGAAAGGTCAGCGCAAACTCCAGCGACGACGCCATCAATTCCGGCTCAGATATGACAATAAGCGGAGGTGAAGTCTATGCCATTTCTTCCGGCAACGACGGTCTCGACGCAAACGGAAATATGTATGTCAAAGGAGGTTACGTCTATGCCGTAGGTTCCGGAAGTCCGGAAGTCGCACTCGACGCAAACACAGAAGGCGGTTACCGTCTCTACCTCAGCGGCGGAAAACTTGTTGCATTTGGCGGAATAGAATCCGGCTCAAACATCAGCCAGAGCGTAATTTATGTCACAAACTGGACAGCAAACGCATCTTATTCCCTATATGATGGAGACAAACTCCTACTTGAATTCACAGCACCGTCAAAAGGCGGCAACGGAATTGTTATTTCGCATCCGGACCTCGTTAGCGGAAACAGTTACACGCTCAAAAGCGGGTCATCAAGTTCGAGCGTAACAGCAAGCCTCAATTCTCAGGGAGGAGGCGGTTTCCCTGGCGGAGGACACGGAGGTCCCGGAGGTTGGCACTAAAGAATTAAAGGTACATATATATATGAACAGGAGATTTTTACTCACATTTTTCATTTTCGCCCTTTGTGGAGGATTTTCACTGACGGCGCAGGACACGGTGACGAAGCCGTCGAAAAACAATATGACCTTAAAGGAATGGAAGGTCGATGCGGTGACGAACCATAAAGTTCTCGATCATTTGACGATTTACAACGAAAACGGCAGAAAAGTCGAAGAAATCGAATATGATTCGAAAGGACAGAAATGGAGGAAGAAATATGAGCACGGCGCGAATGGAAAAGTGGCGCGCGAACTCGTCTATAATAGTACGAACAGACTCGACAATATCAGGAAATACGAATATGACGAATTCGGACGACGGAAAATTGAGTATATTTACGACGCCAAAGGGAAATTGAAGAGATATAAAGTTTATGAATATATCGCCGGAGAGGAAAATTGAGCAGGAAACCCAGCCTTTCAAATGCAAGGCTGAGGCGGATTGTGTCAACTCCGAGGCTCTCGCATCCTTTGCTCCGATTAGTCTGGCGGAGATGGATGGGATTAAACTGATGAATCGCGTCGACAAGAAATATATCACTGATAGTCACAAACTTATAGATATACTAAAGGACGCCTCCGCACAAGGTTACAGGGCCTTTGAAAACTGCGGCGAGAGGCTTCACGGCTACGACAGCGTCTATTTCGACACGCCAGGACTTAGGATGTTCACCGAACACCGGCGCGGAAAAACGGTGAGGCAGAAAGTTCGGACAAGGGTTTACAAGGATTCGGGACTGTGTTTTCTGGAAGTGAAGCGAAAAAACAACCACGGACGGACTAAAAAGAAAAGAACAGAAGCTCCCTCGGATTGTTTTGAGGATTTTCGCAGCAATGGGAAGTTGGGACTGTGGCTGAAGGGACATTCGGATTATAGGGTTGAAGACATCGGGCCGTCACTTGAGACATCTTTCAATCGCATTACGCTGGTAAACAAAGGATTGAGCGAAAGGCTGACGATTGATTGCGATGTCAGGTTCAGAAACCTGCGCACAGGGGTAAGCGGCGGACTTGGGGAGGCGGTAATCATCGAACTCAAACAGGACGGACGGCTGCACAGCGAAATGCAGGACATACTTCTGCGCCATAGGGTAAAACCGGTCCGGGTGAGCAAATACTGCATCGGAATAGTCTCCACCGCTCCTTCTGTCCACCCCGGACGCTTCAAGACAAAGTTAAAACTAATTGAGAAAATCAAACAAATATGATACATCTGCTTCAAACAGGCGTCGCGACCTTAGAAGACGGCGACCTTCTCGACATTCAGAACATTCTGGACCCGACGATGAGCACGGCTCAGAGCCTCGGAGAGCTGGCAATCAGGTTTTTCTTAAACCTACTTGTCTGCTGGATTCTAGTGCATTATTTCTACTACCCGAAGAGTCACCGCAAAGACTATGTCTTCACGTTCCTGACGTTTTCTTCGGCAATGCTGTTATTGCTCTACGCAATGGGCAGGGTCGATGTAGGAGTGGGGCTGACGCTCGGTCTATTCGCGATTTTCGGAGTTATCCGTTACCGCACGGAGACAGTGCCAATTAGGGAGATGACCTATCTTTTCATCATAATCGCCCTTTCTGCCGTCAACGGACTCACACCACTATTCAAAGTAGAGAACGTCGGTGAAGCTTCCGCACATTATGCCCTCGGATGGGGCGACCTCGCGATCGCAGTTTCTGCCAACATCTTATCGATAATATTGATATGGATTCTCGAAGGTAGCAGCAAACTAAAGCGAATTTCGTCAAAAATCATACTCTACGATCGTATCGATCTCATCGTCCCATCCCGTCGTGACGAACTCATCGCTGATATTGAAAAACGTCGCGGCGTACGACCGACCGATGTTGAAATAGGAAATATCGACTTTTTGAAGGATTCGGCATATATCAAAATCTATTACGAAAATGACAGAAAAGCGACATCTACGATGAATGAGATAGTACGAAACAAACAATTTATTGAAAATCAAGAATTTAGTAATTAAGATATGAACTATAACATAAAATATTTTAAGGCAGCAAAAGTTGCTGCAATTGTTATGACGGCGCTTTGCCTAGGAAGTATTAATCTGTCAGCCCAAGATCTGGGAGTGAGTACGAGAAGTTCTGCCGAAGTGGATTGGAAAATCCGAAAAGGACTGCATCTTAATGCCGGTTATGAACTAAGAACGAAGACTTCGCTCGCTGGAATCGAAAGACATCAGGTCTCTGTCGGAATAGATTATAAGGTCTGCGATTATTTCAAAGTCGGAGGAGAATACATCTTCATCGGGCATTTCGACTCAATGGATACATTCAAGCCACGCCACCGTTTCTCGCTCAATCTCACAGGACAATACAGCGCAGGTGACTGGAAATTTTCTCTTCGTGAGAAACTTCAGCTCACCCACAACGCATACGACCAGAACAGATTCCAAAACGTGCCGAATGCGCTCCAACTCAAAACCCGTTTCACGGTCAAGTGGCAGGGATTAAGAGTGATAGAACCATTTGCCTATATCGAAATGCGCAATATTTTCAACGCCCCGAAGTGCTCTGCGACCTGGAACGAGTCCACCGGAACTTACTCTGACTATGAGTTTCTCGGCTACGACCACGCTTATATCAACCGCCTGCGTGGAGCCATGGGATTCAACTGGAACATCACCCGAGCACATAGCATTGAGTTTACTCTGATGTACAACCGGGTGCGCAAAGAGGAAATCGACACGAATAAGGATGGCACGCTCCTCAAAAGCCTTTACTGGAAAGAATCTCACGAAATGCCGATTTGTATCGGATACAAATACTCGTTTTAAAACCATTACAGAAGTCCTAAATACGAAGGTGTATTATATAAAACCACATGGCTGGAGAGTTGGGGT
>OQWM01001077.1_pt1 | contig 18745 bp, 19 predicted proteins | sample 1691531 | NCBI WGS metagenome assembly OQWM01 (sample SAMN03418257, study PRJEB22391) | human gut metagenome | biome: human-gut; feature: organic feature; material: feces | host: Homo sapiens | place: Tanzania | collected 2013-01
CTCGATCGAGGCGCTCGGCCCGCGCCGCCCCGTGGCCAACCGGCTGCGCATCTGCATTCCGCGCTCGGCGGCGATTTCCTCGACTGTCTTGCCGGAGCGGAACATATCGAACGAAATTTGATGCGACGGCAGCTTCGGAGTTTCCGCGTCTGCTGCCTTTGATTTCTGCTTTGTCTGCGGTATAGAGAAGGCTGCTTCAGGCGTGCTTTGCCGAAACTTGTCAAGTGCGGCTGTTTCCTGCTCATTGGCCTTGCGGGAGCGGACTGCAGAGGCGCCGTCACTGTTTTCCTGCACTATTTTCAGAATCGCGGCGCCATAGCCTTCGGCCTTTGCCGGGCCGATGCCCGGAACTTCGAGAAGTTCTTCTTGAGTGTGAGGCAGATATGCCGCGATGTTGTCGAGAACCTTGTTGCTGAGGATGTAGAATGCCGGAACATTGAGCTCATGCGCCTTTTCGAGCCGCCAGGATTTCAGGGCTGCGACAATCTTTTGGTTAGCTGCGCTTGTGACTCCGGCCCCTGACTCAGTTGAAGACACTTTTGCGGAAGATTTCCTGAAATATGGACTTGACAGACCCTCGGATATTTCATGAGCCGCCGCTCCGTCGCCAATGCCAACAGACGGCCTGGAAGCGACTTTGTTGCCGATTTTCGGCTCCGGCTTGTCCTTGCTGCGGTCGTAGTCAAAAGGGACGAAGGAGACCTCGGAGGCAAGCGCTCGGGCATCGGCGAGACGGCTTTGAAGAAAATCGTCTATGGTAGTGTCGGTCATGAATGCCGAGGCGCGGAGAGGGGAGCTGAGAACGATTCCTTCGAGTGAACGGCAGCGGCTCAGCGCGACGTATGCCTGACCCGGCGAGAAGGCTGCCCTCGCGTCAATAATCGCGCGGTCGAATGTCAGACCCTGGCTCTTGTGTATGGTGATGGCCCAGGCCGGGCGCACCGGATATTGTCTGAACTTGCCTATTGTGGTGGACTTCACGGTCTTGTCCGTTTCTTCTAACTGATAGCGTATGTTCTCCCACTCCATCGGCTCGACGTCAATCGTGACTCCCGTGTCTGCAATCCGGACCTTAATTTTGTCCTTCCACAAGTAGCAGACCTCACCCAAGGTGCCGTTGATGAAGCGTTTGTCCGGGTCATTCTTGATGAACATCACCTGAGCGCTCTTCTTCAGTACAAGCCGTTCCGCAGTCGGGAAAGACTCCGGGGGGAATGTTCCGGTGACTTTTGCGTCAAAGGCATATTCGTCGCCGTCGAGCTTTGTCATCTCTCCCTCGTTCACGTTCTGTACCATGCGGTTATGCGTGACAAGGCGGATGTAGTTGTCTTCAGGGCGGGGCATGAATCTGGGCTGATAGCGCGTGTTAAGTTCATCGATGTCTTCAGGTGTGAGACGGCCGATGCGTGCGCGGTTGAGAATATCCACAAAATGAGAATCATTCTGGCGATATACATTCTTCAACTCTATGCAGGAATACTCCAAATTCTGAAGAGCCTTGCAGTCAAAGAAATACAGAGACTTATAATGCTGCCTCAGAATCATCTCCTCCTCACCGTGAGCAATCGGCGGAAGCTGCTGCAGGTCGCCTATCATCAGAAGCTGCACCCCGCCGAACGGAAGGTAGCTGCGCCGTATCCTGCGGAGTTCCGCGTCGATGTGGTCGAGCAGGTCGGCCCGCACCATTGAAATCTCATCTATGATTATGAGGTCGAGGTTGCGTATCAGGTCAAGCTTCGCCTGTCTGATGTGATAGCCCGTCTGCGGCGCCACCACTCCCGGCACATAGGCCCCGAGCCCGAACTGGAAGAAAGAATGAATCGTCATCGCCCCTGCATTGACCGCTGCAACGCCAGTCGGGGCCAACACAATGTGCTTTTTCTTCGTGTGCCTTGTGATGTCCCTCAGAAATGTCGTCTTTCCAGTCCCGGCCTTTCCCGTCAGAAACAGACTCCTGCGAGTTTTCTCCACGATAAACCGCGCCAGCTCAACCTCAAAATTTCTATCTTCCATATTACACATAAATTTTATGAAGCCGCCAACGACGGCTTCCGATGATATCCCAAGTCTCAGATAAACAATGCAAACACTGATGCTCCGGCGACGGTGAGTATGCCGCTTACGACTATCGAGAGGCTGCTCATTGCACCTTCCACCGCTCCCATCTCCATTGCCTTTGCCGTGCCGACCGCGTGGGCGGCGGTTCCGATGGCTATGCCCTTGGCTATCGGCTCGCTGATGTGGAGAAGGCGGAGGAATTTTTCAGCGAATATGTTGCCAAGGACTCCTGTGATGATGATGGAGACGACCGTCACAGGAATGTAGCCGCCGAGTTCTTCGGAGACTCCGAGCCCGATGGCTGTGGTGATTGACTTCGGAAGGAAGGTGACGTATGCCGCGTGGTCAAAATGAAACAGCAGGGCGAGCAGCAGGATGCAGACAAGGCTGGACAGGACGCCTGCGCTGATGCCGGCGACAACTGCTTTCCAGTTCTTCCTGAGAAGTTCAACCTGTTGATACAGAGGCACCGCAAGACAGATTGTCGCAGGAGTCAGAAGATAGCTGATTATCTCAGCTCCACGCGCATAGCTTTCATAGCTCACTCCGAGCAGGGAAAGCGTTGCAATGACTAGAATGATGGACACCAACAGCGGGTTCGCGAGTGCCCATCCGGTCTTTTTCTTTAGCCAAATGCCGAAAATATAGGACGACAGGCTTATGAATACTCCGAAGAATACCGATGATTCAAATATCTGTAACATATTACTTTGTCTCCGTTTCGCTGCGTTTCTTAATCTGCTCATTCTTCTTCTTTCCGCGCCATATGACAAATTGTGTGACGGCGCCGGAGACTCCCATGACGACGAATGTGCTGACAATGGTGATGAGGGTATATTCCCACACCGACGATTTTACGGCGCCCCATGACTCCATCAGACCGGCTGCCGCGGGAATGAACATTATCGGCATGACAGCGATAAGGAAAGAGCTGACTTCCCTTATGTCACTGACTTTTACCCATTTCAGCTCAAGGGCGATGAAAAGCAAGACAATCCCGTAAATACTTGCAGGAATCGGCAGCGGGATGAACCAGTGCAGCAGTTCACCGATAAAGGCAAAGGCCGCGATAATCAGAAACTGTATGACGTATTTCATATTTTCCTCTCCGGTACGATCTGGGCAGGGGAGTGCAGTCCTGCGGCATCTGCATATTCCTCAATCAGTTCGGCTGTCTTATCAGCTCCGACTCGGCAGACATCGAGGCAAATGTCATAGTCCGGCGCATTTCCCCAGTTGAGGCCGGTGTAGAACTTATGATAGGCAACTCTCCGGTCGTCCGTATTGCGGACAAATTCCTCTGCCTCTGTGCGGGAAAGCCCCTCTGACGCCATTATATGCACGATTCTTCGCTCCGTTTCTCCGTGGAGAAAGACTGACACAAGGTCCTTTCTGTCTCTGAAAATGAAGTTGCCGCACCTTCCGATGAGCACGCAGTCCCCCTCTCCGACAATTTTTCTGAACGCCCTGCAGAACTTCTCCTGTATGTCTTCCCGCTCAAAGGAAAAGGTGATTGCGGACATAAGTTCATCGACAGGACGTTCCTCGAAGAAAGCCTCCATTTCTGATAGAAGCCCTTTCCCACGCGCCGCCTCCATTAGCGACTTTCGTGTATAAAGCGGTATGCCATAGCGTCTTGCCAAGATTTTGCCGACTTCAAGCGCACCGCATCCGCATTGCCTTGCAACCGTGATGATCATACCTGCTATTCCTGTATTGTGATTCCTGTCTTTTCCCACAAAGTGTCAGCGCTGCGTCTCACCATAAAGCAGCCCGTTTTGTCGTTATAGACGCAGTCGTACCAAACCGGCGGCACGACCTCTGTCCCGTCCATCAGACATGCTCCTTTAAGACTGCCGCGGCGCACCGGAATATAGTTCCTGACAGTGTTGAACGAGAAGTTGGTGTAGCGTCTCGACAGCGGAATCATTACCTTACCGGTTTCGTAGTCATGCAGCCCGACATATTTCTTGTTACCGACCTTGTAGCAGCCGTGGGTGGCGGTGCACGACGTATATCCCAAATCCGGAGAAATCAGTTCGCGTCCGGTGGAATCGCATACTCCGACGAAATCGTCCTTCTTGACGACATAGCGGTTTCCTTTCTTTGTCCTGTAGCCGCTCGTGTAGTGATTCTCCCACCTGATGACCTCCGTTCCGTCCTTCTTTGCGAGTCCTATATATAAAGTGACATTCTCCCCGTCAGCGCTTGTGTAGAATTTTCCGAGGCTGAACATCCCGGAACTTTCCCTGAATGTGCAGCTTTTGTAGCCACGCGAGCGCGGAATCAGGACGTTCATGTCCTTGTCATAGACCTGCACCGCCCCGTTCTTGACATCCTTGTACCATACAAAACCGTCCGGCTCTTCAAACCTGTAAGGGTCACCCTTCTTGTGGTCTTCGTAATAATCCTGTGCTACAGCGTCAGTCACAGACAGCCCGAGACACAGCATAATCCCGAAAACGAATTTTCTTGAGAAATGTGAAATTTTCATAGATATTTTATTAAATCTATAAAGAATGCGTTGAAATTGTCCGAAATCTTTGTTTGAGCGAAGGTATGAAGTATTTGTCGGAGACATATTTTCCTACGACAAACGGATTCTCAAGTTCGTTATATTCCATGCTCTACACCTTTTACCGCGAATATAATTATTGTATTTGTGATTATCAAACTTTTGATAAAATTTGCGCGATTTGTACGGCATTGACTCACCTTTGAAGGGATTTCTAAGTAAAATTACTTATTGCAAAGATGTGAAATTATCCTTTCCTTTGCGAAAACAATTAACCAAAAATAGTTATGAAAAAGACATTTATCATTATTTTGACTCTTGTCGCATCTTTATTTCTCAATTCTTGCTCCAAGGCGGACATCATGCTTTCCGGAGACTGGTGGACCATCATTAATGATGAGGTTGGCAGCGGACAGGAAAATCTTGTTATTCGTTTCAACAGTGCCAAATCGACCGTGAACTTTGCTTTGAAATCCATGGAGCCCAAAGAAAACACCTATTATATGATTGAGTCTCTTGAAAGGAAGTATACTCTTGAGAGCACTGCAAAGGGGGAGGGAATCATCAGAATTGTTGAAAAGGATGGCACTCAATGGCCGGAACTTCACTACCGTTCGCTCACCATTGCAACTCTTATGCTCTTGCATATCGATGAGGACGGAAAAGAAGCCGACAACATCGCTCTTTTCCCATTCCTTGAGGATAAGTCAAAGGAAAAGACAATCAAAACGACTACAGATAAAACCTACGAGACTCGAATTCTCAATATGATCGAGAGATTCCGTGCTGTCGGTCGTCTTGTAGTGACAAAATAATCTTGAACACATACAATCTCACCGCAGGCTCATCTGCATCTTGACATTTGTTGTGCTTGCTACTCATCGCTGACGAGGCAGAAGTCGAGGTCTTTGGTGATTTGCTCCTTGTCGAGGTGCTGGCCGATGAATACTAGCTTCTGCATGCGGTCACCGTATTTCGGGTCCCAGTCTTTCATGAAGTCTGGGTCCTGTTGCGCGATTTCCTTGAGGTCTTCTTCGGGAGCGGTGGCGTACCACTTGCCGGCGGCCTTGAGCTGGAACTGACGGCCTGCCTGCTCGAAGAGGTAGGACATGTCGGTGTCGTCGCTGAAGTAGCATAGACCCTTGGCGCGGATGATGTTGCGCGACCATTTCTTCGCCACGAAATTGTCGAACTTGTTCATGTCGAAGGCCGGACGACGGCAATAGACGAAAGTGCCAATGCCGTATTCCTCAACCTCGCCGCCATCATGCTCGTGGTGATGGTGGTGATGATGCCCTCCGACTTCCTCGTGGTGATGCTCATGTTCATCATCCTCATCATGGTCGTCCTCGTGATGGTGGTGTCCGTGCTCATCTTCCTCATGTTCCGCATTGTGAGCATCCTCCTCGGAAGTCTCAATGCCCTTAATCCAGCCTGCTGAGGCTGACACCTTGTCATAGTCAAACAAGTGGGTGTTCAGCAGTTTGTCGAGTTCGACGTCCGCGTAGTTGCATTCTATAATTTCGGCTTTCGGCTGAAGCTCGCGGATGATCGCCTTTATGCGTTCAAGTTCCTTCGGCGAAACTTCCGATGCCTTGTTGAGGAGAACTGTGTTGCAGAACTCAATCTGTTGGATTACAAGGTTCTCGATATCCTCTTCGTCGATGTTTTTCATCACGAGGGTGTCGCCGCAGTCGAACTCGCTCTGCATTCTCATCGCATCCACAACTGTGACAATGTTATCGAGCCGGCAGATGCCGTACTTCGTGTAGAGACCGCCAAAGGTCGGAATGCTGCAGATTGTCCTCGCGATAGGTTCTGGTTCACAAATTCCGCTGGCCTCGATGACGATGTAGTCAAATTTCTGCATCCTCATGATTTCATAAATCTGCTCAATGAGGTCTGCCTTGAGCGTGCAGCAGATGCAGCCGTTCTGAAGAGCGACGAGACTCTCGTCCTTCTTTCCGACCACTCCGCCTTTCTGGATGAGATCCGCGTCTATGTTTACTTCGCCTATATCATTGACAATCACGGCGAAACGTATACCCTTTTCGTTTGCCAAAATCCTGTTGAGGAGCGTAGTCTTGCCGCTTCCGAGATAGCCGGTGAGCAGGAGAACCGGAATTTCTTTCTTTTCCATATAAATTGTCTTACTTTATTCAAGTTTCGCAAGCATTCAGAAGCTGTTTAAATTTTTCTTACATTTATTTTTATGTGTTCGTTCTTTTGGTGTCTTTTTGGTCATATTTTTCCATTTTGCTCGTCATTTAGCACCGCTAAACTCCTCTCAAAACAAAAAAATCTGACTCAAAAATACATCTCAAAATAACTGAACAAAAAATTTAAACAACTTCTCAATCTCAATGACAAATTGTCATAAGAAAATGCGGCTCATGTTTGCGTCAAAGTCTGTGCCTTTGCCAGAAAAAAGCTATCTTTGTCCCGCTTTGCCGAAGTCTCTGCCAATGTTGTCAGAGGACTGTCCCGGTGACATTGCTCACGATATGCCGAAAAAGGAAGCTGTGGAGAAGATGTTTGACAGCATCGCTCCGGAATATGATGCCCTGAACCATATACTTTCGCTGAACATCGACAAGATATGGCGTCGTCGCGCCGTGCGAAAACTCCTGCCTAAGGATGCTGATTTTCATATACTTGACGTTGCCTGTGGAACAGGGGACTTCTCGATTGCCGTGGCCAGGCGGTCGAAGAAAGCGCGGATTACCGGCATAGACCTCTCGGACGGAATGCTTGCCGGGGGACGTGAAAAGGTCTCGAAGCTTGGCCTTGACGACCGGATTGAACTGCGGAAAGGAGACTGCGAGGCGCTGGAGTTCGCCGATGACAGCTTCGACGGGGTCTGTGTGGGATTCGGAGTGAGGAACTTCGAACATCTCGAGCAGGGGCTGCGCGAGATGCGCCGTGTGCTACGGCCAGGCGGCAGGTTGGTGATACTGGAACTTTCCGTACCTCAGAATAGGCTGCTTCTTGCGCTGTACAAGCTATATTTCCTGAAGATACTTCCATGGGTGGGAGGCAAGGTCAGCGGTGACAAGGCAGCCTACCGCTACCTCCCTGCTTCTGTCCTGAATTTTCCCCTTCCTAAGCGCTTCAAGGCCATCCTGTCATCCTGTGGCTTCGCGTCCGTCAGCCACACGCCCTTCACGTTCGGCATTTGTCGGATGTACGTCGCTTCACTACCACAGATAAGCCGTGAACCCGACGGCAAGGAGAATTGACAGGGCGAAAGTTCCCATTACCAACATCGGAAAGTACTTGTCAAGGGCATGACCGTTATGCTTCCAAACTCCGATGAGGTGGATTGCATAGAGCGGAAGTGTAACGAGGAACAGGCAGTGCCTCCAGTCGAACATTCTACATCCGAAGACATAGCCGAGCAGCAGCGCCCATCCTCCGACAATCAGTAGTGTCTGATATATCCTCGCTTTCTTTTCTCCCAGCCTTATCGCAATGGTAACTCTTGTTGCTGCGTCTGTCTTCATGTCACGGATGTTGTTGATGTTCAGCACGCCCACGCTGAACATTCCGATTGCTGACGCTGGCATAAGAAGGTAGAACGACGGAATCTCGTGCGCGACGACAAAATATGCTCCGAGCACCGAAACTATTCCGAAAAATGTGAATACGGCGATGTCTCCGTGGCCGCTGTATCCGTATGGGTGTCGCCCGAGCGTATATTTTATTGCTGCCATGACGGCGGCTGCTCCGAGAATAATCAGCATAATCGGCTCAAGCTGCTGGAATGTCCCATAAGACGTGTAGACCATTGTTGCACCGGATATGCAGCTCATCACAGCCCAAAACGCGACCATCCTGCGGTAGTCCTTGTCGCAAAGATGTCCCTTGGAGTAGTTCGGACCCTGTCTATCGTCGCCGTCGGTGCCGCTGAGGCAGTCCCCATATTCATTCGAGACATTGGACAGAATCTGAAGGCACACGGCAGTCAGTGCCACAAGGGCCGCAACTCCCCAGCTTATGCGATAGTCCGCCGCCGCAAGTCCGATTCCGGTTATTATTCCCGCAAGCGATAGCGGCAATGTGCGAAGCCTCGTCGATTTTACATAATACTTGAATTTCTCCATACTCATATCTAATCTACATTTGCTCTAAACCCGATTTTACGGGATATTCGTACATGATATTCCCGAATTTTTCGGAAACGACGCGAAGTTACGGAATATTTCCCAATCCTCAAGACCGCGTCCTACGATTGCCGGTATTCGTATGTTTCATAACCAATGCTTTTCATTCTTTCGCGTCCGTCGTACTTTTGCACCACGTTTTTGAATATAAACAATTAAATCATACAGTTATGAAACTCGTAGTATTTTTCATTATGGTAGTTCTCTGCATCGCTGGCAGCATTTTCACTGCGTTTGACAAGATGAGGCGTCTCAAGGGCGTAGAAGGCAAGAAGAGTCAGAGACTTCGCATGAGGGAAATCAAGGATATCGTGACAGAGTAGTAAAGCGGTATCTTGACCACATTAGTACTGTTTTCATCAGTACTTTTATATGCATTAATTTTTCAGGCTGCTGAACTTCGAGAGAAATTCAGCAGTTATTATTTTTATTCGCCCCTCGTAACGGAAAAGGAGAATTTCTTGAAGATGAAGATAGGAATCATAGTCGCCAACACCATCAAAACTATGGCAATGAGGCAGATGAGCGCATTGTAGTGGAAAACGTTGCGGTAGTGGGAGAATGTTTCTTCCCCGGATGCCATGATGGCGAGCACAAGTGCATTTACGGCTCTGTATGCGTACATTCCCGGAATCATCGGAAGCAGGGCAGGGAATGAGAGCGCCTCCACCGGGCATTTTCTCCATTTTGCCACAGGGAGCGAAAGCAGTCCGATTGCGAGGCCGGCGAAGAAGCTTGCCTGGACGATGTGGACACCGAAATACTCCATGAGCACGAACCGTGTCATATGCCCCGTCGCCGCAAGTATCGCGCATCCGAGGAAGCTGTTCTTTGAAATGTTGCTTATGCTACCGAAACCGATTGCAGCAATCGCTGCAAACAATCCGTCCGAAATAATTGCTAATGGAATAGACATGTTAAACATAATTGATCTGCATTATCATGAGTGCAAGGCACAGTCCGAGAGAAAGGGATATTGTCGTGATTATTGCTTGTATGAAACGGCTGAGGCAGCAGACGTAGTGTCCGTAGATGAGGTCGCTCATAGCGTTGATGAACGGGATTCCGGGGACGAGCCACAGCACGCTGGTGGCCAACGCAATGTCCGGCGTGCCGCTCCATCCGAACACATATCCTGAGCAGCTTATTATTGCTGACAGGCAGCTCGACGCTATGATTGAAAACTGAACGTTAAGTCCCTGCTTGATAATCATTTCGTGCTTGAGATAGAACCCGCAAACTGTGGCCAAGAAAACTATCGCCATGGCAATCCAGTCTCCGTTGAACAGGCGGCAGAACGACGCGTTGGCGCAGCCGACGAGAAATGTTACAAGCGGAAACGGCAGACGTGGCACGCTGAGTATGTTCTCATACTCTTTCCATGCCTCGTCAAGACTTAGATTGTTGTCTGAAATCTTCCAGCTGAGTGCGCTGAGTCGTGTAATGGCATCGAAGTTCAAGGAGGTTTCACTGATTTTGCAGTTCACCGTATATGAGTGCTCATGCTTGCCGTCCCATAGGGTCAGCATTATCTCGTTGGGAAGTACGGCAAAATCCGCCAGAGCCCCGTATGATTCGGCAATTCTGACGACATTCTTCTCCGTCCTTATGGTCGTCGTGCCGCTTGACAGTAGTTTTGCGGCGTACTCGGACAGGAAACGACATAACTCTTTAAGATGTTTATGCGTAGTTGCTGTAACAATTATGTTCGCCTGAGTAACAGCCGTGTTATCATTCATTTCCATAAAATATGCATCAATTCTTCTCCAATATCCACCACCGGTCTCAGTCGAGGTAGTGGTTGCTGTCAGTGCTGTCCCAACTAATCACGTGATACTTGTGATTTTCCTTAATCAACCATCCGAGAACAGGAACTGCAACGACAGCTACGAGACAAGCGATTATTATGAACTGCGCATTCGTGTTCATACAGCTTGCAAAGTGAAGAAACAAATCCATAACGATATAAAATTAAAACACTACATTACTTCGGAGCATCCGTAAATCCGGCTCTCCGGAAACGGCTGCAAAATTATCGTATACTCCGCGCACGAGTATGCCTTTGTTATGAAATGTTGCGATTGCCGCATTCGGGACGGAATTTTGCATCTTATGGAAAATTGTGTAATTTTGCGCCCACTTTTGAAATACTGGAATCTTATCCCGGGGCTGTTTTGGTTATGGCTACCGGGCGGGAATATACCCGGAGTAGTTGAAACCTCTAAAAACAAGATTTATGCAATCACAAAAAAACGTGAGTGTGCTGTTCATGCTTTTCAGCATCCTCTTCTGCGTTTGCCTCATCACGGCAAATCTTCTTGAAACAAAGCAAATCGCAGTTGGTCCGATTTCCTTGACCGGCGGTCTTCTTATTTTCCCGGTGAGCTACATCATCAATGATTGTGTCTGCGAGGTCTGGGGGTATGGCAAGGCGCGTCTGCTCATTTGGGCCGGGTTCGCAATGAATTTCTTCGTTGTTGCGATGGGTGCCCTGTGCGATGTCATTCCTCCTGCACCATATTGGGAGAATCAGGAAGGCTTTCACGCCATTTTCGGACTCGCTCCGCGCATTGCCGCCGCATCATTTGTGGCTTTTATCGTAGGTTCGTTCGCCAACGCTTTCGTCATGAGCAAAATGAAGATTCACGATGGAGCGAAGCGCTTTTCTCTCCGTGCAATTTTGAGCACTGTCGCTGGAGAGAGCTGTGACAGCCTCATATTCTTCCCGCTTGCCTTCGGGGGAGTAATTCCGGCGTCCGAGCTCCCGTGGCTGATGCTCTGGCAGGTCATTCTCAAGACCGTCTATGAAATCATCGCCCTTCCATTGACCATCCGTGTCGTGAAGGCGCTCAAAAAACATGAGGGAGAGGATGTGTATGACAATAATATCTCCTATAACATATTTAAAATAAAGGACTTATAATTATGGAAGGACGAGAGAAGGAAGGCCTCCTTGCGCTTGGCAAGAAGACCGAATATAGACAGGACTACGCTCCGGAAGTGCTGGAGTCATTCATCAATAAGCATCCGGACAATGATTATTGGGTACAGTTCAACTGTCCGGAATTCACGAGCCTTTGTCCGATTACCGGGCAGCCGGACTTCGCGGAAATCAAGATTTCCTATATGCCCGACAAACGTATGGTTGAGTCCAAGAGCCTGAAACTCTACTTGTTCAGTTTTCGTAACCATGGCGATTTCCATGAGGACTGCGTGAACAAAATCATGAAGGATCTGATTAAGTTGATGGATCCTAAGTATATAGAGGTGACCGGAATTTTCACCCCTCGCGGTGGAATCTCCATCTATCCGTACGCAAACTACGGCCGTCCGGGGACGAAATACGAGAAAATGGCGGAGTTTCGTCTCCAGAACCACGCTTTGTAGGGGGAGGAAGTCCGAAGGAGGGGAAACCAAAACCGTCCTTCGGATTTTTTATATTGCCAGATTTGCGGCGTTTTTGTATATTTGTGCCCCGAAATTTAAAATTCTTAGATGAAGAAAGTTCTCTCCTTTTCTGTCTTTCTCCTTGTGGGACTTGCAGTTTCACAGGTTCTTCCGTTTATTGCGGGCGATGCGACCCGTTCTGTCAAAGTCGTCACCGACATATTCCTGTACATCTGTCTCGCGTTCATCATGATAAATGTCGGACGTGAGTTCGAGATTGACAAGAGCCGGTGGAAATCGTATGCTCTGGATTATTTTGTCGCCATGGTCGCGGCGGCGATGCCTTGGTTACTGATTGCGCTCTATTACATTTTTGTCCTGTTTCCGTCAACCCAGTGGGGAAGCGGTGACTTGTGGAAAGAAACGTTGCTCATAAGCCGTTTTGCGGCACCGACGTCGGCAGGTATCCTATTCACAATGCTTGCCGCCCTCAAGCTGAAGTCGAGCTGGATGTACAAGAAAATCCAGGTGCTCGCGATTTTCGATGACCTTGACACCATATTGCTGATGATTCCGCTTCAGGTATTCATGATAGGAATGAAATGGCAGATGGCGGTGATTTTGACGGTTGTCATATTCCTTCTGGTTTTCGGCTGGAAGCAGATGGGCAGGTATGGAATGAGACAGGACTGGAAAGCGATTCTCGGATATTCAGTCATTGTAATTGTCTTTACACAAGGAATATATCATGTTTCGGAATATCTTCTAGGACCTCACGAAGGAATACATATTGAGGTCCTTCTTCCGGCCTTTGTGCTCGGAATGGTGATGAAGCCGCAGCATATTGAGTCAAAGACAGAGGAGAAAGTCTCGACAGCCATTTCATATTTTTTCATGTTCCTTGTCGGTGTGAGTATGCCGCAGTTCATAGGACTTGACATGAACTCGCAGCCGGCAAATCCGGACTCGGTGACTGCATCGCTGCCTATGATGTCGTGGGGGATGATTGCCGTGCACGTTGTTGTCGTTTCGTTGCTCTCGAACATTGGAAAGCTTATGCCGCTGGCCTTTTACCGTGACCGCAAGTTCAGCGAGAGGCTTGCGCTTTCGATAGGAATGTTCACCCGAGGAGAAGTCGGGGCCGGCGTAATCTTTATCGCGATAAGCTACAATCTCGGAGGATCGCTGCTGCTGATTTCCGTCCTCACGATTGTGCTGAACCTCATTCTCACAGGCGGATTTGTTATGCTGGTTAAGAAATTGGCGTTGAAAACTTATACGCAGGATGCTTGAAAGGAAATTTGGATTTTTAAGTAAATAGGACTGATTATGTCTGGTACTAAGGACGTTGCGCTTGTGCTCTCCAGCGGAGGGCCGCGCGGATTTGCCTACATCGGCGCAATCGAGGAACTTGAAAGCAGAGGGTATAACATCACCTCGGTGGCTGGTTGTTCTATAGGTTCGCTCGTGGGCGGAATTTATGCCGCCGGTGGTCTTGAGGACTTCAAGAAATGGCTGTTTCAGCTCAACAACTACAGGCTTCTGTCACTTCTGGACGTATCGTTGAGCAAAAGCTATCTTGTCAAGGGTGAGAAGGTAATTGACGCGATCAAGAAAGTCGTCCCGAATGTAAACATCGAGGATTTGCGCATTCCATATCGTGCCGTGGCGACCGACCTCTACACGGGCGAGGAAGTTGTTTTCAAGGAAGGCAAACTGTTCGATGCAGTCCGCGCCTCGATTTCCATCCCGTCGCTTTTCCGTCCTGTCAAGTACGGCTATCACACGCTCATCGACGGCGGTGCTGTGAACACTGCACCTTTCAGCATTGTTCCCCGAAATGGGCATGATATTCTTGTTTCATTTGATGTAAATCAGCTTGATTCGCAGAAGATTTCAAAGTATGTCAAAGACTTGGAGGAGGCTCGCAGGGCAGATCCGGAACTGAAGGACGAGATCGCTTCCATCCTTGCACCGATTTCTGCGAAGAAAGGTCATTCTGTGCTTGATATGGTCAAGGCTGTGGGCGGTGAGGCGCAGAGGGTGTTCAAGGAGGGACGCTCAGCCGAGGAGAAGGTCCGCAGGCTTGAGGGTGAGGTTGTCGCTGCAAAGATGCCGTTCATCGTCGCGGATGACAACTACTACTCTGTCCTTTCACGTACTTTCTCCCTGATGCTCCGCACAATAGCCAACCTTCAGCTCCAGATGTACAAGCCGGACATTCTCGTGAAGATGAGTTTTGATTCCTACAGCACCATCACCGACTACGCCAAGGGCGGGGAAATCGCCGAGAAGGGGCGTGCCCTCATGGCCGAGGCCCTCGACCGTTATGAAAAGCAAAGAGAGCCGTAGGCCAAAGGCATACGGCTCTCCTACGGACGGGAAGAAGTATTATTGGACCGTGTCCAATCAAAACATTACCGCTTTTTCCGGTAATGTTTTTTCACGTAGACTTTCTTGCCGTTTACCACTCTGAAGTGTCCTCTGACAAGAGTCTTCGTGCGGGATACTCCTTTGCTGTCTGAACAAAGTTCTTCTCCCAAACTGATCTTAATTTGGATTCTCATTTAACATTGATGTTAATGGCATTGGGGTTGGATTTGGGATTGACTTGTCAATTACATCCGTCCGTTAGTTAAAAACAAAACAGGGCTTGAATTGTATTGAAATTCTTACCCTGTTGTCTAAAATCAGCTGGGAAACCTTGCCAAACTCCCTGCCATGAAAATCCGTTACAAAGATAGGGATTATTTTTTATTTGCAATATCTTTTACGAAAAGTTTACATATAAGGAACTGGACATCAAGGCTGATGACACCGGTCCTTTGGGGCATCGTTTCCGCTTCCCGTTTTCATTAAGGTGGCCGCCCCGAGCCAAATCAGCAGTTGGCCGAGGTAGTACGGAACCATAATCAGCCATTTTTCAGCAGTGACCGGTCCAACAAACTTGTTCCATGACAAAATCATGTCCGAGATTAAGAATAGCGCGGCTCCGATGGCGAAAAGAGGCGAGCGCTGCATAAGCGACAGCCCGAACATCGCGGTGATGAGGACGGCATAGACTCCGCATCCGATTTGCAGCCCTGGCTCCGGAACTTTGGGTATGATAAGAGCGAACGCGAAGACTAATGCCGCGGTAACGGCAAGTCCGACAAGTGTTTTCCTGCCTTTCCATCGCCTCTCGGCAAAAGCCCATATCAGCAGGATGTGCGCCAATGCGAAATATCCCATCTGTCCGAAAAAACTTCCGTAGGCACCCATCGCGTCTCCCGTGCAGGAGAAAAGGAACGCCAGAACGAACTTCCATCCCATGCCGAGATAGGCTCCCATAAGTGCCAGTGCGGCAACGGGATAGGCAATTCTGAACCGGACAACCTTTTCCGGAAGCATCTGCCCGAGTGCTGCGGCCGGCATTAGGTATATCGCCGCCAGCACTATGAATATCAGAGAGATATAGATGATTTTTCTCTGACTTTCCATCATTTCACCTCTTTCCAATCTCCGCAAGGGACTTTGACGGTGCGAACCTTGTCGCCGCGTCGCACTGCAATGCTGTCTGAGCCGGATGCGTTGAGGATGTAGAGACGCTTGCCGCGAGGGGCGGCCTCAACGACGACGTTGTCCTGATAGACAGCGACAATGCGTTCCGTGTCGCTTTCTGCCTCGATGACCGGGTAGCCAAGTTCTGGGTGATGCGGGCGGAACTCACTATGTAGCAGAGTCTCGCGGTGCTCGGACGTGAATGATATCCACTTTTTTATGACTTCAAGATGCTCCTGCGGAATATCCTTCAACATCGCGGAATACTGGACAACTCCGAAAATGGAATTAATTATCGCGCGTCCGACATTCTCCGGAGTTTCCTTCAGATTCCATTCAATCATGTCCGAATGAACGGCCGTCGTGCCGCTCGTGAGCCTCAGCGATGCGATTCTCATCCTGTTGTCCTTCGCGTTTCCCGGGCAGTCGGCGGCGCGGAACATATTACCGTACTGCCTGATGGCCGGCCCGATGTACTGCTGCCTAAACTCAAGGAGAATGTCCGGCTTTATGGCCTTCAGCGCAGACGAAACCTCCTTCATCAGTACATTAACCGCCTCATTGACGTTCATTATGTCGCGTCCGGCATAGTTCTCCTTTACGGCCGGATCATCTCCCCGCAGCCCGAAACTGTCGATGAAGTCGAGCTTGAATCCATCCAAATTCCAGTCTTTCAGCGCATTAACATATAAATTTACAAGATGCTCGCGAACCTCAGGAAAACGAGGGTCAAGAACGCTGCAGCCCATGCCATGTTCGTTGTAGAGATATTTTCCCTCAAACTTTGCATATGCCTCGCTGTTGAATCCGACATAAGGTACGCTATACCAGATCATATATTTCATCCCGAGTTTATGCACCGCGGCGACGTGTGAGGCCATGTCCGGAAATTTCTTTGGAGTCGGTTTCCAGTCCCCGCAGAAGGCATAACCCCTGTTTCCGTCCTCCGTTTGCCATCCGTCGTCGAGAATCACAGTCTTCATTCCGAGCTCAGCAGCGAGCTTGCACTCTTCCGCCACAGCCTTGTCGGTTACGTTCTGATGAAACTGGTACCAGGTCGAATAGAGCGGCTCGAAAGCGGCTTCAGGAGCCTCAAGGGCCTGCAGCCCCTTTTCTTCCATCATCCACTTGACGCCGTCCTGAATGGTCTTTCCCCAAAATACGCGACGCCCGTCGAGCATAATCTTGGTCTCATAATGACTCATCGGAGCTTCGGCTTCCCTGAAGAAACGCAACTCCGAACAGATGTCGCAGCCCTCCTCCATCACGCCGAGGGCGGCTTCCACCCGTCTGAAACTCTCGCTGCACGCGATTGTCAGGCAGTTTGTGTTGTTGTCGTCAAAATACTCATAGAGCGGCATTCTGAACGCAAGTGCGCTGGAGTTGTTGCTGCCGCCCCAAAACGGGTCGAGATGGGTTCCGCAGGAGACGTCCGAAGTCCATGTGTTGAACACTCCTTTCTGAGGAAATGTGAAATAGACGTTGAATCTTGCCGGCGCGCACGGCTGTGGCGCGTCCATTACTATGCTGACAATCTCCTTGCCTCCCTCAGTCTCGACAGAAGCCGAAAATTTCCATTCTCCCGGATTGTCAGAGACGATGACAATTTCATCGACAATTGAACTGCTCAATACCGGAGCGACTATTTTTCCCTTTGACGCACAAGGGTTGCTCTCCCAGGACTTCTGGGCGTAGGAAAACGATGCGGACATGGTCACAGCCGCAATCATGACAAGAATTTTCTTCATTGGAACTGTTTTTCGTTTAATTTGTCCAAAGGTACGAAAATATCTACAACTCTTCAAATGTAGTTCAACTCCATTCTACACAAACTTGATGTGATAGGCATCGCCCCTAAAGGCACCGCCAACGACATATTGTATGGCGGTGGGGGAGAATTGTTCCTGCCAGAACTCGTGGAGATGGCCGGTGAGAATGGCCTTGAGCTGTGGTTGCTCTTTGAGCCATTTGACGAATTGTTGTGTAAGATTGTCTTCTCGCTCAGTATCGGATGGCGCCCCACAGAGATAGGAGAACTTCGTGCCACCGTGCGAGGTGTGGTCGTAGAGCTTCGGTGTGTAGAAAGGGATGTGCATCATCATTACTACCGGAAGTCCTTTTGCAAATTCTGCAGCGACATTGTCCCATTGTTCTTGAGTTATAAAATAGAAACTGTCGTCGAGTGTGATGAAATTTACTCCGTTAATGACCCTTGCCGTAAATGTGAGGTTGTCAGGGAACGCTTCCTGAACCTGCGCGAAGTACCTTGATTGGAATTCTGCGTCCTCTTTTTCTGGACCGAACCATCCCATATAGTTCGCGAACTCATGGTTGCCGCAGGACGTAATCCATTCTCCGCGCGAAAATGCTTCCACTGCATAGTCGAGTCCCATTTCACTCAAGAAATCAATCATGTCTCCTGTATGGATAATCGGAAGACGGTTCTCGCGTGCGTACGCAATCAGCCGCTCGTGGTAGAGCACCGCCCATGGAAACTCCCTGTTTCTAAATTTGGCGAGCTGTGCCTTCTTCTCGTCATTGCGGCTGTCGGTCAATACAAGATGGCTGTCTGAGATGTGTAACATAGAGAATGGTCGCTTTGCCCCGACCTTGATTTTTAGCGTCCTTATGTCCATTGGTCCGCAGCCTTCGATTTTTCTCGCGATTTTCGGATTTGGAACATATCCTCCTTCAGACCTTGGCTCGGCAATTCCAGTCTCTTCCGAGACCATAGTCTCCGCGAGCGCCGAAAGCGGATTAATGGTAAGCACCGCCCCTGTCGTAACCGCAGAAATCTTCAAAAAGTCTCTTCTTTCCATATAGTCAGTGTTATTTGATTCTTGTGTAATAGTGTACTCAAAGTCGAATTACCCTATCTGATTTGGCCATCTTCTGACATTTGCACTTGAGAAATGTAAAATATGACAAGAAAAATGTGATTTTTTCCTAACTTCGTTGATTTTTGAATTTTGTGAAAATATTTTATAATGAAAAAAGAGAATAAACTTATATTGTTCACGGACAATGATGGCAAGGTATCTGTAAATGTGCGCTTTGCTGATGAGGATGTATGGTTGACACA
>OQWM01001081.1_pt1 | contig 18705 bp, 7 predicted proteins | sample 1691531 | NCBI WGS metagenome assembly OQWM01 (sample SAMN03418257, study PRJEB22391) | human gut metagenome | biome: human-gut; feature: organic feature; material: feces | host: Homo sapiens | place: Tanzania | collected 2013-01
GGCGACCACCCCTTCGACTCGAATTCTTGACGGCCTGAACAATCGTCAATATCGGCCGGAGGGGTGGCTTTGTAAAGCCGTTTGTCTCCACCCGCATAGCGGGTGGTTTAAAGCTGGCCGCTGCGCGCCCAGCAGACTAAAGTCTTGAAGAAAAATGCGCCCCTGTGGGCGCACCATCTCGCTCGCTATTCCGCCTGCTTAATGCGCGGTTTGCGACCGCGCGGCTTATCGACCAGCGCGTCCGCGCCGCCGTCGCGATACTGGCGGCACCAGGCCTTGACCGAAGACTCGCTGGGAATCTTGTGCTTGACCATGGCTTCGCGGACTGTTAGGCCATTTTCCAGGCGGTCCTTAACCACGGCGAGCTTGACTTCATATGAATACGTGCGGTGATGAGAGCCCGCGTTGAGCACGGCGTCGGCACCGCCCACGGCATATGCGCGGGCCCACTGGCGAGCCGTGGCCTGGGGAATGCCAAGCTCCGCGGCGAGGGCGCGATGGCCGACCCCCTCTTGGAGGATCTCGACGGCGCGCTGCCTAACCTCGGGCGCATGCGTGCGAGTCCTTGTTGCTTCTGACATACCTGCCACTTCTTAGCCTCAACCGTTAATCTGCTTTCATACGTGCAAGTTAGATAGTAGCATTTTACTGTCAGCTCCATGCAGTTAATTGAAAATCGCAACATGTGCATCTGGGCATTTAAAGCGCTCATGTGGGATTTCTTTAGCTTTTATTTACGCTGGTAGTTAGCTCGCAGCTAGGTGATAACGAATTACCAACTTAATTGGTGGCATTTTTGTTGCCATGTGTGGGGAGTGTAATTATTAACCCCTCATGGCTTCCAGCTAACACGTCAGCTTTCCACTTACTTCCCAACTTTCCACCTAACTTACCAGCTTTCCACCTTAGGTGTTAAGTTAAGTGGAAAGTTGGGAAGCTGGTGGGAAGCTGGAAGGCCCTTCTCCAGCAGCAGGTGGACAGTTAGTTCAGATACGTATTTTTCGGCGCCGGGAAAACTGCCTTTTGGGTTCCTAAGAGGCCCCGTTGACGGCATATTGCACGCAAGTTGAGCTCTTTCGGCTAGCAGAACCTTGGTTTTAGGCTGCTTTTTGCTCCAAAACGTCCGCCAGGGGCGTCTGGCGCGGCTTGGATTTATACGTATCTGAACTAACTGTCCAGCGGGGTCTTCAGGCGGACGCGCGCAAGCAAGAAAAGGGGCGGCAACCGCATGGTTGCCGCCCCTTACATGACTAGTTAGTCCTGGAATTAGTGATCGATGCCGTCTTTCTTTATCTTCGTAAGCGTATAAGTCACATAGTCTGAGTTGGGATAATCGGGGATTGACTCAGCGTTTTTCGGCTTGTCGTCAATGCCGTCACCCTTCAGGTTCGCTGTAAGTACTAGGCGATAGTTCGCGTAGAACTGCTGGGAATCAGGTTTCTCAACAGAGGTGTTAACTTTGACCTCGAAACGATGCTTGAAAGTGCTCATGCCCTCGCGCGTGGCGAAACTCCCCGTTCCCCCACCGTCGGTGAAGACAATCGACCTGTGATCCTCGCTCACGCTTCCCTTGCCCAAATGGTCGGATTTGACCGATATGTACCTATCAATGTCGCTGACATCGGCATACGTGCCATCACCCTGGCGCTGCTGAAGTGTCAGGGTGTATGTAAGTGTCTTTGCCGAGGCAATCATGGCATCAGCGCCGCCAAACTCGGACATATCATACGTGCCCACCAGCGCGATGGTACCATCAGCGGAAGTAAGGTCGTTGACGTTGATGCCAAGCTGCTTCTTCTGCGTAGCGATCAGCGCAATGGTCGACGAACCGCTTTGGCGATAGTAGCGCACGCCTCCATCGTTGTCGTCCGTGGTACTACTTGTGCTGAGGGACTCCGCGTGCGTGGAGAGGAACGAGCGGTACGTCGGCTTCGTGTATGAAGTCTGTCCCCTATCCGCTTCAGACGACACCACGATGGCCGCTTGGCATTGAGACTCGTTCATCTCTACATCGGCCGTTACCCTGATGGAGAATGTCTTGCCACTCTCTTGGGCAATTTTACGAATGCCTTGGAGATCAATGGCATTGCCCCCGTCAACGGCATCGCCACTGGAGAGCACGAGAGAAAGGTCCCCTCCCCCGGCCTTGAATTCCGTTTTGCTAACAACAGGCTCCGCGGATTCAGCCGACGACCAGTCCGAATCGCTTAGGGTGTAGTAGACATCTCCCACCATCGCATAGAACTTTAGATTCTTAATCCTGGCGCCCTCGGGATAGCCGACAGCACCAGCGCTCGCACCATTCTCAAACTTTGCAAGCGACGAATTGAGCTGGAAGTACAGGGCATCGTTACCACCGTACTTGTTCTCGCCCAACGAAATCGTATCCGTCACATCGATCGACAGGTTCTTGTATTCCGTATCGGTACCGTTGCGCTGCATCAGAACGATATCGTCAGAGTCAGCAACCTGCTTTTTGTTGTCGGTAAGGCTCTGTGTATAGCTCGATGCGACGCTATACGTACTCTCATTGTTCGAGTGTTTGTCTTCCAGCGTCTTATCAAATCGGCGCACGTGGTTAACGTGGGCATTGATATCCGTCGGCACTACGATAGAGGTCTTCGTGCATCCGTTTACATTTTTCGAAGACCCCTTGGGAACGCGCACCACTAAGAAGAAATCTTCCGAAACGGTAGCCTCCTTTGATGCGCCGCTCTTGTCACGCAGAGACAAGTCGAAGCGGTCACCGCTCGCAGCTTCTTCATTTTCTTTAGCAGCAAGACGGTAGTAGTCACCGTCGATCTTGGCCGCAGCCTTATTCGCAATGTCTTCATCTGACGGACTATTCATTTTGACCCATCCGCCATTGTTGTTCTGCGTGGCGGTAACGCCCATAAGCTCGCTCAGCCATTGGTCCTGATAAGAACTGCTGCCATCAGTGAATTTAGCCAGGGGGATTGTGGTCCTTGTTCCAGCTGTATCTTCATCCTTAACCGTGTACGTATATTGCTTATTCTTGTGTCGTGTATCCACAAGCGTCAGCTGCGTACCCGAAGGCAGGGTGCCATCTGCCGCGGTCTCATCGCTCGTGGTAAACACAATCGACTTGGTAACAGGCTTGAGCGCGCCGCCGGACTCGAGCAGCGTATCCAAGCCGTAGCGTTCGCTCATATCACCCATTGCCTCGTTGTAAGTCCACGTCAAATAGCCCGTCATGGCATCCCCCATGCCGGTCAGCACATGGTCCTGCAGTTTGCCATAGGCATCGCTCTCATAGTTGGTGCCATATGTATAAGTAGCCGAAAAATCAATCTCGAGCATACGCTTGACCACAATGGGCACCTGAACTTTATACGTATGGCCTGCTCCATCATTAAACGTCGCTGTAAGTAGCGTAAAGCGGTTCTGGTTGTTGTCCCACTCGGTCGACGCGCGGAAGGACATGCCATCCGTTCCGTTCTTAACTACTTGAAGGGAAGCGGGCTCATCGCTCCGCACAAAAGAGCCGTCATCACCAAGCGTGAATCTCTCTGTCTTGGCGGTCACGAACGACGAATCACCCTTTTCCGACGGATTGAGTCGCACGGCATCGGAGAAGCCGCCGTTGGTGACCAAGTTGAGATAGTTTTTCACCGTCTCGGTGTCGTTGCCGGGAATCACGAGGACATTAAAGATCTTGCCAGTTGCATCTTGGTTCAACTCACTAAACTTACTCTTTGATTTTGCGTCATAGGCCTTACTGATCTGGTAGTTACCATCTTTGTCGATTCCGCCAGTATTGGTATAGGTATACCGCCCATTAACCGATTTGCCCGCTTCGCTCTGAATTGTCTCGGCTGTCGATATCGACACGCCATCGCCAAAGAGCGACTTCTCGGTGGAATCGCTCGTGGCCTTTACCTTGAGCTCACCGCTCACCGGATTCGTTGTGACGTACGGACTCGCCGACTCGACAGCGGCGTCCGCGGCATCGTCGTTATAAAGATCGGACCCGTCACCGCTGTAATGACCGGAGGCATCGGCATCCGTCGACACATCGCCATAGTCGGCAAAGGCAATGTAAGATCGCTTATTAACTTCCTTGGCAATAGTGTCATTTTTCGTACGAATCAAATCCGGCAGGATTGCATTCGAAGACGTCCCCGTCTCCGTCGCGGGGATGACATCTATGCCGGAAGCGTGCACGCCCTTGAATTGGCCATTTCGGTTAGCGTAATTGTCTCCAACCATGCCAATGAGAATACCCTGTCCCTTCGTCGCCGCCTGCAAATAGCCATTTCTGTCAAGCAGAATATTCGACAGACGAAACACGCCTCGCCCGTCTCCTGCGATTCCGCCCGTGTTCTGATTCGCAAAATTGTTTTGGCGGATAATCGAATTCGTCACCGTTACCGAGGAACGGTTGCCAATTCCGGTTCCGCCATCGTCCTCCCCAATGGAGCCGACAATTCCGCCTGACCATTGACCATTAATCTGACATGCCTCGACAGCAACACCACTACATGTGATTTGCGCGCCGCCATCAAGCGATCCCACAATACCGGATGCGCATTCATTAGCCGAGACCGCAACGTTCTTTACGGTAACATCCGCCACCTTATAGGAAGCAGATGAATTGATTCGTCCTGCAATACCGCCCACATGCTTTACGTTTGTACAGTTTTCGGGATTCAATGCGCCCAAATACACCGAGGAATTGCCCGAAACATCATCAGAGCAAGTTATTTCAACCTTTGAAATGTCCATTCCGGCTTTTGGGTTGCCGACAATTCCGCCTGTGCCGGTATGATTGCCGGCACCTGCTGCCTTCTCGTTCTTGATGGTAACATTGTTCAGCTTCGCCGTTTGATAGGCGTTTAAATCGCTATCCCCTTGAACCATGTTCACGTTCACCGGCGACCAGGCTAGTCCAACGGCTCCACCTATCGTGCACCCACCAGCGGTCGCCTCAATAGTCGAGTTCGACCCCATCGTCACACCGGGATCTGTCACCCAAATCTCTACAGGTGACTTACTCCAATCGCTATAGCTACCGCCGCCCACGGCCCCAACAAAACCCCCGACTCTTGTGGCTCCTTTAACGCTCAGGCCCCGATATGAACAGTTGAGCAAGCGAACCGGAGATGAAAACGTCTTGTTCGTATCAAAATTGACCATTGTCGACTTATTGCTGGCATCTGTACTTCGAGACGCCCAACCAGAGTTGCCTAGCAATCCGCCGGCCATCGAAGGGCTCTCAACGGCACAATTCACGATAGAGACGTTACTGAACTTGCCGCTTACGTCAAGGCTATCGCAGTTGGCAGTCACACCGGCAAGCATGCCGACGCCCAAGTTTGAAATATCCGCCTGCGACGAGCCCTCGTCCCCCTTGACGCATTGAAGAGAAACGGACGATCTCTTATTCTCGTCGCCGAACTGCAAATTCTTAACGATGCAGCCCTCGTTGCTCTGTACGCTTGTTTTCACATTCGTCGATGTAAAAGTCACGGCACTAAAGAGTCCGCCCCAGGATTGCAAAGCATAGTCGTCGTCAGAATACTGCTGTACATTACTTGCCAGTATGAGTTTTGCACCATTACCGTCTATGCAGGCAATGAGAGGGACAATCCTGTCGCGGTCCGCGCCATACTTTGATGCACATGCATTGGAGTAATAGCGTCCTGAAAGACCCGTAAAGCCGGTTCCATAGTCCCTCATGTCGTATTCGACATTCTCTTTGAATTGCAGGTACATACCCGTTGCTTTGGCGGCGCACACGTATCCCGTCTGCCAATCTGTAGCATAAGCTTTCACGAGATAGGGAGAATTGACCGACTCGCCTTCTTCCCAAGCGTCGAGCGGGTTTTTCTCTACACTCGTCTGACGACCGGGAGCCTTCAAATCGTCCTCAAGCGAAATGCTACGGTCATTTGCTGCCTCCGTACTTGCATCCACTTTTCCAACATATTTATAGGTCGCATTGCGGACCTTACCATAGCCATCATTGCCGAAACGGTAAGTACCGCTCGGCGCACTTGTCCGCCCCTTGTAAGCCTGTGATCCGCAAGACGACCCATAATTATTTTCAGCCTGCTGTGTGTACGCCGATCCACCACCGGCACCGCTGCTGATAATTGCAGAGAGAACCAAAAGCCCCTGTGCGTTATCAACCGTCGTATTTATTGCCTCCGTGCTTTGACCGCAATACTTGCCAACAGCTCCCTCCGTAGTCACACAAGAAGAGCCCGCATTGATGAGCACGTTAATCTTGTAGTTCTGGTCACCATTATCGACCTGGCAGCCCTCGCTGAAGGCATAGCCGTCGATAACGCGGCCAACGTAGGGGTTGTCGTAAAGACGACCTGTATCCTTGGTGCCGCTTCGCCATGAATCGGCCCCGTTGTTCATGCCGCGGAAAATCACGCCGCCGCCGCAGATGGCACCTACATAACCGCCAATGGGGACAAGGTATGGCTTCTTTCCTCCACCAGAAACGGCAAAATTACCCTCTCCCTTAACTTGTACATTGTCGAAAATATTGTCGCCGCCCATGATGCATCCAACGATGCCTCCAAAGAAGGTGCCGGGGGTCGCGTTTGACGGATTCTTATCCGCCGATTCGACGACAATAGGACTGCCTGAATAGGTTACGACCAAGTCCTTGACCACACTGCCATAGCTGTATGAGATAAGGCCTCGTAGCTGATCGCCCGTACCATTGTTGATTTTTATTTCGGCGCCGCCACTATTGCCCGATTTCGCCTCGGACAGATTGCCGACAATCACACCTCGGAACGGATTGGTGATATTGCCAAATCCTTTGAAATACTTGCCGTCTAGGTTCAATGTGCTAATAGCGTTGCTGTCTTCATCTTTTGGCTCGATGCTGTAATACGCGCTTTGCAGATAGCGATGCATGGTATCGTTTTCAAGCTCCGTGGTCGAATCGCCATCTTTAACCCACTTTCCGCTCGTCTGGTTGTACACATAGACAGCCTCACAAGATTTGTCACCACCCGATCGACGACCGCAGCTGGCATTTTGGTCCTGCGTGATAGAAACCCTCCAGCCGTCCGCCGCGTTGTTGCCATTATTGATGTAGTTCGAGACGGCATAGACCTCACGAGCTGAGGAGAGAGTGTATGGATCGCTATATGTACCGCATCCGGTCTCAAGGCTTGCAACACGCTGGTTAACCTTGATTTCGTGCGTAGTTCCATTTTCCTTGTAGGGCGTCGCAACGTAGGGAAGGTATGAACTGAAGTTGCCGCCCGTCTCACTGGCCATCACGGTCCCATCGGTCACATAGCCGTCCTTGAAACCATGGAGCGCATCATCGTAATACCAGAGCTGAACGCCCTCGTATTCCCCACCTAGGGCATCAATCTCTTTGCCATAGGTCGGCTTATTTTTTCCCGCTACATCCCTATAGAAGATATACGTGGCAGAGCCGGTACCGCCTTTGGCATACTCGAAGCTATCTAGGAAGGTTGCCTTTGTGAAAATACTGTCGTCAGCCTTTCCCGGCACACAAACGTTGTCACTAAACGAGGCGGTCACCATAGTGCCCGAGGAGCTGCCCAGCTTTCCAAAAAGGCTTGTGGCGGCATGCTGGTATTTGCCGTCCTTCTTATAGGCGTCATCAGCAATTGATAGGTTTTTAACCGTAAGGTTCACCGCCGTGGTCATTTTATTGATCAACAGGGGCGCATAATCTTTCTTGTCCTTGTTATCCACGTCGTCAATCACCAGCCCGTTTAATTCGAGGCCGTCGATAGTGATGTTGGATATCTGGCTATTAGTTGGGTTGGAGCCTGAGCCCGCGACGCGGCATACCAATGCACCCGATGTTGAATCGCCGCCGTCGTTAACTAGCTTGCCTATGGTGCCGCCCATAGAAACGTTGGTGACCTTAAGGTTGTTGCCGCCAGCGTATGCAAGCGTGCGAATCAGGCCCGTATGCATATTTACATGCTGCGATTTGGCATCGTTGCTCTTATTCTTGGCACCAGACTCTTTGGCTTTGATGTCGGAATAGCAAAACGTAATGGTAGCGTTGTTGATCAGCACTTTCTGGTTTGTAGTCGTATTGGTCGGATAATAGCTGTAGCCCGTAAAGTCGATATCTGCCTTAGCGTCCTTTGAGCTGCCCGCGTTTCCGATACGGGCGGTGCCCATATAGAGCTTGGGGTCCTTGCCGTCAGTTATGTACTTCGCTATCCCACTGGGAGCGTATAGCCTCACGTTCCAGAGAAGCACGTCCTCAGGCGTCTCCATCCAGTGCGCATCATCGTTTTTGTCGTCCGTAATCCTCGGCTGATCTTTGACTGATGCCCAGGCTCTATCCAAGTTGTAATAGTACCTGGCGTATTCGTTTGTGGGATGTGTGTTTCCGTATGACGTGCGGTTCTGATAGCTATTGATAGCCTCGCCGGCACTCATGTGAAGCTTCTCATCCATGGTGTGCAGGGAGACTACCGCATTCCATCCATTGTCGGTAACCGTACGAGTTTGACCGCGCGCGTCCGCAACCCACTCATCAAATACGGTTGCGCTCGTATCAATGGCTCCTGCGCCCTCATTGACCTTATACGCATCGCCCCAGTACGACGTGTTTTCCAAATACAAACCCGTATATGTATCCGCGCCATAGCCGTAATCTGCTTTTTCCACCTTAGCAGCTCGGCAAATCAGCAGGCCGAATCTGAGAGAACCTTCTCCGGAATAGCTCTTACCACTTTCTCCCTTCGCTGCGCTAAAGGTCGCGCCCTCTAGGTCGATTGCCTTTTGGCCAATAACCCAATGCCCACTCACCGCGTAAACAAGGCCGCCAAATTCGGCATTGTTCTCTGCCGTGATCCCAGTTTCCGCCGTTGTCAGAGCATATGCGGCTTCATTGCTCTTAATAGTTACAATTGAGTTGCCCCAGCTGTAGCCCAAAAGGCCGCCAGAACCATTTTTCTTGTCACCGTTCTTACCAACCGTCATCGAAAAGCCCTTGTAGGCGAGACCGGTGATTACCACGTTCTTCTTCTGACTCCCCTGATTGATATAGCCGATGAGGCCGCCAATGAGGTTATTTGCTTTGGTGTTGGAGCCGGCACCGATGCTGCCGCCGACAGTGAGACCAACCACATTGATCGTGGCCTCACAATCGCCAACCATGCCAAAAGCCTCGCCAACGCGACAGTCAGCTTTGCTGTCTCCCGACGTGATATTTGCTTGCGATTTAGCGCCAGCACCCAGAGCTACCGTGCCGTTTGAGTTTACAGAACCGACAATGCCGCCAACATTAAGAACGTTGCCCGCATTTACACCGCCATACGCAATAGCCGTCTTAAATGTCGCATCACCGATTGCTGCGCTGCCTTTAATCTGGGCAGCAAGCGAACCGGCATCGATTGCAGCCTTATTCTCAAAACGCATGCTGCCGCCGATGGTCACGCCGCTAATCCGTGCGTTCCCATTTACGGCATTGAATAACCCCAGGCGCTGGTGACGATAGATTTTGCCATTGCCCGCGGTCGCATCGTTAGATTCAATTGCAGTGTTACCGCGCTTACCATACGGCTCACCAACCGCGAGGTCGATGGCGCCGCTTCCCTTGAGGGTGCCGCTAAAGTAATGCGCGTCTTCCCGCTCGCCGCCGCCATCTGCCATACCTTCATCATTGCCCGGATCCTCTCGATCTTTAGTCAGGCCGGTCAAGCCTGTGCCCGCAAGATCAATCGTGCCCGAAACGTTTATGGTTGACGAGGCGAGCGCCGACACGCTGCCGCCGCCGATGCCGTCAACCATAGAGAAATAGCCAAAGGTCTGCCAGGTGATGGCAAGTTTGGCAAAATCGTCAGCGCTCTGAAGCGCATATTCATCGTTGGTCTTCGCGAGCGGTGTTCCCAGATCTAGCTTATAAGTAGTTTCATCAACCTTGATAAGATCTTTTGAAAGACCCTTGCTGCTCCCCAAGCGAATTACCTCGCCATAGCTATAAATATCATCGATGGGAACCTCAGCAGAAGGGCGTCTAAACGTCCAGCCGCCATCAGATCCGCTGCCGGTGGCAAAAATTAAGGCATTGTAATTTTGGTAAACAAGCTGCGCAGACAGATTGGAGTCAGCGAATAACGCATCCGAAAGGTTCGTCGTACCGCTAAATTTGATAATGCCGCGGCATGCGGAACCCACAACACCCGCCGAACCGCCGTTTTGCCTTCCAATCTCGCTCGCGCTACTGAGTTTAAAATCGCGCACATCAAGCAGTTGGTTTTTATCAACCACGCCGACAGCACCGCCGAGCTTTCCATCTCCATAATAGGGATAGGCGGCCCCGCTAATCGCCACCTCGGCACCGTCCAATACAATGGCGGTCCGCTGGATCGACTCGTCACCGTCTTGGTAGCCCACCACGCCGCCGATGTAATAAAGCTTGCCGCTGTCCGCACGCTCGATTTCAATCTGAACCGCCGCGTCATCTTGCTTTTCAATCTTCAGCGCATGAATCGAACTGACGTCGCCGCTACATACATTGCCAGCAATGCCGCCATAGCTGCCTCGATCGTTGGCGTTGTCTCCTCCGCCCACAAGCTTGCTCTTGTAGCTGCCACCTCGAATGGTGACATCACCGTTCGTAATGTCGAGACGGCCAAAAAGACCGCCCGCGCGCCTCTTGGCGATAAGCTCAACTGCGGTCGCCGCATCATCGCCAAAGCCGATCTGTCCCGGCGTGAGAACGAAATCTGCCGCAAAAGAGACGTCGCCGATAGCGCCACCAGCATAGGTTGTATCCGCATCGCCGACTTTTTCTGCAGGCCTGACACTTCCCTCGTCAGCAAACGTCAAGGTTAGCTTTGTCGCCTTGCCAATAAAACCACCAGCAGCGCCTTCATTGCCCGTCGCCTTCACGGTAAAGTTCGAGACGTCGAGCGCGCTTGCGACCTCAACCTCAGCGCTCTCGCCCGCATAACCAATCAAACCACCAGCGGCTCCATTCGCCGTAGAGGTCATGACTGCCGGCGTGCCCTTTGCATTGGAAATACCCGACAGCCTCTTAATTGTCAGCTTGCCCGACTCAAGAGTATTCACCAGCAGACCCGCGTTATCGTCGGTCGAAGCGATGTTGATGCCCTTACGCGTGCCACTAAATGTGTAGCTCGCTTCAACCGAAAGGCCGTCTGTAACGTTACCCAACAAGGCGCCCGTAACGCCCGCATCCGTGTCCTGAGGATCTGGTGCACCAGAGTCGGCAATGATCACAGTCGCTGCAAGCGTTTGGCCGTTGCCGACAACCTTCTTGGCGACAATCGGATCGGCACTCGCTCCTTTCCAAATTACGGCAATTGCGCCATTGCCATTGGAGAGCGAAAGACCGTTGAAAAGTGTCCTAGCGACAGTAATCTTCGCACTGTCCAAATTCAGCTTGCCCGCAAACGGCACACCCTCACTGCCGAGGCCCAAAAACTCGTAATCGCCGGTTTTTGAAGTCAAGTCAAGACCGCCGCCGGAAAATGTGCCATCTGGAACGATCTCCGCATTTTGATAAATCGCGGGATCGGCGTTGGACACTAGGACCAGTGCCGCAGGATCGCTGACGGCTATCTTAACTGCCTTTTCGCCCTCGACCGTAACGCTGCCGTAGCCCCTTTCCCCCGTTCCGGTTTCAATGGCGGTTTTTAAATTATTGACGTTCGTGAACGCATAACCCGCTGCGGCCTTCCCTTCATCGGCGCTCTCGTCTGCCTGTTCGTCCGCGGCGGCATCCTGGCTATCATCACCGTCCGCGGCGTCTTCGACTACCTGGCCGTCGCCGGAGGCAGAACCGTCCTCAGAGCCTGAAGGGGCATCGCCCGGCTCGCCGTCAGAGGGCTGTTCTGCTTCTCCCGGCGCGGTGTCACCGGGCCCCGTGCTCCCGGTACCGGCATCGCCCGCCACACCCGAGCCTGTCGAACCATCATCGGCGACCACGGCGTTTGTCGCATCAGCCGAGAGCTGCGCGACACGCGACTTGGCGCCCTTTACGGCACCGTCGAACGCAAAGGCTGCTTGGACGGCAGCATCCCCCGCAGCGTCCACCTCCTGAGCCAATATCTCGGTAGAGGGAGCGAGTGCCTGAAATATCATGGTCGCGGTCAAACACGCGGTTATGAAGCGTTTTGCCGATTTCATCTTATTAGACCTCGTTCTTATATCTCGAATCCCCCAGGGGACGATTGATGCGATTACTGACCATTATTTTGGGAATTGGACTCTTCAATACGTATGCCCAAGTCATCCCAGCTTGCGGGATCATCTGATCCGCTCCGACGATAGAAGTTGATGATCTCAGACCCAGGTTTGACCTTAAACGTCACGGAACTGCCTGCTAATTGAGCATCTGGGTGGTTTGTCACAAAGTGCTTATCAAGCTCGATTTTGGAACCCCAAGTGACCTTGACGGTCTTCTCCTCACCCGTGACCGTAATGCGGTAGTTATAGGCAGCATAATTGCCTACGTTATCCCCCTTGGCATTCGCATCGACCCATGAGCCGCTGATGCTAGCCGGTTTAGCATTCGATCGCTTAACGGGCTCGACACGTGCCGCCAGGCAATACTTGCTGGTGCCGGGGCTATTATCTTTATCGACTACCGCTTTGATCGTAAACGAGGCTCTGTCAACCAGTTCCTTGTCGAATGTGATGGTGTACGTCCTAATCTCACCATGCGTGGCGGAAAACGTATAAGTGTCGGGATTCGGAGAAATCGACCATCCGGGTCGGGTTACCTCCGTGCCGTTTTCGCCCTTTACAACAACATCCGCGTCCTTCGCTTCGACGCTTAATGTGTATTTAACTTCCTTATCGTTAAACACATTCATATCGTCAAGCAGGCAGTTGTAGATCTTAAAGCTAATAGAGCACGTGCCTTTGCTTGTATCAACCACGATCGATCGCAGTGCCGGCGAAGCGCCCGGATCGCTGCTATAGGGCACCAACACGTCCGAGGCGAACAAATCTTGCGAGGTCCCCGTAACGGCGACGGCTTTTAGAAAAGCAGCGCCCGTAAACGCTCCTCGCGTGAGCTGCACACCCACTACAAGTGCGGCGACGCATGCCAGCGCCGCTACCAACCACAGCACCCTGCTCTTTACCGGTGCCTTCTTTGGCTGCTCGCTTTTTTCATCGATTTGCTTCTCTGCCATGCGTCGCCTCCCTTCAATCATCAATTGCGCGCAATGATGTAGATGACATCGGTCTCTTTGGTGTTAGCCGCCTTGGGCCACGTACACTCGATGATGTACTTAGTGGCGCCGGTCGCCGACCTGTCATCCAAATCACCCTCATCGATCCGCTTCCAGCGATAGAGCGGGCGTGCGTTCTTTTGGACGTTGCTATAGTCGCCAAAAGTTGAAGCATCATAATTTTGGGCGCTCTTATTGCTCGTGGCGATTCCCGTATCGCCATCCTCGTTGATAGTTTGGAACCCGCTAATCGGGCCATCCTTCATTTTCCACGCGTAATATCGAGTGAGACCATCGCGTCCGACTACGTCGGGGCTCTCCTCCGGCGTGCTCGTCACATCAGTCGCCCGATAGACATTAATGGTCAGGCCCGTGATATTAGTGGTGTTTGCGATTTGCAGTTCAAAGCCCTTACCTTGGCTTTCGACGCAAAAGGCGCGACGGCGCGTGACGGTGCCATCATCAGAGACCGTATCTTTATCGGCGTCATAGGTAAGGTCCATTTGCTCCATCGCCGTTTGGTTAGGGCCCTTAATTTTGAGCATAATGGGGCCTTCGACCTTACCAATGGTCGAAAGCGCCCTGTTTTCCACGAACCACGTAAGCGATAGGCCAATAAGCAGCACGATTACAGCAAGAGCCGCAAAGGCGCACATCAGCGGACGACGATGCTCATAGGTCCAATCTTTTAAGGTATCAGAGCGGGCTTGGGTGTCTATCACTGCATGCCCTCCCTAGCGCTGAGCGTTAGCTGAAGATACTTCACATTGGTGCCGATGTAATCGTCGGCATTGTTGTAAAGGGCCGAACAGGTTGCAAGATCAGATGAACTCATAGTTTTAGCGAGATTTGGCGCATCCTGCGCAGTGATTCCGCCGGCTGCGCCGTAATAAAACTCATCTTTGTGGCTTTGCGCACCTTCGCTGCCGTTAACGTATGCCTGGAGCGAGTTGTAATCAGGCCCCACTTCGTCAAACAGGTTGTTATAGTAATTTGCGTCCTTGACCAGCACGAGGTTCTGGATGTATTCGGGCCACACCCAATACAGGTTCACCGTTTTCGACTCTGTGGTCTCGCTCGACCCCTTCTTGCAAAAATCATCAGGGCTAAGCACGATCTTGCTATCAGTAATACGGTTTGAGTAATACCCGTCGTTCATATTCCTAAAAAACAGCAGGTGGCCCTTAGTCAGTTTGAGCAGCTGAGTCGCTTCGTCTTTTGTAATGCCGCCATCTTTGGTCTTGAGGATGCGCGATATATCGATAGTCACGCCCGACAGATTCTTGCTGGTCGGCGTTACGGTAAAGGTAATGACGCCGCGTGTGCCAGGATACAGCCCGCCCGCATCGTTATTGTTGAAGTTTGAATTAAGTGTCACCGTCATAGAATGATCGGTATTCAAGCCAGCGATGTCTTTCTTCTCGTCTTCCGTGCGGTCATCACGCTCGTAATAGCCCACATGAGCATCGGCGGCACCCTCGCCTTCGGCAGAAATGGTAAAGGCAAGGTCTTTCGCACTAATGCTACCCCCCGCAGCGCTCACTCGATTGTTGGCAACAAACCAGGCCAAGCATGCAAAGATGGCAACGATGGCGGCCAGCACAAACAGACCGCTCACCAGGAAATCCTTCCAGAAATCCTTGAGGGTCCGCACGTGCTCGTCGGCAGCTTGGCGGTACTCGGCCGCCGTCTTGTGCTGCTGGGGCTCGCTATGTCGGTCCATGCCACTCATCGCTTGCGTTTGCCCTGCTTGCGGGCGTGCCATCCTTTCCGCTGGTCGCGCTTAATCCGTTGTTCGCAGGTAGAGAATTCAGGCAGAATACAACACCGTACGATAAGGTAAAAGAATAGCATTGACCTGCGGTTTGTTCCACGTTGCAAACCTTAATGATGTCTTAAAAGTCAAGCCCTTGGTGCAATGGGGTCAGGTTTGTTTGCACCAACGTGGCGCGAAGTAACCTGACCCCCTTGCACCAATCCCCTTGCACCAAAATTCGGATTTTCGGGTGTTGGAGATTCGGATTTTCGTATTCCAAACATTCGGATTTTCGGGTGCATGAGGTTCGGATTTTCTGAAGCCGCTGGTCAGGGCGCTCTAAATGGCAAAAAAAGCGGGGAGCACCGATAACGGCACTCCCCGCCCGCTCAAACGTGCGCGATAGCCTTCTTGCTTAGAGCTCGTTGGCCGCGTGATACGCCGTGCGGATGGCACTCGCGATGTCGGCGGTGCGCTCGCCCGAGCAGTCGCCCACGCAGGTCACGGGCACCGTCACGCCGTCCAGGTCAAACGCGTTGGCCTTGGAACCCACGGCCATCACCACGTAATCGCAGGCAATCTTCACCGGCTCCTCGGCGCCGTCCTCGGCAGTGCGCACGGCCTCCACGCCCTCATCGGTAATGGCGGTCAGGCGGGTCTTCACGTGCTGCTCCACGTTGTGCTCGGCAAAGTCGCTCATAATCAGCGGCAGAATGGTCTCAGACTCGCCCGCGGCAATCTTGTCGAGCATCTCCACGATCGCCACCTCGCAGCCGTGCTGCAGCAGGTACTCAGCAGTCTCGGTGCCTACCAGGCCACCGCCAATGACGGCGACGCGCCCGCTAAGCTCCACCTTGCCGGCCAGCACATCCCAACTCGAGACAACCTTCTTAGAATCGGCACCCGGAACGGGGATGACCACGTCATGCGCGCCCACGGCCACAATCGCGGCGTCGGCGGCGTTGAGGTCCTCGGCAGTAGCAACGTGGTTGAGCTCAACCTTCACGCCCAGGCCAGGCAGAATCTTCTCGTAGTACTCGACCGAGCGCATGATCTCGTCCTTGCGCGGAGGTGCGGCAGCCAGCACAATCTGGCCGCCCAGGTGATCGCTCGCCTCGTAGACGGTCACGTCGTAGCCGCGCTTGGCCGCCACGCGCGCGGCCTCCAGGCCGGCGATACCGCCGCCCACCACGGCAATCTTCTTGTCGCCCTCGCCCGGCTTAATGGCGATGGTCGCCTCGTCACCGTTCTCGGCATTGAGCACGCACGAGATGTACTTGCGGTTTTGAATCGCGTCGACGCAGCCCTTGTTGCAGTTGAGGCACTCGCGGATGGGCTCGCCGGTCGCGGCCTTCAGCGCGATGTCGGGGTCGCACATGAGCGAGCGGCCATAGGCGACGATGTCTGCCAAGCCGTCTTCCAGGATCTTCTCGCCGGCCTCGACCGAAACCACGCGGCCGACGGTTGCCACCGGCACAGAGACCAGGGCCTTGACGCGCTCGGCCACGGGCAGCGTCCAGTTATAGGGCATGGCGCCCATGGGCGGAATGGTGTCGCCCATGTTGCCGGTGTGATTGGCCTGCGCGACCTGGATCATGTCGATGCCGGCGCCCTCGAGCAGCTTGGCGAACTCGCAGGCCTCGTCGGGCTGCAGGCCGCCCTTGCCGCGCGGCGTGCCGTCGGGGTTCTCCATGATCACGGGGAGCTTGTACTCCACCATCAGCTGCGGCGCGGCCTCCTTAATGGCGGCGACGACCTCCAGCGCGTAGCGGACGCGGTTCTCGAACGAACCACCGTACTCGTCGGTGCGCTTGTTGAGGATGGCCGAGCACAGCGAACCCACCAGACGGTCGCCGTGGACCTCGATGGCGTCGATGCCGGCCTGCTGCGCGCGGGCGGCCGAGGCGGCGATGGCTTCCTTGATCTGGGTGAGCTGCTCAACACTGGCCTCGTTTACAAAGTGCTGCATGTCGTGGTGCAGCTTGGCGTAGGCCTGCTTGCGGATCTCGTTGGACTCAGCCATCTTGGCGGCAAAGGTCTCCTCGTCGCCGGCGGCCTTGGCCTCCTGGATCATGCGGGTCTCCCGGGGGTTATAGACGGTGTCCGCCACCACGAGCTCTGGGCGGAACAGGGCGGGATCGATGAGGGTCTCGCCGTCCAGGGGCTTCATGCCGACCCGGGTGGCGTTCACCAGGATGTCGCAGTCTGCCACGGCCCGGGCCAGGGCGTCCTTGTCCTCCAGAGGAGTGATGGAAGCCTTGCAGGCGGGGACGGCCTGGCGGAGCTTTTCCACCGTGCGCTGGCCGTTGGGGAAGAAGTCGCCCTGGCCCCGGTTGAAGATGGCGATCTCCGCCGCGCCGTCCAGGGCGGCCTGGACGCAGATGGCGGTGGCGGCGCCGCCGGCGCCCAGCACCACGAGACGCTTGCCCTTGACCTCGATGCCGTGCTCGTGGAGGTTGCGGACGAAGCCCACGCCGTCGGTATTGTGGCCGGTGAGCTTGCCGTCCTCGCCAACGGTGACGGTGTTGCAGGCGCCGATCATTTCAGCCGCGGGGGAGAGCGCGTCGAGGTATTCGCACACGGCGGTCTTATCGGGCCTGGATAAGGAGGAAAATAACATGGAAAATGAGTTAAAAGTGCCGAATCACATCGCCATCATTCTCGATGGAAACGGGCGATGGGCGAAAAAACGGAATATGCCGCGCGGCTACGGCCATATTGTCGGGTGTGACAACCTGGAAAAAATGTGTGACGTGATCAAAGATATGGGTGTCAAATACCTGACCGTCTATGCATTCTCAACCGAGAACTGGAAACGATCACGTGCCGAGGTGGAGGGACTCTTAAAACTGTTCCGCCAGTATCTGAAACGGTGCATCAAAAAAGCACATAAAAACCAGATGCGTGTTAAAATTATCGGAGATCCGAGCGCATTCCCGCAGGATATCCAGGACAGCATTCGTGAGCTTGAGGAGTGCTCCAAAGACTATGATCACATGTACTTCCAGATTGCGATGAATTACGGTTCCAGAGACGAGATCCTGCGCGGTATGACCCGCATGATCGAAGACGTAAGAAATGGAACTCTCGCAGAAAATGCGTTTGATGGAGACGGAAAGTTGACAGAGCAGTGTTTTGAGAGCTATCTCGATACCGCCGGCATCCCGGACCCGGATCTTCTGATCCGCACCAGCGGCGAGCAGCGCCTTTCCAACTACCTGATGTGGCAGCTTGCCTACACGGAATTCTACTTTACCGAAGTTCCATGGCCGGATTTCCGCGAAGAGGAATTGAGAAAAGCCATCGAACAATATAATAACAGAGACCGGCGCTACGGCGGCGTGAAGGAGGAATAAGAAAGATGTTTAAAACAAGACTGTTAAGCGGCATCGTGCTCGTTCTTGTGGCGCTGCTCACGATCTGCAGCGGCGGAACCGTGCTCTATATGACCGTGCTCTGCCTGTCGCTGATCGGCGCAGGAGAGCTGTTCCGCGTCATGAAAGTGAGAGAAGACAAGTGGAACCTGCTGGAAATCACAGGCTATGCGGGCGTTGTGATTTTCTATCTGTCCCTGCTGCTTCAGGATCCGATGTATCAGATGCTTGCACTGATCCTGGATCTCGTGCTTCTGATGGCAGTATACGTATTTACTTATCCAAAATACAACGCCAATCAGGTGATGCCGGCGTTCTTTGCGATTGTCTATGTCGGCGTAATGCTTTCCTATGTATACCAGACCCGTATGCTGGACGG
>OQWM01001084.1_pt1 | contig 18660 bp, 15 predicted proteins | sample 1691531 | NCBI WGS metagenome assembly OQWM01 (sample SAMN03418257, study PRJEB22391) | human gut metagenome | biome: human-gut; feature: organic feature; material: feces | host: Homo sapiens | place: Tanzania | collected 2013-01
CACATCTGCATGGTGTCGGCGCTCCAGAATCTCCCGGATGCGGCGGCTGGCCTGGCCGTCGCCGTAGGGGTTCTGGGCTTTGGACATGAGTTTGTAGGAGTGGGGATTGGTCAGCAGCTCCCGGCAGGCGGCGTAGATGCCGTCAAAGTCCGTGCCCACCAATCGCAAGGTCCCGGCCTGAACGCCCTCCGGCCGTTCGGTGGTGTCCCGCATGACCAGCACCGGCTTTCCCAGGGCCGGGGCCTCCTCCTGGATGCCGCCGCTGTCCGTTAAAATCAGGTAGCTGCGCTTCATCAGGTTGTGGAAGGCCACCACGTCCTGGGGCTCCGTCAGCAGCACCTTGGGGCAGTCCCCCAGCTCCCGGCGGGCGATTTCCCGGACTTTTGGGTTTTTGTGCATGGGGTAGACCACTTTTACATCGGGAAATTCCTCCGCCACCCGGCGGATAGCCCGGAACATCTGGGCCATCCGTTCGCCCAGGTTTTCCCGGCGGTGGGCCGTCACCAGCAGCAGCCGGGAGCCCTGGGCCCAGTCCAGAATGGGGTCCTGGAAGTCCTCCCGGATGGTGTAGTTCATGGCATCGATGCCCGTGTTGCCGGTGACAAAGATGTGGGCCGGGTCCTTCCCCTCCCGCAGCAGGGCCTGACGGGAAAGCTCCGTAGGGGCAAAATGGTAGGCGGCGGTGAGGCCGATGGCCTGGCGGTTGAATTCCTCCGGATAGGGGGACCAGATGTCGTAGGTCCGCAGCCCCGCCTCCACATGGCCCGTGGGGATCTGCTGGTAGAAGGCCGCCAGAGAGGCGGCGTAGGCCGTGGAGGTATCCCCATGGACCAGCACCACATCCGGCTTTTCCTGTTTCAGAATGTCCCGCATGCCTAAGAGCACCGCCACGTTTACATCCGTCAGATCCTGGCCCTGCTTCATAATGGCCAGATCAAAGTCCGGCACCACGCCGAAAATATCCAGGACCTGCTCCAGCATTTCCTTGTGCTGGCCCGTGACGCAGACCTTCACCTCCAACCGGGGGCTTTTTTTCAGCTCCAAAACCAGGGGGCACATTTTAATGGCCTCCGGCCGGGTGCCAAATACCAGAATGACTTTTTTCATGTTTTTTCTATCTTCCTTCCGTGCGGTCATAAAGGTCTACAAAATGCTCGTCCAGGAATTCCAGCCGTTTCCGGATCATGGTGTTCAGCTGCTCCATGGCTTCATCGTAGCTTCGGATGTCCCGGGACTGGCCTTGGGCGTTTTTGCCTACCAGAATGTTGTCATCAAAGGAGCCACCCCAGATTTGAAAATTCCGGTCAATGGCCTCTCCCAGCTGCTCCTGATAGCTCTTCAGAAGCTCGTCAATATGCTCCTGGGACAAAGTTGTCTGCCGCAGCTGCCGGTATCGCTCCACCACCCGGTCGATAAACACCGGGTCTTGGCTCACCCGGTCCAACCAGGAATTGTTGATGGTTTCAAAGCCGGTGCCGTCCAGAATGTACTCCGGGTAATTGTCAAAGCCGTTGTTAAAGTCCCAACAGGCCAGCTGCAGCTTGCCCTCCATTCTCTTGTAGGCATAGGTGGACAGATTTCCCGCGTCCCGGATCATGGCGAACTCATTGATGACGAAGTAGTCCACCCAGCTGTCCATGTCGATGTAGTTCCGGTAGCCGGTGTATTCGTCCAGGAAGTCCTCCCCGTAGAGCACCCGCTCAAAGGCGGAAATATCCTCCCGGATGTAGTGTTCCTGCCTTTCCGTCAGCTTGGAAGAACTGGGGTAGTCAATATACATGGACAGGTTTGTGTAGCCCATTTCCTTGCCGTAGGTCACCAGGGCCTCGTCGACAAGGGAATCCCGGTTCCGCTCCACCAGGTAAGGAGTCTTGCCGGAGACCAGGCCGAATTTGGACAGCCGCAGGCGGCTGTCGCCGTTGGTCACGGGCTCGATGGCCAAATAGACCCCATGGTATTCTCCATCCACAAACAGCTCACAAAACCGGCTGTCCGGGGCCCACTGGCCTGTTTCCCGGGCCAGATCATACAGCAGCTTGTTGCGCACCAGGGTCTTATCCAGATAGGGGCCGTTTAAGACCCATTCGCTGTTTTTCCCCATGCCGCACAGGGCCACATTCTGGGCCTTGTCGGAATGGTCCTTCAAAAACTTGATGCGGTACTGCTTCTTGTCAAACTTACTGTAGGAGGAAGCCCCCCGGTAGTTGATCCGGGCCCGGTAAAGGGCCTGGGGCATGGCCTCAATGGAGTGGGGCTTGCCGTCGTCTACTCCCAGGGCAATGCTGCATTCGATTTTGTTTTCCTTGCCAATCTGCTGGCCCTGGGTGTTGATGTAGATCACCGGCAGGGTGGTCTTGAAAACCGACAGCCCGTAGAACTCCAGATAGTCCCGGTCCGGCGCGTCCCACCGGTCCAGCTGTTCATTGGTCAGGGGCTGGGCCTGTTTCTTTTCTTTGGGCGTTCCGGCGTTTACCACGCCGTTTCCCAGCACCGTCACCGTCAGCAACGTCAGCGCCGCCAGCAGACACAGCAGCAGTTTCTTGATCCCGCGCAAAGGCTTCACCTCCCTTTTTGGCTGTTGCCCTTACTGGCTCAGCTCGTCCTTCTGCTCCACCAGGTTTACCCGCCGGACCCCGGAAATGCGGATCAGGGCCTCGGTGATGTCCATCTGATTCTTTTTGGAAGCCTTTTCAAGCATCCCCTCGGGAATGGAGTAGACCAGCTCACAGCTTTCCGCCGTCATGTTCCGCATGGAAGCCTTGACCTTTCCGTCAAAGAAGTCGGAAACCGCCGCCTCGATCCGGGACAGGGCCTTGCCCTCTCCCTGGACCACCAGCATCTGCCGGTAGGAGGAGAAGCCCTTGCCTGTCAGCTGCAAAAATACCAGCAGGAACACAGAGCCAATGGCGATCAGGGCATACTGGGATACGCCGCAGCCGATGCCCGCGGCGATGGCCCAGAAAATATAGGTGGCATCCCGCACATCCTTCACCGCCGTCCGGAACCGGATGATGGACAGGGCGCCCACCATGCCCAAAGACAGGGCCACATTGTTGCTGATGATGCTCATGATCATGGTGGTGATGATGGTAATGGAGCCGATGGCCACATTGAACCGGCGGCTGTAGGCGGTGCCGGTATAGGACAGTTTGTAGGTGAACATGATGAAAAAGGCCATGACAAAGGATACGGTGTTATTCAGCAGTATCACCGCCAGATCCAAAGACTGTGTGTTCGTCAGATTTTCCAGTATGTAGGCTCTCATAATTTTCGCCCTCCTCTTATAAATTCAGCAGTCTTGCCTGCAAGTATTTGCTGTTGCTGGTTTGCAGGCTGTCCGCCTCACGCAAAACATCCACCAGCAGCTGGGGGATCAGCTCCGAGTATTTGACTTCCATCAGCACATATTCCGTGGTGGTGATGGGGAAGGTCCCCAGGGGTTCAAAAAGCCCCCAGGGGCACACGGAGCCCCGGATGTCCGTATCAAAGGTGATGCGCACATCCCCCGCAGGGTATAACAGGGCCTTGCGCCAATATTCCACAATGGTTTTGGGCCGGTAATTCCCTTCCGTAAACCGGAAATAGAGCTCCCGGGCCAAGTCGGAGTCCATATTGAGTAGAAATGCCGCATCCCCCCGCTCCATGGCCAGGGCCTGTTCCCGGGTCACGGTCAGGGAGCTTTTCAGGCTGTCCAGGCCCCATTTCTGCTTCCATTCCAGCTTGGCCTTTTCGGCATCCAGAGAATAGATTCGCAGCCGCAGCTTGGATTTTTCCCAGACCCCTGCCAGATTGTCCGTCAGGTCCCGGTCATACAGAGAGTCAAAATATTGAGAGCGGATAAAATACCGGCCCTCCACCCCGTTCTGGTCCAGGGCCATGATCCCGGAGAGCTGCCGTTCCAGCTCCATGGCGTTTTTCCGGGGCAGGATGTACTTTTTTTCCTTCCGCAGCACCTGAATCATGGCTTTCTCCCCGCCTTTCGCCGTTCCAGCCGGTCCTGGAACCGGTCCGGGATGCATTTTGTAAAGAGCTTCTGCTTTTTCCCGAAGAGGGCATATTGGGCCCCGATACCTACGGGCATCAGTGCCCAGCACAGCCACCCGGGAAGAAGTCCGGTGCCCCCGAGCAGGAGCCCGCCCAGCATGGCGCTGCCGGTCAGCACCCCCGCCAGGGGAAAGAACCAGGCTGCCGCCCCGAAAAGCAGCCCCAGAAGGCCGCTTCCCCACCAGGGAAGACCCAGGGTGTACAGGGGCACCGCCGTTACAAAGCCGCACAGCAGGGCGGCATCCAGGGTTTTAAAGCTGAAAAACATGGCGGAAACCAGCAGGCCGATGAGCACGAAGGCGGTGACGGTTTGCTGCCACCCGGCCCTTCCCCGGAGCCACAGGGTCATGGCGGCTGCCACCCCCAGAAACACCCCGAAGCTTACAAGCCCCCGGTACAGCCGGATGCCGAGCAGCAGGAAGGCCACCCCCAGCACCAGATACAGCCGGAAGTCCCCCAGAATCTCCAGGGAGAGCTTCCCGGTCAGCCCGGTCAATTCCGTGAACGTAACAAGTGTGTTTTGAATCCATTGCACCATGGCCTATCCCTCCCCTCTGACAAACGGGTTCAGGGCCCGCATATAGGACTGGTTTCCCATATGGTTTTCGGTAGCGGCATAAATCACAGTGTCTGCCCCGATTTCCTCTAAAATCCCAGGCAGATCCTGCCGAAAGCCCTTATCTTCTAAAACATTCACCACATAGACCCACTCATAGGCCTCGCTTAAATAGGGGGCCAGCAGCTTGCCCGCCTGGTCCGTCACCAGGACGATGCCCCCCTGGCCCTGACCGTTTACCATGCTGTGGAGAAAATGGTTGCCGCCCACAATGCCGTTTGGCCCCATGCTGCTCATGCGGACGGTTCGGCGGGCAAAGGTCTGGATGGTGCCGTCTTCCTCATTCCTTTGGGTCAGCTTTTCCCGATTGGGATTTCTGCCGTTGATATAGAGAACATAGGGATCATCCGGGATTTCCCACAGCTGTTCCAGCAGCTTTTCTGACTTACACTGGGCTTTCTGGGCCGTAAGAACGCTGCCATGGAAGTCACCGAACAGATATTTCCGGTAGCCCAGCAGATCGTCTGGCTCCATGCCCAGCTTTTCCAGAATGGCCTGGTAGCCGTAAAAGGCCCCCTCCATGGTCCAGCTGCTCTCCGTTCTGAAAAACAGGTTTCGGCCGCCGTTTGCTTCCAGCTGGGGGAGCACGTTGATGACGTTCCCTGTTTCTTCAAGTTCTTCTACAAAGCCTTCAAACTGTTCGGTCTGTTCCGGGTAATCCGGCTCCAGCACCGCCCGGCTGGGGATGGGCAGCAGATACACGTTTTTGACCCCGGGGCAGGCGTTCTGCAAGGCCTTGGCTGCCTGCAAGGCATACCCGGCTTGCTGGTCAGAAATGCTGAGGAGCCGGAAAACCCGGTCCGTATAGGCAACGGCCGTATCGGTTTCCATAATTCTTCTCTGGGAAAGGTTCGTTCCCGGGGCCAGTCCGTTTTGACCGTACTGATCCCATTTTTCCGGTACATAGACCCTATGGGCCTCCTGTACCTCGATGGGAACGGCCTGGAGGAACAGGCACAGCGCCAGCAGGGGCAGCAGCAGGAACAGCGCAATTAAGTAAGGTGCTTTCCGTTTCATGGCGCTTCATCTTCCTCTCCTGTCAGTTTTCCGCCGGTACCGGCGCTGACGTAGCCGTAGATCCGGTTCTCTCCGGCGCATTCCATTTGGAGCCGGGCAATCAGGGAGGTGATCTCCCCGGGCATGCCCACGCTTGCCCCCTTCCCCAGGCGCACGCTGCCCTGGGAGAAGATGTTGCCGTAGACCCGGGCCCCTTCCTCTAACAGCACATCGGCACCGGCAAAGATGTTGCCGTAGACCACGGCGTTTTTCATGACCCGCACGCCCCAGTCCCCGCTGATGTCGCCTTCCACCGTCAGGCCCTCCAGGATCCGCAGATTGTGGCGGGTGATGAGGTTGGCTTTCAGGTGGCCCTGTTCATCGGTCTGATGCTCGGAAACGCTGCGCAGGTCGTGGAGTATTTCCATATGCCGCTTGGAGGGAAGTTCCCTTGGCACCGCCGGGGCCGGGGCCTCCGGGGAGAGGGCCAGCCGTATCTCCGGGGCGTAGAGCCGCTGAAACCGGGTCCGGGGCCGGAGGGTCAGAATCTTTCCCGCCGAGGCGCTGAGGCCTAGGTCACAGTCCGGGGCCACGGTCAGGTTTTCTTCCCCGTCCACCCACCGAAGGCACCGGCAGCCCGGGGCCAGCGTGATATTTTTCTCCCCGCAAAGGGCCCGGAACCGGGTGTTTTCCGGCAAGGCGGCATCCCCGGCGGCGTAAATTTCTTTTTCAAAGATGTAGGATTCCCGGGGGGCAAAGGCCCCTTCCAGCGCCAGCACCGGCTCTTTGACGGTGGGCTCCTCCGGATTTATGTCCCCGGGGAACAGGCAGTGCTCCTGCCGGGAGAGCTTCAGCATCCGGTCCTCCCCCACCGGCAGGGCCGCCCGGACTTTTTTCCGGAAGCTGTTTCCAAAATACCGGGGGTCCCGGACGTAGTCCTGCTGAATGTGCAGCACCCTGCTGGGCCTGAATTTACAGTACAGCGCCGCCAGCACCAGAGGCAGGCTGAACAGCAACACAAAGGAGAAAACCAGCCATTTCATTGGACTCCCTCCTTACTCTGGGCAAACCGCACAGTCTTGTCCCACATGGCGGCCCGGCCCGTCAGGATGTCGGCGACGGCATCCACAAAGCCCAGGGAAATATGCCACATGTAAAAGAAGAAATTAAACATCAGCAGGGGCAGCAGCAGGGCTTCTTTCGGGGTGCCGTCTAAGACCATGGAGGTGCCCACCTCAAAGAAGGGGGCGAAGTTTCCGAAGGAGTCGTAGGCCCCCAGGAAGAGGATGACCCACCAGCCGCTCATAATGTTCATTTCCCCCAGGAAGTAGAGGGCCATGGATACCAGCCACCCCACCAGGGTGAACATGGGCACGGCATAGACAAAGAGGAGAAATATGCCGTCGATTTTCTGCATCAGGGTCATGTAGGGGGTCCGCAGGGTGGGGATCAGGTAGTGAAACAGCACCTGATTGTGGCCCCGGGACCAGCGGCGGATCTGCCGCCCCCGGATGTTCCAGGTCTCCGGGGATTCCTCGTAGCACTCGGCGGAGTTGGCGTAGAGCACCTTCCAGCCGTTGGTAAACAGCCGGTAGGTCAGCTCCGTATCCTCCGCCAGAATGTTCTCCCGGAAGCCGCCGGTCTCCAGCAGATAGTCCTTCCGGAAGCCCCCCACGGTGCCGCCGTACTGGGGCACCGCCCCCAGGTTATACCGGGCCTGCTGGTCCACCTGGTAGCCGCCGGAGCGCTCCAGGGTGATGAGGCGGGTCAGCATGTTTTTGTTGGTGTTGTAGGGAATGACCCGGCCCATGACCGCCCCCACGTGGGGGTCCTCAAAGCCCAGGCTGATCTGCTTTAATAGGTTCCGGGCGGGTCGGTAGTCCGCGTCGAAGACCACGATGATCTCCCCCCGGGCCAGCTTCATGGCGTCGTTGAGCCCCGAGGGCTTTCCCCGGCGGCCGGTGTAGCGGTGGAGGGGCCGGATAAAATCGTATTTGGCGTGGTATTCTTCCAGCATGTCCCCGGTGCGGTCCGTGGAGTGGTCATTGATGGGGATGATCTCCATGAGACTGCGGTCATAGTCGCACTCCAGCAGGGCGTCCAGGGCGTTTCGCAGCACCAGCTCCTCATTGTGCATGGGGATCAGCACGGAGATGGTTTTCATCCGGCTGGTGACGATGTCGCCGTAGTACAGCCGCTGCTTGCCCAAAAGCCTGATCACCGTAAAGGTAAAGTGCCGCAGGGTATAAAGCAGCATCACGGCGATGATGAAATACATATACCCCTTTAAAATTCCTACGACCATTCCCATTCCTCCTTTCCCTTGGCAGAGTCATAGAGGTTGACCATGCGGTTGATAAAAAGTCCATAGATTAGGACTAAGTACAAAAAATCGAACATGGGCCCGAAGGTGAAGTACATGACGGTCATGTAGAGCATGGAAAACCGGCTGAGCAGGTATAAAAACAGGGTGTAGCGCACCAGGCCGAAGACCCAGCTGTAGGCCAGCACGGCGCCGATGGTCCCCAGCTTGAAGCCCAGGCCCCGGTTGCCTAAAATGGAAGTGACCCCGGCGGTCATCACCAGAAACACCACCCAGATGCCCACCTCCTGGATCATGTACAGCTGGGAAAAGTCCTCCAAATCATAGGGAAACAGGTCCCCGGCAAAGAGAAACCAGAGGCTGGACACCAGGTGAATACCGGCGTTGATGGTGAGATAAATGCTCACCGGCCGATTCCTGGTGGGAAGGGTCAGGCACAGGACCATGAGGGCCAGGCTCAACAGGCCGTTATAGATACACAACTGGGCAGCAGGGCTCCCGGCAGTACCTTTGAGATAATGGATCTTGCGAAACAGGGGATTGGGCCACACCCCACGGTAGATCACCAGACCTTGTTTTTGCAATATTTTATATGCAATATTGCAAAAACATCCGGTAATTTCCGGCATGAAGAGAATCAGAAGCAAAAGTCCCGGAATTACCACCGACAGAAACAGAATGAGACTCCGCTTGGGGGTCACCCGCAGCTTCCGATATGTTCTGGAATAGTAGATTTTATCTTTCGTCACAGCCGCTCCTACTTTCGTCCCCATCGCAAAGCATATGCACATGCGACCGCCCCAATGCCGGGGGCGACGCTCTTTCGGCGTTTTTTATATAAAACGACTATATATGTGGTTTTATAGTACCATACCCGCAGGGATTTATCAATGCCGTCCCGGAAGTTTTGTGCAATATGTCAATTTTCCACTTGCGGATTTTCCCAACAGGCCACACTTTCCGGCCCAGCCCCCCGAATGCAAAAATCTTACGGATAGAAGTCTCATAATGGGGGGATTCCGGCCGCCGGGACGCCTTTGGCAAAATGCACAAAATTTAAGGCTCTTCGGCCCCTTGGTTTCCATATCCCCCCTGGGGGCTTTTAAAAACGAAAAAGATGTGCTATGATGAAAAAAATCTCCCCGGCGGCCCCGGGGACCGGAAGGAGCTTCCACCATGGATAAAAACGAGATGATCGCCTATTTTGACCGCCGCGCCCCCTACTGGGACCGGGAAAACCAGGCTGACCCCGCCGTCATCCGGACGATTTTAGACAACGCCCAGGTAGGCCCCGGCCAGGAGGTGCTGGACGTGGCCTGCGGCACCGGGGTGCTGTTCCCCTTTTACTTAGAGCGAACCGTCGGGAGCCTTACCGCCATCGATCTCTCCCCTGCCATGGCGGCCCTCGCCAAAGAAAAGGCGGCAGATGCCCCCAATGTCACGGTGGTCTGCGGCGATGTGGAAACCTGGAAGCCGGATCAAAAGTTTGACTGCATTGTGGTCTATAATGCCTTCCCCCACTTTCCCTACCCCAAGCGGCTGCTGAAAACATTAGCGGGGCTTTTAAAAGAAGGGGGCCGCCTGACCGTGGCCCATGGGGCCAGCCGGGAGGCCATCAACGTCCTGCACGAAGACAAAGCCGCCGTCTCCCAGGAGCTCATGGAGGCCCAGAAGCTTGCCCGGCTGTTTGATGCCCACTACGACGTGGAGGTCATGATCTCCAACGACCGGATGTACCAGGTGGTGGGCCGGAAGCGGGACCTGCTTGCCCACGAGCACTGCGGCGTTCCCCACACCCACGGCGGCCTGACCCACAGCCACACCCACGGGGAGCTCCCCCACACCCACACCCCCGAAGCCGGGGCCACCCCCCTGGTAGAGCTCCTGACCCTGATGAAATACCTGGTCAGCCACAACGACGCCCACGCCCAAGAGGTAGCAGACCTGGCCGGAGAGCTCCTCACCGCCGGCAAAAACGTGGCCTACGACGAGATCATGGACGCCGTGGCAGACTTCGACACCGTCAACGCCAAACTGGCCGCCATCTTAAACCAGCTGTCTACCGACGACGACCTATAAATTCAGCCCCTCCCAGGGAAGCGGGAGGGGCTTTTTGCCGGCAGAACCCATTTTTAGAACATTGCCTATTCATGATTTGTTAAAGAATTATTCATTGAAGTTTTACTATTTTGTGCTATAAAAATAAGAATAATAATTGTTCTTACAAATCAAGGTGAATTCAGTGAAGAAAGAAATCCTCGCGCCGCTGATGGTTTTGCTGCTGGGCTTGTGCTTTGTAGGTGCCGTTGGGCACCGGATCGACAGCCACGAAACAGCCCAGCGGCACGCAACGGCCCAATTAAACGCAGCCACCTACGGTGAACGCATCAAAAATGAAATTGCCGATGGTATGGAGATCACCAAGGCCTTGGAGCAGGTGCTGATCAGCGGAAACGGCCAGATTCAGAAATTTGACACCATCGCTCAAAATCTGATGTCGGATTCCATTGAAAGCATCCAGCTTGCGCCAAACGGTGTCGTGACCGATGTTTATCCGGCGGAGGGCAACGAGGCCGGGAAAATCGATTTGCTCCATGATGAAGACCGGGGAGAAATTTCCCGTTATGCCCGGGACAACCGCAGGGTCGTTACCCAGGGCCCTTTTGGGCTGAAACAGGGGGGCTATGGCATTGCGGTCCGTGACCCGGTCTATTTGAAGGATGAAAAGGGGCAGGAATATTTCTGGGGCTTTACCGTGGCGATCCTCCGCGTTCCGGATATTTTTTCGAATGCGCTCCAGGCCCTGGCGGGTTTTGGATATGAATACAGAATACTAAAAACCGACGCGCCCTGGACGGACACCTATACCGTGGTTTACCAGTCGGAGGGGCCCATGACAAGCCCTGTTTCCTATGATTTTTCCATTGGGGAAGATTCCTGGAAAATCGAGGTGTTTCCCGCCTCCGGATGGAGAAATGAGGGGCTGATTGCCGCGGTCTGCGGATTTTTAACCGCCATTTTCCTGATGCTGGCGGTGCTTGTCTGGGTCTGGCTGGTGGCCAAGGCCCATAAGAAAGAATTTCAGGTCCTGGCCCGTACCGATGCCCTTACAAAAATATATAACCGCTACGGATTCGATGAACTGGCGGAAAAAAGGATTTCCAAAAATCCCCACACCCACTTTGTGGCCGCCCTTCTGGACATCGATGACTTCAAGCAGATCAACGACATCTACGGCCACGGCTGCGGAGACCGGGCCTTAAAGAGCCTGGCCGACAGCATGAAGGCCTTTTTCCCCTCGGACGTGCTGCTGGGAAGAAACGGCGGCGACGAATTCTGCATGCTGCTGCCGGACTGCACCGCCGAGGAAGCGGGAGACCGGCTGCGGCAGTTTACGAAGCTCCCCAAGACGTTTTCCTATCTGGGCAAGGAACATCCCTTTCATATTTCTCTGGGGTATGCGGAATATCCGGCCTTTGCCTCCAACCTTTCCCAGCTCATGCGCTGCGCCGACGCGGCCCTTTATGAAATCAAGCTTCACGGCAAAAACGGGTGCATGGCCTACCGGGAAGGCCTTCAGTCCGGCGCCCGCAAGCAGCTGGGCTTTGCGTTCAAGGACATTTCCGAACATCTCCCGGGGGCCTTTATCATCTACAGCGCCCACAAAGAAGACGATGAACTGTTCTACGCCAACAGTGAGTTCCTGCGCATGGCGGGGTACAAGGACCTGGACGAGCTGTTCCGGCTTACGCAGAAGCGTTTCCGCAACCTGATCCGGGAGGATGAACGGCAGCAAATGGAACAGAGCATCTGGGAGCAGATCGGAGACGGCAATGAAAATGACTATATCCGATTCCACCTCCGAAAAGCCGACGGAACATACATTTCCGTCCTGGACCACGGAAGGATCGTAGACAGCCAGCAATACGGAAGAGTATTCTACGTCCTGTTTGCGGACCGGGAAGAGATGAATCTTCATTATAACGAACAGTTTCCCCAATAAAACATTTAAAACCTGCTGAAAGCCTTTGGCATTTCAGCAGGTTTTTGTATACCCAGCCGTCTTAATAATTGATCCGAAAATAATCCAGATAGGCCTTAAAATATTCCAGGTCTTACCGGCAAGAAACGCACCGGCCACACGGCCTTGGGCACAGTAATTCCGGACGCTGCGCTCCGACATGTTCCACTTTTTCGCTATTTCCGCCACTGAAAAGTATGACATTTTCCGTCCCTCCTCCAGAATTTAGCAACATTACTCTATCCAAGAGTATACCACATTATCGGCAAAAATACAAATTGTTTTTGCTGTCTATATCCTTGATTTTTGCCGATAAAAAGTTGTTCCGAAAAAACGCCGGACTCCACGATCGTGAAGTCCGGCGCAGGGGCGGCAAAGGCTTACCCCAAAAGGATGGCGTTGAAGCTTTCGGTCAGGGTGACCACCTGGGACCTTGGCAGGGTGCATAGGGTCTTCCCGTTGGCCTGGGCCAGGACGGTGGTGCCGTCTTGGCGGTAGAAGGTCAGGGTCAGGGTGTTTTCCCCTTCCTGGTCCAATTTGACGGTGAGGGACAGCTCTTCCTTGCCCGTGGGGGCCTCTGTCGTAAAGGTTTCCGCGGTGAGGTTTTTCAGGGCAGTCTGGATGTCCTTCAAATCCACCTGCTCTTCGCCTAAGTACCAGGCAGGTTCCTCCTGGTCCTGTTCCTCATAGGTAAAGACCCGGGTGCTGCCCTCTAAGGTCACGGTCAGCTCCTTGGCCAGGGAAAAGTCCCCGGTGAAGAGGTTCTGGTGCCGCAGGTCGTCGTAGCCGCAGGCGGTAAGGGCCTGATACTGGCTTTCGCTGATTTTATAGAGAATGGGGGAGTCCCCTACCCGGGCGTAGGCCTGCCCGGGCTCCTCCTCGGACTCATCCGGAGCTTTCCCCAGGTGCAATGTAAATTCCTGGGCCGTGTCCCCTTCCTCTGGCTTGTAGGTCACGGTGACGGTCTGGGCGGGGGCATCCAGATAGCAGTTTTTAAGGTCCTCTTCCGTGGCCTTATAGGTCACATAGTCTGTAAGACTGAAATTTTCCAGGGTATACAGGTAGTTTTCCGTCAAATCCGTATCCAGGGGGCCGCCGTCGGAATCCCGGAAGTATTCGTCCTCCTGGCAGAGGCTCTGGCCCTGGGTTTTGCGGAAGACACCTGTTTGGTCGCCGGTCAGGGTGATGGCTTCCACCTCGGCAAAGGCCGGTACCTGGTCCTGTTGGGTGAGGTCTGACAAGCCCACATCAAAATCTTCCACAGGGTCGTGGCTGAGCAGATACACATTGCCGTCTCCCAAAGAGGCATACCGCTGGGCATCCATTTTGCTGTAGTCCCCCAGCTCCAGGGTCCGGGTCTCCTCCCCCTGGGTCAGGGTGATGGTGCAGCTGGGCTTTTCCAGGCCGTACTGGCCGTAGCCCTCCACGTCTTCAATGGTAAAAGCCGCCCCCAGGTCTTCAAACTGGGCAAGAAGCTCCTCTATTTTCTCCTGATCCACCGGGAAGGCGGTGTCCTCCGGGTAGACCCAAGTGTCGTCGTTTTTTTGGAAGGCATAGCTGTTTCCTTCATAGCTCCAGCTGACGGCGGAAATATCGGACCACTCCAATATGGTTGCGGGCGTGTTTTTGATCTTCTCCTTGGTCTCCTCCCGCCGGACCACCACCACCGTCACGGCGCTGACCAGCACCAGGGCGGCCAGCATCACCAGAAGCTTTTTCTGCTTGTTCATCGCTGCATCCTCCTTTTATCCCACAGGGCGGCCCCGCCCATGGCCAGATACAGCATGGGCACCAGGCCGATCATCACCAGCTTCAGTAGAGAGGCGGCGGAGTCGCTGATGGTCAGATAGTTATAGTTCAGGGATTTGCTGCGGATGGACATGGCCTGCCGCTCTCCCAAAAGGCTTGACAGGGCGTTCATTACCAAATCGCTGTTGGCACCGGAAGAATAGGCGTTGTACATGTCTTCCAAGAGATAGGAAGAGGTGAAGAACACCAGCTCCCCGCCGTCGGCAATGTCCACGCCCAGGGCAAAGGGGCCGTCAATGTCCCCATCTTCCTTTTCATAGGTGGTCTGGCTGTAGCCGGAGAGTTTGCTGTAAGCGCTGTCCGTGGTGGTCAGCAGGGCGGTGACCCGGCTGTCGTCTCCCAGCTGCAAGCCCGCCGCCACGGGGACGATGGCGTAGTAATTCTGCTCCGTCAGAGGGGCGGTGATGTCCGAATCCCCCAGCTCCGGCAGCAGGATGTAGGGGGCCTGGAAGGCATAGTGGCTCCGGTCCCCCTCGCTGACGATGCCCTGGGCCGCCGTGATGCCGTAGGTTTCCAGAATGCCATAGAGATTCGTCAGTTCCCCATCGGCCACCGGCCCCGCCAGTACCAGCAGCTTCCCGCCTTTTTGGACGTAGCTTTCCAGCATCTGGGCCTCCTCCTGGGAAATGTCCGAAGAGGGGGCATAGAGCAGCAGGGCCGCAGCATCCTCCGGCACTTCATCCACTGTCAGCAAAGACAAATTTTCCGTTTCCAGGTTCTCCTTTTCCAGCTGCTCCTGAAAACTCTCCGGAAGCTGGGATTCCCCATGGCCCTCCAACAGATAGAGCTTTGGCAGCTCCGTGCTCACCACATAGTCAATGGCGGAGGTAATGGCCCCCTCGCCGTCAAAGGAGGTGGTGTAGGAATAGGAAAACTGGCTGCCCTGGGTGACGTAAATGTCCGAATAGGGCACATACCGGTATTTTTCCCCGGAGACCACCACCAGGGAATTGTTGCTGACGGTCTCCTGGGTATACTGCTGGGCAAAAGTGGGGTACACATCCGGGTTTTTCTTCTCCACATGGAGGAAATCCGAAAGGCTGTCATATTTGGAAAGCAGGTTTTCAATGACTGCGTCCTCCTGGCCGGATTGGACGATCCAGTAAAGGGTCACATCCTGCTCCAGGGCATTCACCACGGCCTTGGTGTTGCTGGTGATGGAATAGAGCTTGGAGGAGCTGATGTCCAGCTTGGTAAGGTTTGCGGGCAGGGCTCCCGCCAGAATGTTCACCACGATGAGCAGGGCCAGCACCAGCACCGTCAGGGCAATGGCGTAGCTGCCCCCTTTCAGGGCTACGGTTTTTTTCATCAGTTATACCTCCGTTTTTCCAGGGATTCCACCGTCAAAAACAGGAAAAATAGGGTGACGGACAGGAAATATACCACATTGGTCAAATCAAACACCCCGTTTACAAAGGTGTAAAACCGCTCAAAAAGGGAGATTTTCTTCATGATGGCAGGCAGCAGCCCCTCTAAAGCGGTGCTGTCCAGGGCGTAGCAAAGACCCAGAAGCGCCAGAAGCAGAAGGCTTGCTCCCGCCCCCGCCGGGGTGCTGCGGGTCAGGGCCTTTACAAGGAACCCCAGGGCGGCGATGAGCACCACCAGGGCAATGGCCGTGCCCGCCGCCGTGGAAGAAACGTACTCCGAAAGGCTCACGCAGTAGTAGTTAAGGAGGATCACCCCAATGCCCAGACCCGCGGCCAGACCCTGGTTGTCTGTGAGGGAAGAAAGAAACACCCCCACCGCCAGCAGCGCCGCCCCCAGCAGGAAGAAGGCCGCCAGGGAGCCGTAGGCCGTGGGCAGATACACGTCCCCAAACTGGGCAAACATTATTGGATACAGGGCGATAAAGCACAGGGGCAGGAGAAACACCACCAGCACCGCCCCGTATTTCCCCAGCACCACCTGGGTGGTGGTAATGGGCAGGGAATAGAGCAGCTGGTCGGTTTTCTGCTTCCGTTCCTCGCTGAGGCACCGCATGGTCAGCACCGGCACGATGACCACAAAGACGATGGCTGCAAAGCTCAACACAAACTCAAAATTGCTGACGGCGGACCGGAGATTATACAGCATGGAGCCGATGCCGATGAACAGCAGCAAAAAGGCCCCAAAGACGTAGGCCGTCATGGATTCAAAATAGAGCCGCAGCTCGTGCTTGAAAATGGCTTTCATTCCGCTTTCCCCTCCTGTTCTTCTTTGGTTTCCGGCTCTTCCGCCAGCTCCAGGAATACGTCTTCAAGCCCCACCTTTGTCAGCTCCAGGGCCGCCAGGGGCGTTTTCGCCTGGGAAAAGACTTCAAACAGGGCCTGGGTGGTCTCATACCCCCGGCCTCCCGTGAGGGTCAGGGTGGTGTAGCCTCCGTCCTCTTTGGCGCTTTCCACCAGAAGCCCCGGGACCTTGGCCGCCACGGGCTCCAATGCTTCCGGGCTTCCCTTGGCGGTGAGCCGGATTTTCTGACCGGCCCGAAGCTGGGCTTCCAGGTGCGCCGGGGTGTCAAAGGCCGCCAGACGGCCCCGGGCGATCATCAGCACCTGGTCGCAGACCGTCTGGACCTCCGACAGAATATGGGAGCTGAAAATCACCGTGTGCTCCTTCCCCAGCTCTCCGATCAGGGCCCGGATGTCCAGGATCTGGATGGGGTCCAGGCCTACCGTGGGCTCGTCCAGAATGATGATCTCCGGGTCCCCCAGCAGGGCCTGGGCAATGCCCACCCGCTGCCGGTAGCCCTTGGACAGGCTCCCCAGGGCCTTCCGGCATACATCCATGGTGCCGGTGCGGGACAAGGCGGAAAACACCTGGTTTTCAAGGGCCTGCCCCCGCAGCCCCTTGGCCTCCCCCACAAAGCACAGATAGTCCCAGGGGCTCTCCTGCAAATACAGCGGCGGCTGCTCCGGCAGATACCCCATATGCCCCTTGGCCTTTTTGGGTTCCTCCAGAATATCGTGGCCGCAGACCGTCACCGTCCCCTGGGTGGGGGAGAGGCAGCCGGTCAGAATATTCAGCGTGGTGGATTTCCCCGCGCCGTTGGGCCCCAAAAAGCCGTAGACCCCATGCTTCTCAATGGAAAAGCACAGATCCTCCACAGCCCGGGTCCCACCGTACCATTTGGTAAGATGCTCGACAGTGATCATACGGTTCCTCCTCAAGTTGATAACGGAGCCACTATACCGCCCCAAACTGAAGCGGCCCTGAAAGCACCGGCGGGAGACTGTGAATTTTTTGTGAAGGATCGCCTCACCGCCCTTTAGGAATATTGATATAGAATGTCACGTTCTTGCACTTTGAAACACAGAACCATCAGCAAAAAGCAAACGAAAGGACCTTTCTTTCCGGGACTTATGCCGGATGCACAAATCAGCAGGAGAAAAACTGACAGAAATGCCGAAAAACTTGGAAGCGCAACATCTATAAAGTATTTCGCAACATTCATGTTGAGTCTGGCGAAATAAATCGTATACTAGGGGTAGGCGCAATTCTATATTCACAAACCATCCCAAAGAACTTTTTACAGGAGGTTTTTTCTATGTCTGACGCAAGAAAAACAGGCCGGGTAACCATCCCCACGGACCTGGACGTGGTACCCGAAACCCTGGAGATCATGAAGCGCTGGGGCGCGGATGCCATCCGGGACTGTGACGGCACCGATTTCCCCGCGGAGCTGCAAAACCAGAACGCCAAAATCTACTCCACCTATTACACCACCCGGAAGGACAACGCCTGGGCCAAGGCCAACCCGGACGAGGTGCAGCAGTGCTATATCATGACCGGCTTCTATACCGCCGCGGGCGAGGCCCTGGAAATCCCCCTGATGAAAGGCATTTCCCCGGAGCTCATGCAGGTCAACACCCGGGACGACATCAAGCGCTGGTGGGAAGTCATGGACCGGACCACCGGCACCCCCATTGCCCCCGAAAGCTGGGATTATAACGAGGGAACCGGCTGCGTGGTCATCCACAAGCCCCAGGCCTTCCATGAGTACACCGTGGCATTCCTGGCCTACCTCATCTGGGACCCGGTGCATATGTACAACGCCGTGACCAACAACTGGCAGAACTTTGAGCACCAGATCACCTTTGATGTCCGCCAGCCCAAGACCCACAAGTTCACCATGGAGCGGCTGCGGAAGTTCATTGCGGACCACCCCTACGTCAACGTCATCCGCTACACCACCTTCTTCCATCAGTTCACGTTGATGTTTGACGAACTGAAACGGGAAAAGTTCGTGGACTGGTACGGCTACTCCGCCTCCGTCTCCCCCTACATCCTGGAACAGTTTGAAAAGGAAGTGGGCTACAAGTTCCGCCCGGAGTTCATTGTGGACCAGGGCTATTACAACAACCAGTACCGGGTACCCTCCAAGGAATTCAAGGACTTCCAGGCCTTCCAGCGCCGGGAAGTGGCCAAGCTTGCCAAGGAAATGGTGGACATCACCCACGAGCTGGGCAAGGAAGCCATGATGTTCCTGGGAGACCACTGGATCGGCACCGAGCCTTTTATGGAGGAGTGGAAGACCATCGGCGTGGATGCGGTGGTAGGCTCCGTGGGCAACGGCTCCACCCTGCGGCTGATTTCCGACATCCCCGGCGTCAAGTACACCGAGGGCCGGTTCCTGCCCTACTTCTTCCCGGATACCTTCCACGAGGGCGGCGACCCTGTGAAGGAAGCCAAGGAAAACTGGGTCACTGCCCGGCGGGCCATTCTCCGCAAGCCCATTGACCGTATCGGTTACGGCGGCTACCTGAAGCTGGCCCTCCAGTTCCCGGAGTTTATTGACTATGTAGCCTCCGTGTGTGATGAGTTCCGGGAGCTCTATGAAAACATCAAGGGCACCACCCCCTACTGCGTCAAGAC
>OQWM01001087.1_pt1 | contig 18639 bp, 20 predicted proteins | sample 1691531 | NCBI WGS metagenome assembly OQWM01 (sample SAMN03418257, study PRJEB22391) | human gut metagenome | biome: human-gut; feature: organic feature; material: feces | host: Homo sapiens | place: Tanzania | collected 2013-01
TATCTCCTTGGGGAAAAGTAGGTTTGCGAAGCAGAGTAGTGCAAATTTGAGTGTATAGCGAAAGTGACTAGTGACCAGTGACCGCTTAAATCCTTGATAATCAGGAGTTACGCGGTCACTTGGTCATTTGAAATAAATATTAATTTGTGGTTAACGAATGTAAAGTGTATGTTATTAAGCAGTTATCCCCTAGGTAAGGTGCGTGTGATTTTGTCGCGTTTAATATGTATAAAAGTTTAAAAAACGGCTTATCATACCCATTGTTTAAAAATAAAGCCGTATATTTGCATCGAATATACCCCATACCTCTGGGCCAGATTGGATTTGACAGCGGGTTGGAGTGGTATGTAAGCACGCAGTGCGCCTGATAGTGGGCACTTAAATCTCGGCTATCGACAATTTAACTGGCGAAAACAAGTTTGCTCTCGCTGCCTAATCGAAGTATAGTAGATTGGCTTTATTTCGGCACAAGGTGCTGAAACGAGACATCACCCAAGAGCTCTTTTCCCGAAGCGTCTTGACATGGTGGTGCAGAAAAATCGGGAATAGCCCGCGTTGGCCTCACAACAAAGGCGAAATTTTTAGAGGATAAGGCTGCGGTTGGTGGCACTGGTCTTGCCACAGCACGAAAATTTAGTCAGTGATAAGCGTGTAGAAAGCATATTAGTTCCCCGTTTGGACGAGGGTTCGAGCCCCTCCTGGTCCACTTTTTTAAAACTTTAGGTTATGAACATCGCGTTAACTAATGCACATACAAGCATTGACTTGCCAGTTGTGGCATTGCAAAGATTATCTGCTTTAGCCGAAAAAAGTGGAATGTCTCTTAAAAAGTATATCGAAGGTGTTCTGTTAGATAATGCGAAAATAGAATCTCCTTCTCCTTCGGGCGATCCTTGGTTTGACAATCCTGAAAATATAAAGCTTGTGGAGCAAGGTGTGAAGGATTTTGAGCAAGGGAAATGCGTGAGATATAGCCAAGCTGACTTTAAAACCAAGTTTGGGGTATGAAAAAGTATGCGGTATCTTTTTCATCTACAGCAGAATGTCAGTTGTATGAATGGAAGGCTTCTGGACAAGTCGCTGTACTTAAGAAAATAAAATCTTTATTAGCTGAGTTAGAGGTGCATCCCACAACAGGGACGGGTAAACCCGAACAGTTGCGAGGAAACTTGCAAGGCTGTTGGAGTCGCAGAATTACTAAGAAAGACCGCATGATTTATAAAATAATTGACAATGAAATTTGCGTAAATATCTTTTCTGTGAAAGGACATTACAGCGACAAATAAAAAACTGCAATTCTTCAACACGGTGGCACTGGTCTTGCCACTGCACTAAATAAATATTTATGCATGACATGTAATTATTTATGTGTGTGCGTATGACAACTTTAATAAATAGTAATATTATGGCAACGAATAGTTTTACATTGCGTGGCGTTTTTAGAATGAAAACAGCCGGTGGAATCTATGTGCCTGTATATCAAACTCAAAGCTGCGATTCAAAAAACCTGCGAGGAGATTTTAAAACAGTTGGGCGAGATATGACTAAAGCCATAAATGAAGCAAAAGTAAGGTGGTATGGCAAAAAAAGCTGAGCAAACACAGATACAGCAAAATGTTGACGGAAGATTGTCTGCAGTGAGTAATACTGTAATTGATGACAATTTTTTGCCGCCTGCAGAAGAACTGTCAAAGTACAGGGCTGTTTCGGATGAAATAATTCCTTGGATTATGAAAAGGGTTGAAAACGAACAGAATGCCAGATTGGAGTTTAACTCTAATAACATGAAATTAGCAAAGTGCGATTTAAAGTTTAGGCATGTGTATGATATTTTAGCCCTTTCGCTAGCTTTTATTGTTATCATTTGCGGCATTTGTGCAACACTTTGGCTTATAACGAAGGGTTATAATGTGGCGGGCACAATGTTTGCTGGGGGTACTATTGCTATAATGGTTTATGCAATACTCGGTAAAAAGAAATCAGGTGAAAATAAACACTAATAAAAAACTGCAATTCTTCAACACGTAGGAGAATTGCAGTTTTTTAATTTTGGTCTCTTCAAATCGCAAGGTTTATACGCTTGGCAGAGAGTGTCCATTGATTTTGCGATACAAGTCGAGGGCATACACATCGGTCATGCCCGAAAGGTAGTCGAGCACCGCCATAAGGCGGTCTCCTTCGCGTGGCGCATGCACCTCGTATTGCGATGGGACTTGCTGAAGTAGCAACTGAGAGTAAGCCTTATCGGGTGCCATCACGGCATCGGTGAGGAGTTCGAGCAAGGTGTAGATGATGTGATAACCCGCAAGGTCTACGTCGGTCACTTCGTGGCAAAGATAAATGCGCGTGGCAGCCACTTCCTCGCATTGGCGGAAGGCTGCATGAAGCATGGGAGGCAAGTGGTCGATGAGCGAACCTTCAAATTCGCCTGCAAGAATCTCCTCCTCGTGTGTCATGAAGGTTTGAACACAGGCACGTTCAAGGGCATTGATAACGCACGAACGGTAATACACTATTTTGTCATCGATATCCGTGTCGGCGGCATAGCGATTTTGCAACCTTTCTTGTTCGTCTTTTTCAAAAAAGTTGAGAAAAAGTTGCATGGTCTGTTCGTCGCTGAGCAAACGCAGTTTGTGGGCATCCTCAATGTCCATTATTTCATAGCAAATGTCGTCGGCAGCCTCTACCAAATAAACCAAGGGGTGACGGGCATAGCGCAGCGTGTTGCCAGGCAGGTCGGGCAAGCGACGTAAGCCTAAGGCATCGGCTATGTGGAGATAGGTGGCACGTTCGGCTTCAAAAAAGCCAAACTTAGGTTTGCGTCGGGCACCATCAGAGCCATAGGGATATTTCACAATAGAGGCAAGAGTGGCATACGTCATCACAAATCCGCCACGACGTCGTCCGTTAAAATGATGGGTGAGCAGTCTGAAGGTGTTGGCGTTACCATCGAATCGGGTGATATCGAGCCATTCAGCCTCAGACAAACAACGACCATCGTGTGTGATTAGGCTGCGCCACTGACGACCATTGCCCTCGCTAAAATAAGTGCGAATGGCACGTTCGCCAGAGTGCCCAAAAGGAGGATTCCCCATGTCGTGTGCCAAACAAGCCGCACTGACAATGGCTCCTAAACTGGTAACTTCGGTTTCAGCCAATTCAGGGTGTCGGGCAATGAGTTCACGACTCACATCCGTGCCTAAAGATCGCCCCACACTCGACACTTCTAAGCTGTGTGTGAGGCGGTTGTGTACAAACACACTACCAGGTAGCGGAAACACTTGTGTTTTGTTTTGCATACGTCGAAAAGCGGCCGAAAAAATAAGTCGGTCGTAGTCGCGTTGAAACTCTGTGCGCCGTTCCTCAAGGGGCTTGGGCTTATCTTCTTTGCCCAGTCGTTTAGATGATATAAGCGTTTGCCAATCCATTGCTATGAAGTTTTATGCCGCAAATTTATGATAAAAGCGGCAAGTATGATGCATATTTCCCCCAAAATCAGTACTTTTGCCCTATAACAATAAAAAAAGATTTGATATGAGAACCTATTCCTTACCTTTGAACGAATGTTGGAAGGCAGCAAGCCGATTAAGCGATGCTGAGAAATTGCAGCTTATTGCACGATTAACTCACTCTATGGTGCAGAAAGAAGAACGCAGAAAGCAGTCTGCAGACTTGCTTGATTCTCTTTATGGCGCTTGGCATGATGATGAATATCCCGACTCGGATGTGATGAATAAAATACTAAGAGAGGGAAGATGTGTAAGTAGGGATTTTTTAAGGATATAGATATTGAAAATTGGGTAAAACGAGAGGATAAGTAATAGGTTAATGGTTGTTTTTGGCATTTCGCTCTTTATGTTTCCCCCAAAATCAGTACTTTTGCAACAAATAAACTCAAACAACGATTTAGACAGGCAATGAAAATAAAAATAGTAAATAGTTCACACCATCCGCTTCCGCAATATGCAACCCCTTTGAGCGCAGGACTTGACCTGCGTGCCAACCTTGAAGCACCTATCACTTTGCAGCCTATGGAAAGGCGTTTGGTGCCTACAGGACTTCGCATTGCATTGCCCGAAGGGTATGAGGCACAAGTGCGTCCTCGTTCAGGACTTGCACTGAAGCATGGCATTACATTGCTCAATACCCCGGGTACGATTGATGCCGATTATCGTGGCGAAATTGGTGTGATTATGGTGAACCTCTCTACAGAACCTTTTACGGTAGAAGATGGCGAACGCATTGCACAACTTGTGATAGCCCGATATGAACAAGCCGAATGGCAAGAAATCGATGTGCTCGACGAAACAGAACGCGGCGAAGGAGGTTTCGGACATACGGGTAAGCAATAAGTTCCTTGCCTCACTCCCTCGAAAAAACACCTACTAAAACATTGGCACAGATTATTCACATACAACACAATGAGCCAACGACAGCCCGCAGCAGTCGTTGGCTATTGGTGGTTTGTGCATTGGTGTCGTTGCTTTTGGTCAGTGCTTGCCATAGCACGAAACGTGTGGTAAAGACGGAGGGACGTAAAGAGGCTACAGCCTATGTGCCACAACCCACGTTGACTCGTGCACAACAATGGCGCTATAACGAATTGTTTTTAGAAGCCATTCGTCAGAAAGAGGCTGGACATATTGGGGCAGCACACGAACTGCTTGAAGCCGCACTCAAAATTAATCCGTTGGCACCCGAGGCGCTCTATGAAATGGGCGTTCTAAAGTTGTCGTATACCATGTATTCAGACACCTTGGGACGTGCTATGGGCGATTCGCTATTGCATGAGGCGGTAGAAAGAGAACCCTCGAACCCCTATTACAAAGAAACCCTTGCCACGTATTTGGCAAATAGTGCAAAATATCGCGAAGCCATAGAGATTTATGAAGAACTTGCCGAAGAAAAAGAGTCTGACGAAACGCTGAGCACCCTGATTTGGTTGTATAAAACCAGTGGTGACTATGCAGGGGCAATTCGCACCATCGACCGCTTGGAACGTATAGAAGGTCGCAACGAACAGTTGAGTCTTGAAAAGTTCCAAACCTACTTGGCTATGAAGGACGATGAACATGCTTATCAAGCCATAGAAGACCTTTGCGCTGAATACCCCTACGACTTGCGCTATCGTGTGTTGTTGGGCGACCTTTACGACCAAAATGGTTATCACGAACAAGCATTGCTCATCTACAAAGACGTGCTTGCTGCCGAGCCCGACAATAGTTATGCACAGATTTCGCTATTGGCATACTATAAAGCAGCTGAGGCAGATTCGCTCTACTTAGATTTGTTGCACCGCGTGGTGCTGAATCCTCGTACTCAGAGTGTGGCACGCCTTGAGGCTATGCGCGGTTATGCCGAAGACAATTTGCGTCGTGGTGCAGACTCTACGGCTGTGTTGCGACTATTTAACCAAGCATTGGCACAACCACAAGAAAATCGTGACATGGCAGAGCTAAAAGCCTATTATGTGAGCGAACGCCGCATGCCAACCGATTCTTTGCTTGCTGCCATGCGCACCATTCTGCGCATTGAACCAGACTATACCACGGCACGTTTGCAAGAGTTGCTCATTATGTTGCAACGCGACAGCATGCAGCAGGTGGCAAAAATATGTCGTGAAGGCGAACTTTATGACCCCACTGAGGTTACATTTTATTATTACGAGGGCACGGCGCTCTATCGTTTAGGCAAGGACCATGACGCCATTCGCACGTTGCAGAAAGGTACCGACCGCATAGACGATAGCACCGACCGACAATTAGCTTCAGACATCTATGCCTTGCTTGGCGATGTGTTGCACAGCAATAATTTGAAAGAGGAGGCTTACATTGCCTACGACCACGCTCTTGAATATAACGAAATGAACTTGTTGTGTTTGAACAACTATGCTTATTTCTTGGGGCTGGATGGAAAGCAACTCGACAAGGCAGAGCAGATGAGCCGCATAACGATTGATGCGGAGGAAACTGATCCTACTTATCTTGACACCTACGCTTGGATTCTTTATCTAAAAAAAGATTATGCCAAGGCACATGAGTACATACGCGAGGCAATACGTCTGATAGACGAGACTGAGGCAAATGCTTCAATTTTTGAACATGCGGGCGACATTGCTTACCGATGTGGCGACCGTAATCAGGCTGTGGCCTATTGGAAAAAAGCTCTGTCGCTCACACGCGACCGAAACGCCCGACGCAATGTGCAACGCAAGGTGTGGCGACGTAGACTTTAAGACGATTTTTTTTAATCAGAATTTTTTAGAACTACCCAAAAATGATTGAAGAATGAAACAACTCCTATACATACTCCTCGTGGCAGTGGCTTTTACCGCTTGCCGATCGAGCAAAAACATTGAAAAGAGCAAGGTGCCTGCAGCTACAGCTAGTGCAAACGAGACTTCGCGTGTAAAGGCTGCACAAGCAGCAGCGGCATTGGCTTACACCCAAAAGGTGGTTTCGCACAAGGTTAACAGTCAGTGCATCAGTGCCAATGCCAAAGTGCGCATTACGGGCATGGGTGGCAAAGATTTAAGTGCAAATGGTAAATTGCAAATGAAGCGCGACCAAATGATTCGCATCTCATTGCGAATGTTGGGTTTTGAGGTGGGCGTGATGGAGTTTACACCAGCCGATGTGCTTGTGATAGACCGTTTTAACAAGCAGTATGTGCGTGCCGCCTACAACGAAGTGGGCTTTTTGCGTCAAGCAGGGCTCGACTTTTACTCGCTTCAGGCATTGTTTTGGAATGAACTCTTCTTGCCAGGACAACACCAACTCACCACTTCAGACTTAAAGCGCTTTACACTCGAGCAGGTGCAACAAACCAATGTGCTTATGCCCACAAGTACCCCCCGCCTTACTTATCGTTTTGTTACCGACGCGGCTACCGAAACTCTGCGTCGCCTACAGGTGGTAGGTAAAAATACGGGCGATAAGGGCGAATTTGCCTTTAACTATGATTTGTTCCAACAATTTGGCGGACGACGTTTCCCCACGCAACTGCAGTTGGCTGTAACAGGCACAGGTAAGGACGTGAGTTTAGGCATCAATTTGTCTTCGTTAAAAACAAGCGCCGACTTTGACACAACAGGCACAAAACTCTCTGGCAAATATACCCGTCGTTCTGCTGCCGAGGTGCTTAGCAAATTGGGAATGAATTAGGTATAAGGGGATTCATTTTCGGGTTTGATAGTCTGAAATTCCCACAAAACAATATTTCCCAATCTCTCTCTTAATAAAAGAAAATACAAAAAGGTCACTACAAAATGGCTCGCATCGTTTATACACTCATCTGCTTGTGGATGGTTTGCACGGCATTGCCCGCACAAACCAATAAGAAGATACGCTCTTTGCAGAAACAGCAGACTACGCTGAAGCAAAACATTGCCTCGCAAGAAAAAATGCTTAAGACAACCAAAAAGGATGTCAACTCGCAGCTGGCAAACTTGCAGGTTATAAATGTGCAGATTGAGGGACAACAAAAATATGTAAACGGCATTCATGCTGAACTTACTGAACTTGCCACAACAATTACAGGACTCGAGCAGCAATTACGACTGCTTGAGCAAGACTTGGCTGTGTGCAAACGACGTTATCAGCGATCAGTGTCTTATATGTTTCGCAATCGTAACATGGTGTCGAAGTGGCAGTTTATTCTTTCTGCAAAAGACTTCAGACAAATGTATCGACGCTTGCGCTATATGTCGAGCTTTAGTCGCTACCAACGTGCACAGGCTGAGGTGATTCGCCAAAAAGAACAACAGGTGCAGGCTAAGCGCAACGAATTGCTGGGGGTAAAAACTGAGAAGAACCGCCTTTACAGCGAGGGACAAGCCGAAACACGTAAACTGCAAGGACAGCAAAAAGAACGCCAAAATGTAGTAAACGAACTGAATAAAAAGCAAAAAGAACTGCAAGCATCTCTTGCCCAACAACGTAAAAAAGCTGCTGCTCTCGATGCGCGTATAGACCAACTCATTCAGCAAGAAATTGCTGCTGCAGAACGTCGCCGTAAGGCAGAAGCTGAGCGTCGTCGTAAGGCTGAGGCGGCACGTCAGGCACGACTCAAAGCACAACGCGAACAAGCGGCACGCGAAAAGGCTGCGCGTGAACGTGCTGAGGCACGACGTAAGGCTGAGGAAGAACGCAAAGAAGCAGCAGAGCGACGCAATGCTTCAAAGGCAGTGGCATCGTCTAAAACATCGAACAAGAGTCATGCAAGCAAGAATACTGCTCGCAAAAATACACGTCGTGTAACACCGAAACCCGCACCTAAGGTGGAGGTAGAAGAAACACCCATATTCAACGAAGCAGACAATGCAGACCGCGCACTTAGCAACTCATTTGCAGGTAATCGTGGACGATTGTCAATGCCAATCACGGGTAGCTATGCCATTACGCGCCATTATGGTTCGTATAACGTGGCAGGACTTAAGGGTGTGCAACTCGACAGCAAGGGTATTAACATTACAGGTCACCCTGGCGCACAAGCACGTGCCGTGTTTAAGGGTGAGGTAACAGCTATATTTAGCTACAGTGGCATGTATAATGTGATTGTGCGACATGGTTCTTACATGTCTGTTTATTGCAACCTCTCGTCAGTGTTTGTAAGAAACGGGCAACACGTTGAGGCTCGACAATCATTGGGTGCAGTGGCAAAAGATGCTTCGGGCAACTGCACACTACACTTCCAGCTACGCAAAGAAACTGCTAAACTTAATCCCGAGGCTTGGCTCGGACGTTAAGGGGGTGCAAAATATCAATATTAGTATATTCACTCATAAGTATAAAGCACATTAAAATGGTAAAAGATAATTGGAAACAGAAGGGCTATGTAGACGAGCCCGTGCCACAAGGTGTTGACCTCAAGGCCGAAATTCGCCGCATGTGCAAGGAAAAAAATGCGATCATCTTGGCACACTACTACACCGAAGGCGTGCTTCAAGACATTGCCGACTTTGTAGGCGACAGTTTAGGACTTGCACAACAGGCTGCAAAAACCGATGCCGACATCATTGTGATGTGCGGTGTACACTTTATGGGCGAAACGAACAAAATTCTTTGTCCTAACAAGAAGGTGCTTGTACCCGACCTTAATGCTACTTGTTCGCTTGCTGAAAGTTGTCCTGCCGACGAATTTAAAAAGTTCGTTGAGGCTCACCCCGATCATCAAGTAATATCATACGTAAACACTACGGCTGCGGTGAAGGCTTTGACCGATGTGGTGGTTACATCGAGCAATGCAAAGAAAATTGTCGAAACCTTCGATAAGGATGCCAAACTCATCTTTGGTCCCGACCACAACTTGGGCAGCTACATCAACTCTGTAACAGGTAGAAATATGTTGCTTTGGAATGGAGGTTGCCATGTACACGAACGCTTCTCTGTTGAAAAACTCGTAGAACTGAAGCACGAACATCCCGATGCTAAGGTACTTGTACACCCCGAGTGTCGTGGGGCTGTGGTAAAGTTGGCTGATGTGGTAGGCTCTACAGCAGCATTGCTCAATTATGCCGTGGCTTCACCATGCAACACATTCTTGGTAGTAACCGAAAGTGGTATTTTGCATGAAATGCAGAAAAAGTGTCCCGAAAAGAACTTTATTCCTGTTCCGCCTGACGATAGTACATGTGGTTGCAACGAGTGCAACTTTATGCGCCTTTGCACACTCGAGAAGGTTTACAACACACTTCGCTACGAATGGCCCGAAATAGATGTTCCTGCCGATGTATCTGCTCAAGCCATTAAGCCCATAGAGCGCATGCTTGAGCTGAGTAAGTAATTTTTAGATAGTTGTAATTTGTTATGTTTAGGCAAAAAACAATTTGCAATTACATCTTTAAACCTTTACCCACTTATGAGCATCACTCAAAGAATTGCTGCACTACGTCAATGGATGGCGGAGCAATGTGGCAACAAATGTGGCAGTAATTGGGCATATATTGTGCCAACTGCCGACCCACATAATAACGAATATATTCCATCCCATTGGATGTGTCGTGAATGGCTCACGGCATTTAATGGTTCGGCAGGGATTGCTGTGGTTACTGCCACAGAGGCTGCCCTATGGACCGACTCGCGCTATTGGCTTCAAGCTGCAGAGCAGTTGGCTAATACCCCCTTTAGCTTGATGAAAGAGGGAGACCAAGATGTGCCTAATGTAACCACTTGGCTTAAAGCACAAGGTATTCAGATGTTTGCAGGTCCTGCTGATATGATTTCGTGTCAGATGGTAGAAGATTTTCGTGCCGAAGGACTTGAATATATGGCATTGCCCGATGCCTTCGATGTCCTTTGGACAGACCGTCCTGCCTTGCCCGCACAACCTATAGTAGTTTATAATTCACTTTATGCAGGACGTTCGGCAAAAGAGAAATTAGCTACTTTGGCAACTTGGTTTGATGAGTCTGTTAAGACCGAAGCGGAAGCCTATCTCATCAACGACCTTGCAGACATTGCTTGGTTGCTCAATCTGCGTGGTAACGACATTGCCTATAACCCCGTGTTCGTGGCATATCTCATCTATAATAAGCCATCGCGCAAGTTTACACTCTTTACACATGCCGAAACGCTTACCCCCGAGGCACAACAAGCATTGACAGAGGCTGAGGTGAGTGTAGCCCCTTATGTGGATGCCGTGAATTATGTGGCACAACATCCCACAGCTATTGACCCTGCTATGGCGACAATGCACTTGTGCCAAAGCACACAACGTATACACTATACGTCGCCCGTCGAGATGTGGCGTGCCATAAAGTGTGAGGCTGAGGCTGAAGGTATGCGACAAGCCATGTTGCGCGATGGAGTAGCCATGGTGCGTTTTTTGCGTTGGCTCGATGAACGTATGCAGGCAGGCGAAGAGGTTACTGAACTCAGTATTGATGAGAAACTTACTGCCTTGCGAGCCGAACAAAAGGGGTATAAAGAGTTGAGTTTTGGTACGATTGCTGCATGTGGTGCTCATGGTGCGATTGTACACTACGAGGCTGACCGTCATACCAATGTGCGTTTGCCACAACATGGCTTACTCTTGCTCGACAGTGGGGCACAATATGATTGTGGCACCACCGACATCACGCGTACCATTGCCCTCGGAAACCTCACAGCCGAGGAACGCCAAGTATATACGCTCGTTTTGAAGGGACACATGCGTTTGCAAAATATGCATTTCCCCGAAGGTACAACAGGTCTACAGTTAGACCTTGCCGCACGTCAAGATATGTGGGCTGCAGGTTACGACTTTGGACATGGAACAGGACATGGAGTAGGGGCTTCGCTTTGTGTACACGAAGGTCCTCACCAAATCCGCAAAAATGTGCGCCCTTGCACACTCATTCCCTTTAAAGCAGGTATGACCATTACCGATGAACCTGGCATTTATGTGGAAGGACGTTTTGGTGTGCGCATAGAAAATACGCTTCTCTGTGTGCCCAGTAAACAAACTGCCTTCGGACGCTTCTTGCGTTTCGAAATCCTCACACTTTGTCCCTACGACCTGCGTGCAGTAGACTTTTCGCTTCTTACGCCCGATGAGATAGAGCAAATCAATGCTTACCATCAGCATGTGCGTCGAAGCCTTATGCCCCATCTAACCGAAGAGGCTGACAAAATATGGTTGGCACGTGCCACTGCCGATGTGGAGTAAACTCTTAGGAAGCGTGTGCGAGTAGTAGGGGATGAGAAACCCTACTTCGCGTTTCATTTTTTCATATTACATAGAATTTTCAAAATAATGGAAACAACAAGACAACAAAAAATATCACGTCTCATTCAGAAAGAATTGAGCGACATTTTTCAAAAACAAACTCAAGGCACACACGGTGTGTTGGTGTCAGTAAGTGCAGTGCGCATTAGTCCCGACTTAAGCATTGCGCGTGGTTACTTGAGCATCTTCCCCTCAGAACGTTCGCAAGAAATTCTTGCCAATATCAATGCCAATGCACGCCAAATTCGTTTTGAATTGGGTACACGCGTACGTCACCAGTTGCGCATCATCCCCGAGCTAAAGTTCTTTATTGACGATTCGCTCGACTATCTTGACCATATTGACTCATTGCTTAAGGGTGATGAGGCATCTGCCCAAGATAATGCAGCCGAAGACAATCAAAACACTGAGCCCAATGCTTAGTTCGTGGCGTTTGCCTTTGTTCTTTGCCCGTCGCTATTTGTTTTCGCGCAAAAGGGTAGGAGCCATCAACATTATTTCGGGCATATCTGTGGCAGGCGTAGCCTTTGGTACAGCAGCCCTGTTATGCACACTTAGTGTGTTCAATGGCTTTCGCGATCTTATCGGGTCGCTCTATACCAATTTCGATCCACAAATAGAGGTTGTACCCATACAAGGAAAGTTTGCTACAGCCGACGACCCTGCCTTGGCACAAATGCGTGCCTTGCCAGAGGTTGAGGCCTCGTCATTCTGTTTAGAAGACAATGCACTCATCCTTTTCCGAGGGCGCCCCACCGTGATAATGCTCAAGGGCGTAGACGATAACTTCGATCGTGTGACGGGTATACGCTCCATTCTCTATGGCACAGGTAGCTACCAACTTCATCGGGCAGGCATAAATTATGCCATTCCCGGAATAGGTTTGGCAAGTACCATGGGCGGAATAGACTTTGGTACGTTGCAAATTTGTGCACCTCGAAAGGGTGAACGTGTAAATTTGGCAAACCCTGGTGAAAGTTTTAATGCCGACGATGTAACCTCGCCCAAGGTGTGTTTCGATGTAAAACAACGTCGCTACGACGAGAACTATCTCATCACCTCACTCGACTTTGCACAAGGACTTTTTGAGCAACCAGGATGTATTACAGCACTCGAACTCAAACTTCGTCCTTCTGCCAACACCGAGCGTGTAAAGGCCCGTATGCAGCAAATAGCTGGCTCGCGCTTCAAGGTAATGAATCAACTCGAACAACAGCAAGAGGTGTTCAATGTAATGAACATTGAAAAGATGATGGCTTACTTATTCCTTACCTTCATCCTCCTTGTGGCATGTTTCAACATTATTGGTTCTGTCTCAATGTTAATTATTGACAAGCGTGGCGATGTACAGACACTGCGCAACCTCGGAGCCAACGAAAAACTCATCTTCCGCATCTTCCTTTACGAAGGTCGTTTTATAGCCGTGGTAGGTGCCATTATAGGTACACTCGTAGGCTTAGGATTATGTTGGTTGCAGCAAATGTTTGGCATTATCAAGTTAGGAGGTTCAGCTGGTAATTTCATCATCGATGCCTACCCCGTGAGCATTCATGCCACCGACGTAGCCTTAGTGCTTGCCACAGTTATTGTGGTAGGTTTTGCTGCCGTGTGGTATCCTGTGAAGTACCTTAGCAAGCGATTTTTAAATGATTGAGTACTTCTCATTGGGTTATCGTACAGAAATCCATGATTTTTTTGGCATGGTTTTATCGGATTTGATGTCGATAAGAGGCATGGATAAATGGGTTACCCCGTTAGGGGTGAGATAAGGTAGCCAGGTATGTGAAGGGAATTTATTCCACTTCACATGCCTGGTTATATGTTACGCAATAACCAAACGGGTCACCCTGTTATGGGTGAGATTGCACCTAGGCGAACAGCCGTTTTATAGGATACATCCTTTGTTTCGTATTCTTTCCTCTTCAAGTTGTTTTGTGAGTGCTTTAATTTGTGCTTGTTGCGCTTTGATGATGTCGAGCATGGTTTGTTGTTGTTTAAGATGCTCAGCTTCGTTTGTAGCGTGTTGTTGCTGGATTGCGATAAGAGAAAGCAAACTTGCGCCAGCCTCTGGTTGCGGAGTGTAACCATCGCTTGTTTCGTTTTTCACGATTGTTCCCGCATCCGTTATTGGCGCACCCTCTGTTTGCTCCTCCTTGCATGGAGTGAAAGCAATCACGTTGGGCAGAATAGACGGAACAATGTTTACATTCGTTGGGTCTAAAGGTTTTCGCTCGCCAGGTTGTCTGAGGGCTGGGTCGGTTGTATACCCTCCCTTGGGTTCAAACTGTGCCGACGTAGGAATACGTACTTTGTCCTTAAACGGATCACCCGTGTTGCAAATAAACGCTTCGATGGGAATTTGAAATGAGTTACAAAATCGCAGTAGTGTAACAATCGGCATGGCACACAACATTTGCTCCCATGAGCGCAGACTGTTGTTCGATTTCGAGCCAACGGCTTGAAGAATGGTGTTAACGGGAATCTGTGTATTCGCCTTTATCCATTCTGTGAGGTACGAATAGTTATATTTGTAAAGCATAAAAAAAAATTTTTAATCTTCATATTATAGAATCAGCTAAATGTCGAAAACAAAACATTTCAATACAAACCTTTGGTATTTTAATTTTGACTATTGATTCTGCGGCAAAAGTATAAATTAAAAATAAAATGACCAAAGAAATTCTCCATAAAATTCTTAAGAAAGGAACATTTTTAGATATTAACGCTATTCCAGACGAAGAAAAAAAGGCGATGCAAACCTTCTTTTATGGATTTTGTTTTTTAATTTCGACATTTTACCTTCGATTTTTTCAAAATGTATTTTCGGAATGGAAAATTGTTGGCATTGAAAATTGCAAAAATAAATTTTAGCTTTGCCTGACGTTGCGCAGTGTCTGCTCGATTACGTTGAAACAGACGTGCTTGGCGCAACACTTGGCGATAAAGGCTATCTCTACACGTTGGCTCAGTGCGACAAGCCAAATGTGTTCCATTTATGCCTAAAAAAGTGCAAGGTGGACTTTGCGTAAAGTTTGGCGAGTTCATGGCGCAAAAGGGCATGAGTTTGGGCACCACCATAAAGCGTTTTACCGATGAAAATTGGAAACCCTGGGAGAGTGTGGGCATTCAGTCTTTGATAGATCAATATATAACTTTACGCAATGTTTTATATGTACGATTTTGCTATTAACTAATACAACGTCAATGAAAACGGCTATTCGCCTAGGCCCAATTGCACACCTACGGCGTGCGTAGTTTGGTTTTATTGCATGCGGAAAACCAGGCATGAGAGCGAGGGGAGCAAGTCTCCCCTTCTCTCTCATACCTGGCTACCTTATATCACCCCTAACGGGGTGAGGCTGGCGCATGAAAATTCTTGATAAATCTATCAAAACCATGCCGAAAATATCACGGATTTTGAACCCCCTACCTAACGGGGTAACCCCTTATAACGGCACATAATCAGGGGGGATTATGATGCTGCAAGCACAATTATACTATAAATTCCGCTTGTAATGAAGCCTGAGATGGCGCTAACGATTGACCATGTTTTCGCTTTGTTCGAGGCTTCGACGGCTCCTATGTAGTTGCCACACATATACAAATTTTGCACTTTGCTTGCGTAGATAATGGCTACAATTCCTAAAGGAAGACAACAACAAACTGTAGAGAGAACTGCCCACACCATGTGTGAGTCTGGACATGGTTGCATGGGGCTGCCTGGATAGGACTGTTGCGCATTGTTTGTATGGGGTGGGGGAGGTGGAGTTGTGTTGGAACTTCGTGTACAAATAAAATCTTGAAGTTCGCGGATATTTCCGGCACGTGTCCAATTATCCATGCCACTACACCAAACCAAGGTTTCGGCTGTTACATCGTAAGCATAGAATTGTTGTGGAGAGATAGGTCCTTGTTGTTGGTTGTTTTTGTCTAAGTAAAAATATTCGTTCATTGTTCAATTTTTTATATTCGAATCTACAGATAGATAAATTGTTTGCATCAGATGCCTAAAATATTACGCACAATGCCCCATGTTATAAATAGCACCAAATAGAGCATGCCCGCCTTTTGACTTTCGAAAATCCTTCGGCATTGCATTTGCCATTTTCCCCACATAACCCATTCAGTGAGGGCAAGGCATAGGAGGTAGGGGAGGGAGTAGATTAGGAAGAGGTTGTAGTTGATGGCTTCTGCCCAATGTCCATGTAATGCTGCATGCAAGGCTCGTTGGAAGCCACATCCTGGGCAGTCCCATCCGGTGAGACATTTTGTGGGACACTTGGGCACCCATGTGTAGTCGGTGGGGTTTAAAAAATAAAGTGCCATGCCTACAGTCAGTGCCACCAACAGAGTGAGGATTCGCGTGTGTTGGCGTGCGAATTTAAAAACACTTGTTAGGTTTTTAGAAATGCGCTTCGCCTTGTTCGTTGCCACAGGGGGTGGAGGGCACGTTCGGTTCGGGGTTTTCTGCATTCTTTTCGGTGGGGTTTGTGTCAGTTTGCGAGGGGTCGTTTCCTGTAAGTTTGTTGAGCAATGCTTGCACGTCGTGTTGCACTTGTTGGTATTGCGGACAGTCGGTATAGACGGTGTGTTTGCGCATCATCTCCTCGATGCTACCTGTGGCATTTTGGTAAGCCGAAAGTTCGTTTTGCATTTGCACATTGTGTTCAGCCAGGCGCTTAATTTCGCGTTCACGTTCGCGACGTAGTTGTTCGCATACCTCAGTGAGGAGTGGATGTACGATGCCATCGAAGAGGTCGTGACCGCGCATGTAAAGGTAGGTTGTTTCGGGGGTAAGCCCTAATTGCAACAATTCCTCGCGCAGAGGTTTGTAAGTTTGGCGCCCTTGCGGATATTGTTTTTGCAGTCGATTGATTTTAGAATTTACCACATGGCGCAGTCGTTCGAGCGTTTGTTCGGGATGATAAAAATTGATGTTTTGCAGTTGCACGATGTGGAAGAAATCGAGCATGGAGAATTGTTTGTATGTGCCATAGCGGTAGCACCACACATTCCACACAAACAAGGGCCAGATAATGGTGGAATAATTTCGCAGAAATTCCTCAAAATTAAATATGTGGCGGTCGTTGAGTGTAGCCATTACACACACCGTTTGCAATGCAGGGGCATAGCATTGAAAGTTTTCGATGGCATAGACGTATGTGTGGAATACGTAAGGATTGTTGCACACCTCAGCCGAAGCAAATGTAGCGCCTTGCATCAGGTAGTCGTAGTCAGCATCTACACAAGCAATCATGCACTTGCCCAGTCGTGCTCCCAAGTCATTGGCAAGTGCTATCTTTTTGCCTTTGCAGAGCGAGATGCGCGAGGGCAACATAACTTCGAAATAATATTTGTCTGTTTCGAGCGGTCGCAACAAATTGCTCCAAAAAAATACATCGTCGTAACTTTCGACGTATGCCACAATGCGCTGACGAGCGTTACGTCCGCCCAAACGGTTCATTGCGCTGATATACGAGGAGTTGATATACGACGTTAATGGTCCATGCTTTTTGCCTCCATCTTCGGTCTTGGGTTGTGGACGTGATGGAGAACGGTCGTCGCGTGTGGTAGTTTTATGGTGACGATTCGCCTTTTTATATAGCCGCTCTTGTTTGAGCTTTTTATATTCTTTGTTTCGCATGGTGAAATCTCTTTTAAAGGGGTGCAACCTATCTTTACACCGTGATATCCCCGACTTCGGTTACCGCGTCTTCCCACCCATCCATGATGAGAGCGGGCGAGTGTGTGGTAAGCATAATTTGTGCATTGGGGTTCAGTTCGCGCACCAACGAAATAAGGCGTTTTTGCCATTCAAAGTGTAGACTTGCTTCGGGCTCATCCATAAATAGCACATAGTGCTCTTGGTCTTCGGTGAGTGCGGTAAGCAAGATAAGCAGAATTTGTTTTTCGCCACTCGAGAGTAAGTAGGGCGGTAGTTTTTCGTTATACTGAATGAACTGTAACTCATTACTTTGTCGGTCAATGCGTTTCCCGGTTTCGGCAAACAGTTCGTCGACCATATCTTGGAAGCGTGTTTTAAGGTTTGCCGCCTCGGTTGCTTTTTCGCGTGCTTCGGGGTCACCACTTGTGAGCAAGGCAATCATGCGGTTGCCCACATTAACTTGGTAGTCAAGATATCGACGTTGAATGAGATAAAGTTGCCAATCGAGTTCTGTGACAATGCGTGCATCGGTAATAGAACCCGAGTTTTCAAAGTTCACCATTTGACGGTCGAAACTTCGAATCACGTCATAATGAATGCCTGTAGCATCGCTGGGCTCAAAGTCAATCTTTACGCCCAAGCGTCGTGTGCCTTGTAGGTCGCCCGTGGTGGGCACGGTGCGCAGGTGTTGCACCAATCGGTTCAAGATGGTGCTTTTACCTGCACCATTATGTCCGCTCAGCACATTCACATCGGGGCGTAGTTGCCACACGATGTGCTTGTGTCCGCTCCAAAGGCTCGATATTTCTATACGATTGATATAATCGGCAAATTTAATCATGGCAGATTCTTTTTAATTGTTTCCCACAAAAGTAGCGAGTATTTGGCAATCGTGCAAGTTTTTTGAAAGTAAAAATGAAGTATGAAGTATTACAAAGTATTGAGGTGTCTACAATTCCGACGGTATATTTTCCGTATCGTTCTCCGTTCATCCTCCGTTCATCCTCCGTTCAAGCTCCGTTCGGGCTCCGTTCGGGCTCCGTTCGAGCTCCGTTCATCCTCCGTTCGAGCTCCGTTCGAGCTCCGTTCGGGCTCCGTTCGTTCTCCGTTCATCCTCCGTTCAAGCTCCGTTCGGGCTCCGTTCGGGCTCCGTTCGAGCTCCGTTCATCCTCCGTTCGAGCTCCGTTCGAGCTCCGTTCGGGCTCCGTTCGTTCTCCGTTCATCCTCCGTTCAAGCTCCGTTCGGGCTCCGTTCGGGCTCCGTTCGAG
>OQWM01001089.1_pt1 | contig 18594 bp, 19 predicted proteins | sample 1691531 | NCBI WGS metagenome assembly OQWM01 (sample SAMN03418257, study PRJEB22391) | human gut metagenome | biome: human-gut; feature: organic feature; material: feces | host: Homo sapiens | place: Tanzania | collected 2013-01
GCAATGTGCTGGAGTTTGCGGATGCGGCGCGATATGAGATACGCGGCACGAAGCGCGCGGAAGCGCTGATCTGCGGCGGTGAGACATATCCGGTGGACGGCGTGTTCATAATAAAGGATACGGTGTCGGTTGCAAATCTCGTGCCGGGGCTTGAGCGCAGCGGCGCGGCCATCGCCGTCGGCAGAGATATGGCGGCGAGTATTCCGGGCGTGTTCGCGGCGGGGGACTGCACGGGCAAGCCCTATCAGGCGGCAAAGGCGGTCGGCGAGGGGAACATCGCCGCGCTCAGCGCCTGCGAATATCTTGATAACGTTAAATAAGATAAGAAAGGATAAAATCATGGCTATCGAACATCTGAACGAAGAAAATTTTGAAGCGGCGCTCGCCGACGGTAAGTGCCTTGTGGACTTCTGGGCGACTTGGTGCGGCCCCTGCCGTATGCAGGCTCCTACAGTGGAGGAAGTGTCCGAACTTATGGAAGGTAAGGCCGTAGTGGCAAAGTGTAACGTGGACGAGGCGAGGGAAGTCGCTCTGAAGTACAGGATTATGAGTATCCCTACTCTTATCTATTTTAAAAACGGAGAGGTGGTGGACAAGACCGTGGGTGTGGTCTCGAAAGAGGATATTGTTTCTAAAATCAATAGTTTGTTATGAAAAAATTAGTTCTAACCGCTGCTGCCGTATTGCTGGCAGTAAGTGCAAATGCTAAGGTGGGTATCGTAGCAGGTCTCACTTCAGCTACGACTAGCATTAATGACGCCTATAATGATATAGCTGTCGCCAAGACCGCTAACAAGTATCATGCAGGTTTGGTCTACGAGTTGAATCTCCCGTTGGGATTGAGCGTTCAGCCCGGTATTATCTATAACGTAAAGGGACAGTCAGTTAAGGATAACATCGCTTTGGCGGGCCAGAATGCGGAAATCTCCATAGACACTAACACCGGCTACCTCGAGGTGCCTATAAGAGTCGCTTGGGGAATGAACTTCGGCCTTTTCAAGCCGTTTGTGTTTGCAGAACCTTTTGTAGGATATGCCCTTACTACGGAGACTGTCTCGCAGTTTAAGGATGCTGCTACAAAAGAGGCTTTTGACAAGCTCGCATCGCTGGCGGGTACTTCACTTGACACTAAGAAGGATGACCCGAATCGTTGGGCAAACCGTAACCGTTTCGAATATGGTGTAGGATTGGGCGCAGGCGTGAAGGTGTTGGATTTCGTAGCTTTGTCTGTCAAGTATTATTGGGACCTCGGTCAGGTGTATAAGGAATCTGACACTAAACCATCGGTAAGTGCCGGGGCTATGTATAAGGCTGTAAAGGAGCAGAAATGTTCGGGTATTTCAGCATCGGTTACACTATATTTTTAATAGATAGAGAGTTAGTTTAAAAACAAGCCGCACGTGTTTTTCGCGCGGCTTGTTTGTTGCGATAATAAGGGGATGCTTAGAGACGAGATCATAGATTTTTTGGGAGAGGATTGGGTTGCTCTTAATGGTTACATAAAGGACTCCTTGTTCTCGGATATTCCGCTTCTACAGCAGGTTAACGAGGATATATTGGTCCATGGCGGAAAGATGCTAAGACCTATCGTGGCTCTGCTGGTGGCGCGTATGATAAGCGGCACTACGGCTCCGGACGATTCGATTAGGGTCGCTGCAGCCACGGAGATGCTGCATAATGCCACTCTTCTGCACGACGATGTGGCCGATGAGAGTCCTACCCGAAGGGGCGAGCCGACGCTCTTCTCCAGGATTGGCCCGTCAGGTGCCGTACTCGTAGGCGATTTCTGGCTTGCGAGGGCGATGGAACTCACCATCTCTTGTTCGAAGCACGATTCCGTGGCCAAGATTTTCTCGAAGGCTATGACGAATTTGGCCGAGGGCGAGATGCTCCAGCTCCAGAACGCCAGCGGAAATGGAACGAACAAGGAAGATTACTTTAGGATAATATATTGCAAGACAGCTTCTCTGTTCGAAACGGCTTGTTTGAGCGTGTCTGTATCTTGTAATGCTACGCCGGAGCAGCAGGAGGCCGTGAAGGAGTATGCCGTGTCTTTGGGCATAGCTTTTCAGATTAAGGACGACATCCTGGATTATGTGGGCGACGAGGCTCTGGGAAAGCCTACGGGAATTGACTTGAAGGAGCATAAGATTACGCTGCCTCTTCTCTGCTGTTTCGACGATGCCGCTAAGGAGGCCGAAATTAGAAAAATGATTTCCGACATTCATAATCACCCCGAGTATTGCGAACAAATTCGTACATTTGTGCTTGAAAACAGGGGAGTGGAGAAGGCAGGTGACATTCTGGAAAGTTATATCCGGAAATCACTCGATGCGCTCGACGTGTTCCCTGACGGAAAGGAGAAGGAATTCCTTACGCGTATAGCCAAATATAACACTATCAGAAATTCTTAAAATGGGTTTTTCTCAGGTAAAGGGTAATGTCGCAGTGTGTAACGCACTTAAAGGAATGGTAGATTCCGGAAAGGTGCCGCACGCCATTATGTTTCACGAAGATGACGGAGGTGGCGCCATCGGCGTCGCGCTTGCCTTCCTGCAGTATCTTTACTGTAAGGACAGGTCGTCGGGTGATGCCTGCGGAACGTGTCCTGCCTGTAATAAAATCCAAAAACTCATACATCCGGACGTTCATTTCATCTTTCCGGTAAATACCGGCCGCTGCTCCGATTATGTCGACAAGTGGCGTTCCCTCGTCAAGGCTAATCCTTTCTTTACGGAGAACGACCTTAGCGAGGCTCTTGAGATAGAGGGTAAATCCGCTATGATTAAGGTGGATGAGGCCAAGGGGCTTCTGGAGACGCTCTCATTCAGCGCTCTGGAGAAAGGCTACCGCAGCGTGGTCATCTATCTTCCGGAGAAAATGAACAAGGACGCTGCAAACCGTCTGCTTAAACTGATAGAAGAACCGCCCAAGCTCACGGAATTCATACTCATCACGCATAATCCGGAGCAGGTGCTCGTCACCATCGCCTCGCGTTGCCAGCGCATAAGATTGGCCCCGGGGAATGGAGCCGTCCCATTCGAAGACAGTGAGTTCATAGGGCTTCTGCGCCCGTTGATGCAGGGTCTGCTCGCTCGAGACTTGTACGCTTGCCTGGAGATAGCGGATTCTCTGGCCAATCTGTCCTCAAAGGAAAAGGCGAAAAATTTTTGTAAATTTGCTGCAGAAAATCTGCGATACATTTTCTTGCTCCAGCAGGGGATGCCGTCTCTCGTGACGGTGAATGATCCTGCGCGAAGGACGGAGTTGGAGGATTGGGCCGGACGAAGCAGAAAGACTTTTGCGAGGAAGGCCTTGGATGCCCTGGGGCGGGCCGAGATGCTGATTTCTCGTAATGTGAATATGAAGATATTGTTTACCGACTTGGTAAACGGATTATATGAAAGTATATGAGTGAATCTAAAAAATACGATTGCTTCAGAGGATGCGAAGTGGTGGATTGTGAAGACGGAACCACTGAGGTGACATATAGGGAAGGATGTTGTAAGCTACCTGTGCATAACTACTTGAGGGATATCTCATCGCTCGAGTATGCCGATGTCTTCGAGGTGCGCTTTAAGAATACCCGCAAAGGCTATTATAAGAACGAGTCGGGTCAGAGCGTGCGTCAGGGCGACAAGGTGGTGGTCGAGGCGGCATCGGGCTACGATTTGGGCTTCGTGTCTCTCGAAGGCCCTCTGGTAGTCAAGCAGATGCAGAGACGCCGCATAGATCCTGCCTCTTACGAATTCAAGAAGATATATAGAAAGGCTCGCCCATCCGACATCGAGAAATGGATGGCTGCCACTGCTCGTGAGCAGGCTACTATGATAGAGGCACGCCGCATAGCTGCGACTATGGGGCTCGATATGAAAATCGGCGACGTGGAGTTCCAGGGCGACGGTACGAAGGCTATTTTCTATTACATAGCCGACGGTCGCGTGGATTTCCGCCAGTTGATAAAGGTCTTCGCCGAGGAGTTTCGCATAAAGATAGAGATGAAGCAGATAGGCGCTCGCCAGGAGGCCGGGCTCATAGGTGGCATTGGGGTCTGCGGTCGTGCGCTTTGCTGTGCCAATTATGTCACGAACTTCAAGAGCATCAACACATCCGCAGCGCGCTGCCAGGATTTGTCCTTGAATCCTCAGAAATTGGCCGGCCAATGCGGCAAGCTCAAGTGCTGCATTAACTACGAAGTGCCTGTCTATCTGGATGCACAGAGCCGTATCCCTAAGGTCAGCGAACCGCTTGAGTTCGAGGACGGATTGGCATATCTAAGAAAGACGGACATTCTCGCCGAGATGATGTATTTCTCTTATGACAAGTCTTCGGATGCGAACTTGTATCCGGTGCCGGCGGCCGAGGTGAAGGAGATTCAGAAGATGAACAGGAACGGCATTCGTCCGGTTTCGCTGATTCCGGATGTGGAACCGTCTTCGCCTGAGTTCATTACGGCTGTGGGAGAGGGAAGTATCTCGCGTTTCGATTCGCCAAAGAAGAAGCGTAAAAACCGCAAGCCTCGTGACAAAGCTCAGAATAAGCAGTAATAGTCTTTTAGCGGTTTGTCTGTTGTGCCTCGCTTGGTCTTGTCAGAGGCCGAGCGGTGCGTCCGACTTCATTAAGGGACAGAGGGTGGAGTACGAGTTTCGTATTCCGCAGGCGGATACATTGGCCCTGTATGACTTCAGGTTCTTTTCTGGGCAGGAGGCTATGGATTCTCCCGTGGCTTTGGACGTGAGGTGGGTTTCGCCGTCGGCGCAGATTTACAGGGAAGAGGTGTGGCTGCCGATGGATGGGAAGCCGCATTATTATAGATTGGGATTACGCTTCGTGGAGCAGGGGGATTGGACCTTAAGGGTCTACCCGAAGAAGAAGCTGAGCGGATTAGGAATTAGTTGGGAAAAGAATTATGGGACACGATAAATTACGCAGATTTGCTGAGAATGAGACATTTGCTTGTCTTCTTCAGCCTACGTCAGAGGAAGTTATGCCGGATGGATTCTTTAACTTGAAGGACCATCCGATAAAGGGGAATTGGGCGGAGAAGATGTTTGGAAGACCTGGGGCCGAGATAGTTCTCGAACTGGGTTGCGGAAAGGGCGAGTATACGATAGATTTGGCCCGTCGCTATCCGGACAAGTGTTTTATCGGCGTGGACATCAAGGGCGCGCGTCTGTGGAAGGGCGCGAAGACAGCTACTGTGGAGAAGATTCCCAATGTGGCTTTCCTTCGTACGCGCATCGAGTTCATAACCGCGTTTTTCGCTCCCGGGGAGGTATCGCAGATATGGCTTACTTTCTCTGACCCGCAGATGAAAAGTGAGAATTCGCGGCTTACTTCGCCGCTTTTCCTCGAAAGATATCGTAAGATGCTGGTGCCTGGCGGAATCGTGCATCTGAAGACCGATTCGGCTTTTCTCTGTGAGTATACCCGCCAGATCGTAGATGTAAATAATCTTAAGAGATTAGCCTACACTACAGACCTTTACGCGACGAAAGATGACTCGCTGGACGCGTCTCTCTATGAAGTGCAGACCTTTTACGAAAAGATGTTCCTCTCTCAGGGCATTCCCATCACCTATCAGAGTTTCGTAATAGACAAGGAGGGGGACTACCTTCACCCTACGGATTTCGACCAGAAAGTCTGGCGCAAAAAGGAAAAGAGTCGTTAGAATTTATATACGTTCAAGCCGATTTCCTCGCTGTATTCTCTTTCGAGTTTCGTCCCGTAATCTTCGATAACGAATTCTCCAGCTCCGCTTAGGCGTGCGCAAAGCAAATGTCCACCCAAGGTGGAGTAGTCACTTCTGCCTGCGACTATATGAAGATGAAGGTAGGTTTGTCCGTTAAGGGTGGAGATGTTACCGGTAAGATTGGCAATTTCCATCTGCTCAGTGAATTGCTTGTCCACATACTGTTTGGTAGAAGGGTCGAAGAATCTAAGGGTCATCTCATTTATGGCCCCGATTCCGGTTATGCTTCCGGACTGCACGTGGTTTTCCTCGCAGAACTTAGTGAGCGCTTGTGCGATTTCCTGGTGATTGTCTATGCTTACGACATATTTCCCACCTGCTTTAACGTATTTATACATAATGATTAATTTTTCAGTAAATATATAAAATAATTGGATTGGGTAAAACAAGTTGCCCGAGATTACTCATGGCCGAGCAGCACGAGGGCTTCGTCGAGGGAGATGGATTGCGAGATGTCGAATCCGCCATTTCCGGTGCGACGTAGCGACGACAGGAATGCGCCGCTGCCGAGAGCCTCGCCGAGATCCCTTGCGAGCGCCCTAATATAGGTGCCTTTCGAGCAATCGATGCGAATCATCGCGGTAGGCAAGTTCTCCTCACCGGAGATGTCAGCTACCCTAATGCGCCCCTTTCCGTCGTCTACCCCGCAGGATCCAGGTCTTTCCAGCCAGTCAAGCAGCTCCAAGTCGTAGATATTCACGCGATTGGCCTGAAGTATTCCGGTATCCTCCACCGAAAGTCCCTTTTTATACATCTGACGCGCCAGCTCGTAGACACGCACTCCATCTACGCTCTTCGCGCTGAAAAGAGGAGCTATCTGGTCCTGCTCCCCGATGAACTTCGGCAACACTTCTTCTAAGGATTCACGCGACACCCCATCTAAAGGGAACCTCTGGGAAATCTCCTTTTCGAGATCGTACGACGCCGTGGTGGCCCCGAAGCTCACTCCGGCTATGTACTGCTTGGCCGACCGTTGCAATTCTTCAGCCCTTTTCGTGGCAGGTCCTATGCACACCAGAAGTATTCCGGTAGCCAATGGGTCAAGAGTCCCCGCGTGCCCCACCTTCAGGTTCTTTTTCCTGAAATGCTTGCACGCTGCCCATTTAACCTTGCGAAGTACATCCGCGGAAGTCCACCGATAGGGTTTGTCTATCGGCAGGACGATTCCGTCGGGATAATCTTCGATACTATTAGAGAACGGGTATCTTTTCAATTCTTCTAAGATGTCTTCCGCCTTCGAATGTGCTGTCCATCCACGCATCCACCACCGCACTTGCCATACGGTAAGAGATGAAACGCGCCGGGAGCACGAGAACATTGGCATTATTATGCTGTTTCACAAGTTTTCCGATCTCCGTGTTCCAGGCCAATCCCGCCCTGATTATAGGGTGGTGGTTCAGAGTCATCGCCATACCGTTACCGGTGCCGCAGAGCGCGATTCCGCACTCCACCTCGCCATTCTCTATTCCATGGGCCAATTTGTGCGCGAAGTCGCAGTAATCGCAACTCTGCTCGCTGTCGGTGCCGTAATCTACGACCTGAAGCCCGCGCTTCTTAAGCTTTCCTATGAGTTTGGTCTTGTACTCAAGTCCTGCGTGGTCGCTGCAAATGCCAATAGTCTTCATAACAGATGATTTTTAAGTTCGTGAACCCTGCGCACTGCCTCTTCGTGGCCTATGCAGGAGATGATTTCGTGTATGCCCAGTCCGCTGCCGCTGCCTGTAAGGCCTAATCTGATGCAGTTCATTACCTTACCCATAGGCCATTCGCGCGAACGGATGAATGTCTCGAGGTCCTCGCCGCTCTCGATGGCCTCACAAGCCATGGAGTAGTTCTCGGCAGTGCCGAATTTGCGAAGGTCCTTCTCCACATATTCGCTCGGAGCGACGAATAGATATGGGGCGATGGTCCAGAAATCTGCTACGAAGGTGGCCCTCTCCTTGATGAGACCTACGGCCTTGACTACATAGTCGCGAGAAGCCTCGATGCCGTGAGAAGAAAGGATTGGCATATAAAGGTCGGCCAATTCCTTATCGCTCTTGAGGCGGAGGTACTCCTTATTATACCACTTGGCCTTGTCTGGGTTGAATTTGGCGCCGCTCTTGCTGACCTTGTCGAGGGAGAAGCTGTCGATGAGCTCCTGCATCGTGAAAAGCTCTTGCTCCGTTCCCGGATTCCATCCGAGCATGGCGAGCATATTTACGAAAGCCTCCGGGAAGTAGCCGTCCTCGCGATAGCCGTGATAAATTTCGCCTTGCGAATTGGTCCAGACGAGAGGGAATACAGGGAATCCCATCTTGTCGCCGTCGCGCTTCGAAAGCTTTCCGTTTCCGACAGGCTTCAAGAGCAGAGGCAGGTGGGCAAATCGAGGCATGGTGTCCAGCCATCCGAATGCTTCGTAAAGCAGGTAGTGCAGAGGAAGCGAAGGAAGCCACTCCTCTCCGCGGATGACCTCGGTAATCTCCATAAGGTGGTCGTCCACTATGTTGGCCAGATGATATGTAGGCAGTTCGTCGGCCCTTTTCCAAAGCACCTTGTCGTCCAGCGTAGAAGAGTTTACTTCCACGTGTCCGCGAATGAGGTCGTCCATCTTTACGACGCGGTCTTCCGGCATCTTGAAACGTACCGTCCAGTCTGTGGTCTGCTCGAGAAGCCTGTCCACCTCTTCCTTAGGAAGGGAGAGGGAGTTGCGAAGTCCCATTCTGGTCTGGTGGTTATAGATGAAGGTCTCGCCGCGGCTCTCTGCCTCGCTGCGAAGTGCATTCAACTCCTCCGACGAGTCGAAGGCATAGTAGGCCCAGCCGGCTTCGACTAACTGCTCCGCATATTTCCTGTAGATGTTTCTGCGCTGTGACTGCCTGTAAGGGGCGTGCGGATGACGCTCGGAAGGGGTCTCCACTACTTGGCCCTGAGCATCGACGCCCTCGTCGGGAATGATTCCGCACCAGTTAAGCGCCTCGATGATATATTTTTCCGCACCCGGAACGAAGCGTGCCGAGTCGGTGTCTTCGATTCTTATGATGAAGTCTCCTCCGTGCTGCTTGGCATAGAGATAGTTATAAAGTGCAGTGCGCACGCCGCCCATATGAAGCGGTCCGGTAGGGGATGGCGCAAATCTTACTCTTGTCTTTCTCATTTCTGTATTCTTCTTATTGCTGGTATTGTTTCTAAATCACGTAATTCGTTTTCATCGTCGGAGAGCATAGCCGGCTTCTGCTCCGGATTGAATTTGATTTTCGATTTGTTCTCCGTGGTGTTGAAGCCTATGTGCGAACTCCAGATGGTGTCATCTGCTTCGTCCTCTATAGAGGCCTGAGGCACGTCCTCGTCGTCTTTTGAGATAATGATGATGTTACTCTTGTCGATTTCCGGGCCAAGCAGGGTGACGAACTTGAAGCCCGTAGCTATGGCGGTAATCTTTATGGTATCCTTGAACTCAGGCGCGTCCTCGAAGATGAGACCATATTTGAAATTGTTCGCGCTACCGGTATATTTCGAAATCTCCTTGTTGATTTCCTCCTGCTCCTTCATCGTGACGCCGTCTTGAGAGAAAGGTACCGTGATGTTAAGCAGCAGGTGCTTGGCCGTCTTGAGGTCGAAGTCGTTAAGAAGAGGCGACTCGAAGGTGTTTCTCACGGCATCGGCGATTCGGTTCTCGCCATTGCCGCTACCACATCCCATAAGGGCCAATCCACTGTCCCTCATCATATTCTGTATGTCCTTGAAGTCGATGTTTATGTAACCTCTCTTCTTAATTATCTCCACGATGCCGCTCACCGCCGTAGACAGGACCTCGTTCACCTTCGGGAAGGCATCCTGTATGAGCTTGTCCCCGTGGACCTTATACAAGTTTTCGTTCTTTATGACGATGAGGCTGTCCACATTCTTCTCCAGTTCGTGGATGCCCTCTATGGATTTCGACAATTTCTCCTTGCCCTCGAAGATGAAAGGCAGCGTGACCACACCCACGGTAAGAATGCCTGCGTCCTTCGCCATCTTGGCTATCACCGGAGTCGCACCAGTGCCGGTACCACCACCCATTCCGGCAGTGATGAACAGCATCTGGGTGTTGTCCTTCAGGATTTTCTCCCTAATCAGGTCCTGTGTCTCTAGAGCCTTGTTTCGGCCAATGCTGGGGTTGGTTCCCGCTCCCAAGCCTTCGCCAAGCTGAATCTTGGTAGGCACCTGACAAGCGCCCAATGCCTGGGCATCGGTGTTGCACACTATGAAACTACAGCCTTCGACATTCTGCCTGTACATATAGTCCACGGCGTTACAACCGCCTCCGCCTACTCCGATAACCTTAATGACATCGTTCGACGTGGCCCAATTGATGGGCGCTATCAAATCGAGGTTATTATCCATATATTCACTCATTTGTATCTATACTCTAAATTATTCGTCCGTATCGTCGTCGCCATTCGTCGCAGCGGAATAGATGCCGTCGAAAAGACTTCCCATACCCTTCGTCAATTCCCCGACGCCCTTAGACAGAGAGCCGAACAATCCGTGCTTTTCCTTTTTCGGCTTCTTCTCGCGCTTTTCCTCTTTCTTAGCCGGCTGCTCCTTTATGGTGCCCATCTCCTCGTCGTCGAACAGGTTCTCGTTCTCCGGCTCCTCAGCTTTTTCGACTACCTTTTCCTGCTCCAGAGAATCTTGAGCGCAGTTGATGTAAGGATTTGCGACGGCGCTGAGGGCTATTCCCTCCATAGAGTTCTCGGACGGAGACTCGAACAACTTAGGATACGCTATCCTGCAAGGCAAGCCCGTCATACTGCTTATCAGGCTCTGGCACAGGCGAATCTCCGAACCTCCGCCGCTGAGCACTATGCCGTTACGCAGCTTGTCCTCGTAGCCGCTCTCGCCGATAATGTACATACAAGCGTTTACTATCTCCTTCATTCGGTTCTCGATAATCTCGGCCAAGTACTTCACGGTGAGCTGGTGGTGCACGTCGTTCCTACCTTCGAACTGGATGATCTTCTCGCTCATATTCAGCAGCTTGTTCGACATACAGTAGCCCAGATTGACCTTTATCTTCTCGGCCAATGTGTTCGGTATGCTGCACTCGGTATGGATGTCCGAGGTGATGACCTTGCCTCCGAACGGGAATGCCTTGTACGCTCGCATAATGCCGTGATGGTAGACCGACACGGAAGTTACTCCGGCGCCTATTTCGATGAGAGCCACTCCGTGCTCCTTCTCGTCGTCGTTAAGGACGTACTTCGATTCGCAGATAGGCGAGAATGCGTAGTTGCTTACGGCGATTCCCAGCTCGTTCATAACCCTGTCGAGGTTGTTCCTGTATTTTCTAGGACCTATGAACACCAGGAAGTAACCCTCCAGCTCGCTTCCCGTCGCACCGATTACACTCTCCTCGTCGACTTGGAAAAGGTCTTCCGTAGAGAAGGACTGGGTCAGTATTCCGTAGATGACGCTACTGTCGCTGATCCTGTTCTCTATCTCGCTTACGGCCATATTCTTGAGATTCTCTATCTCGTCCGGGGTAATGTATTCCCTTATGGCTTATTTTCTCTGCCTTTACGTTCCATCGCGGAAGATTGACTATCACCTTAGTAATCTTAATGCCGCATTTTTCCTCGGCCTCCGCGATAAGACCCTTTAGGGGTAATGCCGCCTTCTGTGGGTTGAAGACATTATCCCTGGTCACTCCTTCCGATTCTGCTTTCTTGTAAAAGATGAGGTTTGGAATGCCTGAAGTCACCGCCACCACGGAAAGCGCTATCTTGGAAGTTCCGAAGTCCGCTGTAACTACATATCTTTCTTCCTGCATATTATTTGTCCCTTGTATTTTATATTCACTATTTTATATCCGTCTTCACGAGGCTGTATCTTCGTGAAATATTCCTTTAAATATCGCAATTTTCTGTCAATATCCCGAAAATCCCCGAAAATTATTTCCTCTTTCTCGCTGTGGAGAATGAAATCGTCGTTATCCGCCACGGAATAGCTGACGATTCTACTCTTCCAGTGGTCATCCCTTGACATCTTGTGCACGAAGTCGATGGCCGCCAGAAGCCACTCGCGATCCATCCCCTTAGCCTTCTTGCACCTTATTACCGGCACTTCGGCCTCGTATGACTTGCTCAAAGGAAAGCTTATTCCGTGGATGTCCACATAGTATCCTTCCTTATCCGAGTCCAATATCTTTATTACGGGGTCTCTCTGCTCCACTTCTATGTGCAGAGTGCCGTCCTTAGTCACCCAAGCCTCGCTGTCCTCCACCGCATTAAGTCGTCCTATGGCGCTCTCTATCCCGTAGAGGTCTATGTTCGCCAACCTCTCGCCTATCAGGTTGCCGCATTTCCTCTCTATGAAATCTGCGATGTACTCTTCCGAGACGAAGTGGTGAGGCCCATTTATCTTGACGGAAATGTTATTGCACGCTAATTGGCAGTCGTTTTTCTGAGTTATGTACAACAATCCCCCCATACCGGTAAAATATACCAGCAGAGTGAGAGTCCACAGCCCTATTTTAAACGCCTTCCTCATTATTTGCGCTCCAATATCTCCTTAATCGGTTTCACCAGCCTGTCTATGTTACCCGCTCCGAATGTCACCAGCACGTCTGTCTCGTGCGTCTTTACCCAATCAAGCAAGTCCTCATAGTGCAGCAGCCATTTTTCGCTGCAAGTTACATCTTTATAAATGATTTCGGAAGTGATTCCCTCGATGGGAAGCTCCCTTGCCGGATATATGTCCAGAAGCACCGCCTCATCCGCCAGACTGAGAGCCTCGGCAAATTCCTTTGCGAAATCGCGTGTGCGCGTGAAAAGATGGGGCTGGAACACTGCACAGACATTCCTTCCCGGGAAAATCTCCTTAATGGTCCTTATGCTCGCTGCCAATTCTGCCGGATGATGGGCATAGTCGTCGATATAGGTAAGGCCCGGCTCGTTGACATGCTCTTCTATCCTCCTCTTGACCCCCTTGAACGTGCCCATCGCCTCACGCACAGCCTCCTCGGATGTGCCGTGCAGGAGTGCTACCGCCGCTGCGGCTATGCTGTTTTCGACATTCAGTATGCCAAGCGTGCCGACATGGATGTCGCGCAAGACCCCGTCGGGGTTTACCAAATCGAAGGTATAGTGCCCGTCCGAAGATAATCGCAGGTTCTCTGCGTGAAAGTCGGCGCGGGAATCCGTGGTCGAATAGGTGTAGATGCGCGCCTTGAAGGCGGCCGGGTCAAGCGGCAGGCCGTACTTGGCCACGAGACAGTCGCTTACTTGGCCCGCAAACTCGCGATATGCCTGCTGGACGTGCTCAAGGTCTCCGTAGATGTCGAGGTGGTCCGCATCCATAGCTGTGATGGCGGCTATCTGTGGGTGAAGCTGAAGGAACGAGCGGTCGAACTCGTCGGCTTCCACTACCACTATGTCGTTTGAATTAAGCAGGAAATTAGTGCCATAGTTGTTAGAGATGCCTCCCAGAAAGGCACTGCATCCTTCCGGCGAAGTCTCCAAAATATGCGCGAGAAGGGTGGAGGTAGTGGTCTTTCCGTGTGTACCGGCTATGGCGAGAGTTCTCTGTCCTGCAGTCAGTTCCCCGAGAATCTTCGAGCGTTTGACTACGCGATAGCCCTCGGATTGGACCTTTACGAGCTCCTTCATATCGGAAGGAATCGCCGGAGTGTAGACTACCAGAGTATGCTCCTTGTCTGCCGGCACCAATTCTGGCCTGTCCTCGTAGTGAATCTCTATGCCCTCCTTTTCCAGGGTGTGGGTCAGCTCGCTGGGAGTCCTGTCGTAGCCGCTTACTCGGTAGCCTTTATGCTTATAGTATCTGGCGATGGCGCTCATACCTATCCCGCCGATACCTATGAAATATACTGTATTCATTTGTTTTCTAATAATTTATAAGCCTCGTCCACTATGGTTTTCGCTGCATCCGGCAGTGAGAGGGCCGCAGCGTTTTTCTCTATTCGGGCCAATTCCTCCTTATCCCCGAGCAGTGCGAGTGCCTCGTCCATAAGGTGCTCCGGAGCATCGGCGTCTTTCACGAGCCGTGCGGCGCCCTTGTTCACGAGAGCCAGGGCATTGTGCGTCTGATGGTCCTCGGCCACGTTAGGGGAAGGCACGAAAATGCAAGCCTTGCCTGCCATACAGATTTCGGAGATGGAGCTGGCTCCTGACCTGGATAATATGAGATCCGCGCAGGCATAGGCCAAGTCCATCCTGTCGATGAATGCGCTGAAGTGGATGTTCGGACAGCGGTGCGATTCCATAAATTCGCTGACTTGCTTTTCATAGAACTTGCCGCACTGCCAGATTACTTCCACATTCTCTCCGCCGGGACATCCTTTCTCTATCCAGGACATCATGGTCTTGTTAAGAGTTCCGCATCCCAAGCTTCCTCCCACTACCAGCAGGTGCATCTTGTCCTCGCTCAGAGAGAAATGGACGCAGCCCTGCGCCTTCATCTCGGGAGTGGATGCCTTGATGCTTGGCCTGATGGGGTTTCCGCTCATAACTATCTTATCTTTAGGGAAGAATCTCTCCATACCGTCATAGGCTACGCAGATTCTGTCCACATCCTTAGAGAGCATTCGGTTAGTTAGTCCCGCAAATCCGTTCTGCTCCTGAATGAGGGTAGGGATGTGCTTTTTAACGGCGGCGCTGAGAAGCGGTGCGCTGGCATATCCTCCCACGCCTATCGCTATGTCGGGCTTGAAGTCCTTTATGATTCTGGCTGCCTTAGATTTGCTGTAGAGCACTTTGAAGGGGACCTGAATGTTATGGAGAATGCCCTTCAGACTCAATTTTCTTACTAAGCCGCTGATAGGCAGGCCTATTATGTCGAAACCTGCGGCAGGAACCTTTTCCATTTCCATCTTTCCCTTCGCGCCTACGAAAAGAATCCGGCTGTCGGGGTTCAATTCCTTGAATTTGCTCGCAATCGAGATGGCCGGGAAGATGTGACCACCCGTGCCGCCTCCGCTGATTATTACTCTGATTGGCCTATATTCCATCTGTTTCAAAATTATCTAAATCTGACAAACTATCTGACAATGTATCTTCCGGCTTGCTCTCCGTCACCGAGATAGGTGCGGCCTCCTTGCTGAGCTTGGCCATTCCCTTATTGGCCAGACGGCTTATGCTCAAGATGATGCCGAAGGCTATGCTGAAGCACAGAAAGGCAAACGAACCGTGGCTCAGCATCGGTAGGGTCTGTCCCGTAAGCAGCCCGAAGTCCATATTCACGAAGATGTGCACGAAGGCTTGGCCCGAGATGAGCAGGATGAGTCCGAAGATGGCACTTTTTGCGAAGAGGTTGTTCGAGCAGGTCTTGATTATAAGCACGCCTCTGGCTAAAAGCGAAAGGTAAAGCATTATCACGAAGATGCTTAGGACTCCGTACTCTTCTACTATGAAGCTGAACATATAGTCTTCCGACATATCCGGAACTACATATCTTTGGGTGCTTTGGCCCGGACCCTTTCCTAGAAATTTGCCCTGCTTTATGGCGAGTCTCGCACTGTAAGGCTGGCGTAATTTGTCGAGGGCCTCTTGCTTTTCCAAAGCTGTGCGCGCATTCTCGTAGTGTTTTACCCTGTCTATGGAGATGATGCGTCCCATAGCCGTTCCTACGCGCTCGAATCTCGGGTGCTCGCTGTCTTTAGTGACGGAATACACGGTCACCATTCCTATGGCGAGCACGCCCAGAAGCGAACCCAATATGAGTACGTGTTTCCATTCGTTGGTTCCCACCGCTATGGTGACGACCATAATGGCGGCTATGAAAAGTCCTGCGGTGTTGGAGCCCTTGGCCACTAAAAGGAAGGTGGCCAGAAGCGGAATATAGAGCATCACCAGATGCCTTGTCTTCGTCTCTTTCAGGAACTTGAGCTTTCCCTTGAAAAGTCCCGACTGCTCTATGAGGAGCGGCCTTTTGTTTTCCAAAGCGTCGAGCGCCCACGCGATGTACATCATCATCGCCACCTTCACTATCTCGAATACGTGAATTTGCTGTCCGAATATGGTGAAGAAACGCACCGCTCCGTTTACGTTTTTTCCGAAGATGATTAGGACTATGAGCAGTATGAACGAAATCGCAAACCCGAAGCGCGAGCATTTCCGAAAGAACTCTATGTCCTTAATGTTGTAGATGACTATGACGAAAACCAGGCTAAGCCCCACCACTTTCAGGTGGTCCAGCATAATGTCCAGCCTACTGGTGCTCACCGAAGTGAGTCTGGATGAAGAAGAGAATATGAAGAGTATGGACAGGAGCATAAGCATTAGCAGGATAATCCACACTACCTTATCTCCGGCCAAATGGTCCAGGAAGTACCATAACTTCTTTTTCGTCTCCTTCGTCATAGATTTCTTACGGCTTCTTTAAATTGTTCGCCGCGGTCTTCGTAGCTCTTGAAGAGGTCGAAGCTCGCACAGCACGGGCTCAGGAGCACTACATCTCCCGCTTGGGCCAATCCTGCCGCCGCCCTCACTGCCTTTTCCGCAGAGTCGGTGTCGACCATATTTTCCTTACCCACGATGCCCTCGAATGCCTCGTGGATGCGCTCGTTATGCAGTCCCAGACACACTATGGCCTTGACTTTCTTTCGGACCAATTCGTCCAGCACGCTGTAGTCGTTGCCCTTGTCCTTTCCGCCTACGATCCACACCACAGGCTTGGTCTGACACTCCAGGGCATACCATGCCGAATCTACGTTAGTGGCCTTCGAGTCATTTATGTAGAGCACGTCCTTTATGCTCAACACCGGTTCGAGCCTGTGCTCTATGGGGCTGAATGAGCGGAGTGCCTCCTTTATGACGGAGTTGCTGACACCGCTCGCCTTCGCTGCAAGTGCCGCCGCCATCGAGTTGTAGATGTTGTGCTTGCCTCCCAGGGCCAATTCGTTCAAATAGATTTCGGTCTCGTCTTGCTCGTATTCGAGCACTATCTTGTCGCTATCCAGATAGGCGCCTTGGCTCACCTTCTTCTCTTGGGTGTAGGGGAGTTGCTTGGCCTGGACAAGTATCTGGTCCAGGTGTCCTATGGTTATCTGGTCGTCGGAGTCGAATATGAAGCAGTCCTGTGGGCGCAGGTTGCGGGTTATCCTGAACTTGGCCCTTACGTAGTTCTCCATATTGTAGTCGTAGCGGTCCAGATGGTCCGGCGTGATGTTAGTTATGATGGCGATGTCCGGTCGGAAGTCATAGCATCCGTCCAGCTGAAAGCTGCTGATTTCCAGAACGTAGTAGTCGTGTTTCTCGGTCGCCACCTGGAATGCGTAGCTTTTTCCTATGTTTCCTCCCAATCCCACGTCCAGACCCGCCTGCTTGAACAGGTAGTAGATGAGAGATGTAGTGGTGGTCTTGCCGTTCGACCCCGTTATGCATATTTTCTTCGAGTTGTCATAGCGCGACGCGAACTCGATTTCGGAAATTATCGGGGTGTGCAGGGCCTCGAGCTTTTTGATGATGGGTACGCTCGACGGAATGCCGGGACTCTTTATGATCTCGTCGGCCGAGAGAATTTTCTCCTCCGTGTGACCGCCTTCCTCATAATTGATTCCCCATTTGTCGAGGGTTTCCTTATATTCCGGCTTTATCTTCCCGTTGTCTGACAGGAAGACATCGAAGCCTTTGACCTTTGCGAGCACTGCAGCGCCTACGCCGCTTTCCGCTCCGCCCAATATCACTGTCCTGGACATTTTCTATCTAATTTTAAGTAATGCCAATGTGCTCACGGCCAGTAGGATGCCCACCAGCCAGAAGCGCGTGACTATTCTCGGCTCCGGCAGACCTTCCTTCTGGAAATGGTGATGTATGGGAGCCATTCTGAAAAGCCTTTTGGCCGTTCCGTATTTCTTCTTCGTATATTTGAAGTAGCCTCTCTGTAAAATCACCGAAAGGCTTTCCACTAAGAATATTCCGCAAAGCACGGGCAGTAGCAGCTCCTTTCTTAGAAGCACTGCCGTAACGCCTATGATACCACCTATGGTAAGGCTTCCGGTATCGCCCATAAATACTTGGGCCGGGAAGGTGTTGTACCACAGAAATCCGCCGAGCGCACCCACGAAGGCTGCCATAAACACGGCTATCTCTCCACTGCCCGGTATGAACATAATGTTCAGGTAGGTGGAGTTGATGACGTTACCTCCCAGCCAGGCCAATATACCCAAGACCACTCCCACTATCGCCGAGGTGCCTGCCGAAAGCCCGTCCATACCGTCGGTGAGATTCGCTCCGTTAGAGCAGGCCAATATGATGAAGATGATTACAAGCGCATAGATGGCCCATTTGCAGTACCATCCGAGAGCTCCCTTGAAAGGGGAGAGGCTCTTGTAGTCGAATTCGTGGCCTTTCACGAATGGAATGGTGGTGGTAGTCGTCTTCACGATATTTTCGTTTATGACGGTTTCCTCCTGTGTCTGCTCGTCTATGATGGTGCTGCTCTCGCGTACTACGATTCGAGGCGAGAAGCAGACCGTCGCCGCGACTATGAGTCCGAGGGCGAATTGGCCTATGAGCTTGCTCTTTTCGCTGAGGCCGTTCTTGTCGTGCTTGAAGACTTTTATATAGTCGTCCCTGAAGCCCAGGGCGCCGCACCAGATGGTGGTAAGCATCAGGAGCTGGACGTAGATGTTAGATAGGTCGCAGACTAAAAGCACTGCCGTCAAAAGGGATACGATGATTATGACGCCGCCCATCGTAGGAGTGCCCTTCTTGCTCATCTGGCCTTCGAGTCCGAGGTCTCGTATGGTTTCGCCTATCTGCTTGCGCTGCAGGAAGGCTATGACTTTCTTTCCGAACAGAATGGCTACCAATATGGATATTACGCTCGCAAGCATAGCCCTGAAGGAAAGATAGTTCATA
>OQWM01001091.1_pt1 | contig 18574 bp, 16 predicted proteins | sample 1691531 | NCBI WGS metagenome assembly OQWM01 (sample SAMN03418257, study PRJEB22391) | human gut metagenome | biome: human-gut; feature: organic feature; material: feces | host: Homo sapiens | place: Tanzania | collected 2013-01
CTGTCGCAGGCACAAGAGCGATACGGATTTCTACTGCTACGTCCAGTTCTGCCTTTCCGCTTCCTGATACACGATTCTCATAACCGCCTTTTCCTTTTTCGTCAACACGTGTTGACGGTCGATTTGAACAGTTGCCATATCTCACCGAATATATCTTAAATCTTCAGTATTTTCAATTTCGACATTTTATAATGTGATTTCGCATGAATAAACGTCGTTTTACGCCATTATAACGAATTTTACGATAAGTGCCGTTATCGTCGCAACTATACCGCTGCCTATAAACGAACCGAGAAGTGCCGCAAAGAAAGTCATGCCTTTTCCTGCAACTTTTACGGGCTTGTCATCACTGCTTTTTTTCTTGCCTTTCTTCTCTTTTTGCTCTTCCGCAGGCTGTTCGGGTGCTACGACTTCCGCTTGTTGAAGTTTCGCCCTTTCGTCAATGCGCTTGATGACGAGAAGGCAATATTCGTCGGGCGTGAAGTACTTGACGGTGATGTATTCTCTATCTTTCAGTTCGCGAATAATTGCGGACAATTGCACCTTTGTGAGCGCAATTTCTTTGGGCATTCTGTCGATGATTTCATCGGCTTCCACAATCTTATACACGTCGTTTTCACCCGCAATCGAGCGAATGACGTCATACACCGTTTGACATTCGAGATTGAGCATAACCGTCTCCTTATTGTTTCTAAAATAATAGCATATTATAATAAATATAGCAATATTTTTTTAAACTCTCAACGGAATTGTTGATTTTGAAATGTGATGTAAGATTTGTTAAAAAGCATACAGTACGGTCCTTATACACGCACTCTGCCTATTCGGAGCGTACTTATTAACGGAATGTGCTTATTCAAAAACGTGACAAAACCGCCGCCCGCGAGCTTGTGGAGCGGTCTTTTAATGTACACTCATTCAAGGGGCACTTATACACGCACTTTGCCCATTCAGAGCGCACTTATAAACGGAATGTGCTTATTCGAAGTGAGCGTTCGCAAGGCGAACGCCGAGATAAGTGCCGAGCTTGACGGTTGTACGAGCGACTGCGCCGTGTTGTTGCGGAGCTGGCGCACAAAGCGTGGTGGCATAACAAGGGGACGATACTTATCTATGCGAGTGCCGACTGTCTTCCCCGCGAGCGGCGGATAATTTTGTAGAGAAAGCACTCTATACGAGTGGTGGAAGAAATACCGGCGTGGACCGGAAAGATGGGGCATTTCTATTTAGAATTTCAAACGCACAACTTTTGTAGAGCTGAAACTAATAAAAACTTATACGCGTACTTTGCCCATTCAAAGCGTACTTATAACACAACTTTGCTCATTTAAAGTGCGCTTATTTGCGCTTTTTACACGTTCATTTGAATGAAATATTCGGTCAGGCGTTCGGGAGTGTCGGTGAAGGCGGTGTCGTCCCAATATTCCACAAGCAACACGAAGTTTTCGATCACGGAGTTGATTTTGAGTGATTTTGGCAAATTCTTTTGCGCAACAAAGTTGTTTTCGACGCAAGCGGTGGCAAACTCTCTCAATTCTGTGCGCAGATAGGACAAAAACACGTCTTTGCTTTGCGAGAGTAGGATTGCGTGCACAAGCTCGCCTTCGTCGTGCAAGTGGTAGAAGATGTGCGTGATGAAGTGCTTGTAGTCAAGCATGCTCGATTTTGAAAAATCGTGGCTTTTTTCTTCTTCGAGAGAGTGAGAAAAAACGTGTCCGAAAATCGTGGAGCAAATGGATTTGAGCAAATCTTCTTTTGTCTTGTAGTGGGCATAGAATGTGCTGCGAGCAACACCGCTTTTGTCGAGCACGTCTTGGATGCGGACGTTTTGATAATCTTTTTCAAGCAATACGGCGGCGAAAGCGTCGTATATCTTTTGAGTTGTAGAGCTGATTTTGTCGTGCATAGCAAATCTCCTTTTTCACATTATATCAAACACGGAGTTCGCTTGTCAATACACCGCGTACGATTTTATACCGAAAACAAAACATTATGTTTCATTTTGTTTCGAAAATATCATTTTAAGACGAACAAAAGAGCGGTTTATGCTTGATATAAAGGGTTTTATGCGGTATAATTTGAGATACAAAAAGGAGAAAGGGACAATGCTTTTCGTTGACGGACTTTCCGTATATGCACGCTATTTGCACGGGGACGGCGCAATCGTCTCGGACGTGTCTTTTTGTGTTGGCGACGGACAAAGTCTTGCGATTGTCGGGGAGTCGGGGTCGGGCAAGTCTATGATTGTGGACGCACTTGTAGGAGTGCTTGCCGACAACTGTTATGCTACGGGGAAAATTGTCCTTGACGGCGACGATATATTGAAAAATCCGCGCACTCTGAAAAGAAAACTCGGCAGAAGCGTCGCATTCATTCCGCAGGGCGCGAGCGAGTCTCTCAATCCGTCTCTCAAAGTGAAAACGCAGATTTACGAAGCGTTTTCAAGAAGCGGACCGAAACTCAGCCGTGACGAAAGAAAGGCGTACGCACTTTATAATCTAAAAAAAGTCGGACTCGAAGACGAAAGCGTGCTCGAAAAATATCCGTTTGAGATCAGCGGCGGACAGGCGCAAAGAGTGGTGCTTGCAATCGCGCTGTGCTCAAAACCGAGTCTTATCGTTGCAGACGAAGCGACAAGGGGAATCGACGCGGAAACCGCAGAAGTGTTTTTGAAGTGCGTCAAAGAAGAGTTTTGCGGCAGTGCAAAGATCTTTGTCACTCACGATATGAATCTTGCAAAGACGTGTGACAAAATGCTCGTGCTAAAAGACGGCGAGCAGGTGGAATACGGTTTTAGCGAAGACGTGCTTGTCAATCCCAAGAGTGAATATACGCAACTATTGTTGAAAAGGACGGTGCAAGAATGATAGAACTGAAAAATTTGTCAAAGACTTTCACCGTCGGAAAGGGCAAAACGAAGACCACCACCGTTGCGCTCACGGACGTATCCTTTGAGATAGGCGACGGCAAAAAGGTGGGGCTTATAGGCAAGAGCGGAGAAGGCAAATCGACTATTGCGAATATTCTTTGCGGAGCGGTTGCACCGAGCGGCGGAAACGTATACAAGGACGGAAAAACTCTTTGGAACGAAAAGGGAAAGTACGACAGACATCTCGGAAAAGAAATTCAAATCGTTCCGCAACAACCCTTGCTTGCGCTTGACCCTATGCAGCGTTCGGGCGATGTCGTCAAAGAAGCACTTATATCGTCAAAACACGCGCGCTACGGAAAGGACGCACAAGAAAAAGCGTTGCAACTCTTCGACACGGTGGGACTTGAAAGAACGCTGTGGAACAGATTGCCGTTGCATCTTAGCGGCGGACAGGCGCAAAGACTTGTTATCGCACGCGCACTTGCAACCGAGCCGACCTTGCTCATCAGTGACGAGTCAACGTCCATGCTCGATCCGTCAACAAGCCAAAGCATACTCGATCTATACGACAGGCTTGTGGACACGCTGGGAATATCCGTGCTGTTCATATCCCATGACGTTGCGACGGTGAAGAGCTTTTGTGACGAGATGTATCTTTTGCAAGACGGCTCTGTCACTAAGGAATAAGCAAAAACGTATCAAATGTCGATTGAAGCATCGAAATTGCGACAAAATGCTCGCAAAATCGATAAAAATCGATAAAACGATAAAAACAAAAATTTTCATAAGGAGAAAACTATGAAAAACAGCAAAAGAATCTTGTTTGTGCTTGCGCTTGCATTGATCCTTGTCATGAGCATTGTGTTTGTTGCATGCGACAACAACAGACAGCAGACAAGCGACACTTTGATTGTCGGCACAAAAATGACCATCGAATCGCTCAACAGACTTCACGCTTTGGGCGGTGAACCCGGCTATAATTTCAGCATGATTTCGGCGACGGTGTCCCAAGTCACTCCGATTGCGAAAATGGACGGCAATTTTGTGCCCGTTGCGTGCAACTTTACAAAAAGCCAAGACGGCTCAAAAGTGACGCTCACTCTCAAAGACGGCTTCAAGTGGCATGACGGCAAAGATCTCACCATCGAAGATCTCGAATACACTTTTATGGAAGGTTATTCCAAGCTCAACAAGGGAGCGGACTATGACAGCGTTGAAAAGATAGGCAACTCACTTGTCTTTGCAATCTCCACTCAAGAGAACAAATTTCTTGAAACCGTAGCGTCCAAGATCATCGTGGCAAAGCACCTTTTGCAAGGCGAAACCAAAGAAACGCTCACCGATGAAAAATCCGTCATCGGCGCAGGTCCTTTCAAGTTTGTTGAAAGAAACGTTGAGGCAAACACTGTAACGTTTGAGAAATTTGCAGACTATCCGCAAGCCGACAAAGTGCAATTCAACAAAGTCATCTTCAAGGTCTACGAGCAAGAAGACGTGCTTGCGCGTGCGCTCAAAGCGGGCGAAATCGACATGATTTACAACTACGGCGGCGGTCTTAGCAAAGCGGTGGCAACGTCGCTGCAAGGTCTTGACAACGTGACGCTTTATGCCGACACCAACACGAGAGCTATCCCCAAATCCTTGTTCTTCAACAACCAAAAGATGACCGACGCAAGAGTGAAGAGAGCAATCGCTCTTTCCATCGATTTTGACAAGATTCGTGCAACTTTCGGCTCTGCAAGCAGTCTTCCGTCAAGAGAAGGCATCGTTGCGCCCAGCATCTTCGGATACAAGGAAACGCCCGTGTGGACAAGAGATCTTGAAAAAGCAAAAGAGCTCTTGACCGAGGCAGGTTACAGCACCACCAACAAGTTTAAGTTCCAATTGCTCATCAACAGCGATGCAAGCAGCCCCGACACGCAATATGCCAATCTTCTCAAACCGCAAATCGAAGAGAGCGGCATGGTGACGGTTGAAGTGCAACCCAAGAGCAAAACCGACTATCAAGCAGCCTACAAAGCAGGCGAACACATGGCAGACCTTGTGGGCATCACCGACGCAGGTTACGGCTTTGAGGCAGGCTATGCGACAAGATATACGCTTGCCGCAGAAACAAGCATGATGCCGGACAAGAAAAACCCCGCATGCCACGGACAAATGATTGTTGAAGACAAAGAAGGCAATCTCACCGAATACGGCAAGATTCTCAAGGCAATGATCGGCGCAAAGACCGCAGACGAGTTGAACGCGGCAGTCGGAGAGTATCAAGACTTCATGGTGAAAAACGTCGTGTTTGTGCCTATGTTCTACGATGCATACACCCAAGCGTATTCGTCAAAACTTGACGGATTCAAGCTCGATGCAAAACTCGGACTTCTCAATCCTGTCGTGTTCGAAACGCTCAAAAAGAGCAAATAACGGTAACATCGGTTTTCAAACTGAAAAACAAAAAGAAAAACAAGACCAAACTTGTTGAAATTTGTCAAACAAGTTTTGTCCTATCGTCAAAAGCCCTCTTTTGAAACAGTCGTTTGCGAGCCGTCCGAGCGGGCGGCTCGACAAAACGACACAAAACGACACAAATCGGTGCAAACGGCAAAAACGTTTGCCAATCATTGTTTTGAAGAGAAACAAAGGATAGCATGGCAAGAAAGCTCGCAAAAAACGCAATATTTTCCGTCATAGCGTTGATCGCAATTTTTGTGGTCAATTTTTTCTTGCCGCGGCTTATGCCCGGCGATCCGCTTGACAATCTCATCGGTGCGGAAGAGAGCGTGTTGACGCACGAGCAGTATGCCGAACTATACTCAAAAATGGGGCTTGACAAGCCGCTGCACGAGCAATTCGGCATGTATGTGAAAAACTTGTTCAAGGGCGAGTGGGGCTATTCTTATCATCAAGGCAAAGACGTGGGACAAGTGCTTGCAGAGAAGATCCCCCGAACACTTCAAATCGCAATCCCCGCGTGGATTTTGTCCGCGCTCCTTGCATATTGGCTGGGGCTTGCGGCAGGCTATAAGAAATCGCGTTTTCAAGACGTGTCGCTCACGTCTGCTATGGTGCTTGTGGACGCAATACCCAACTTCCTTCTTGCAATCATGCTGCTCATCTTGTTTGCGTTCGAGTGGAAGATTTTGCCATCCGGCGCGCTCAATTCGGTGGGGGGCGGCGGCTTTTTGGACAGGCTCGAACATCTCGTTCTTCCTGTCGGAACGCTTGTGCTTACCTCCACGCCGAAGAAGTATTTGCTTGTCCGCAATCAAGCGGCAAGCGTGTGCGACACAAGATACGCAGTCTATGCGCACACAAAGGGTTTGAGCGGCGCATGTATCAAAAATCGGCACATTTTCCCCAACATCTCCGCGCCGTTCATATCAATGCTCGGCACGAGTTTCGGACACATGATCGCAGGCTCTATCGTCATAGAAAAGGTGTTTTCCATTGACGGAATCGGCATGCTGGTCAACAAAGCAATCTACAACAAGGACTTTCCGATGTTGCAAGGCGCGCTGCTCGTCATTGCGCTGAGCGTCATCGTGTCCAACTTCATCGCGGACGCGGTGAGCATATTTGTCGATCCGTCGCAAAGGAGAAGATCATGAAAAAGACTTTGCAGACGGGTTATAAGACAAGAAAGGTGTTTTCCGCGGTGGCTTTTGCGCTTGGCATTGCGATATTGCTCGTGTTTATAATATTTGCAATCTTCGGCGAAAAGATCGCCCCGTACAAGCCAAACGAGAGTTTTGATAGTTTCCTGTCTTGCTCAAAAGAGCATTTGCTTGGCACAAACAACATCGGTTTTGACATCTGGTCGCAGCTTATCGTTGCCACAAGACCGACTCTCGTGGTGGGCGTGACAAGTGCGCTTGCGTGCGTTGTGATAGGCGTTGTGATCGGCGTCATCGCAGGCTATGCGGGCAAGGTTGCGGGCGAGGCGGTCAACGGATTTATCAACTTTTTCTTGCTCATACCCATGCTTCCAATGGCGATTGTCATTGCCGCATACACAAAAGGCAATTCGGCAAGCATAATCTTGACAATCTCCATGTTGTGTTGGTGCTCAACCGCAAGGACGGTGCGCGCAAAGACGATGAGCGTGAAAAATTCCGACTTCGTGCGTTCGCTCAAAACGCTCGGATACAGCCCTCGCCGCATACTGTTCCGCCACGTGTTGCCCAACGTGCTTGACGTTGCGGCGGCAAAATTCATTCCGTCCGTTGCAAGTTGCATCATGGTTGAGGCGACGTTGAGCTTTCTCGGCATGGGCAGTTTTGACAGCGTAACGTGGGGAGTGATGATCAACTATGCGTACACCTACGGCGGCGTAAGCCTTGAAAAATACAATTGGCTTTTTGCGCCCGGCATAGCAATTATGCTGATACAAATCAGCTTTTATATGATACAGCAATATATCGAATTTCGCCGTGTTGTCGTGCAAAACGCAACGATAAACCGCGACTAACGTAAAGATAAAATGCCTTTTTAAGCATAAGGAGCAAAAATATGTGTCTTGGTGACCCAAACTGCAGCTGCAATAAGATAAGCGACGTGAGAGCGATAAGAGATCAGGAACTCGTTTTTTCAAACGCTCACGCAAGGCTCGTCCCCGATGACGAACGCACGAAAAAAGCGAGAGCGGAACTCGCCGCCTTTCCCGATGATTTCAACCGTATCGTTGCGCTCGGCGACGCACTCGCTTTTCAGATGAGATACAGAGAAGCACTCGAATGTTTTGAAAAAGCGTGTGAGATACGACCCGACGATTACAAGGTGAGAAGAAAATGTGCGGGCAGATATTTGTCCACGCTCAATCTCGACAAAGCAGAAAAAGCGTTTGCCTGGTGCCTTGAAAACACCGACGACAGACTTGACGCGCTCTACATGTCGGCGTGCTGCAAGTATTATCAGGGGGAATACGAAAAGGCAAAAGTTATGTTTGACGAGTGCGTCGAACTCGCAAAAAACAACGGAGATATGTACGTTGCGTCTCTGTTCTGGACAATTGCGTGTTCGGTGCAACTCGGAAGAAAGGTAGACGAAGATATTGCAAAATTTCACGGAGACGTTCAGATAGGGCATCACACCGGATATTTGCAAACACTGAAACTGTTTGCCGGTGCGCCGCTTGCAGAATGCGACACGATACCCAAAGAAGATGAGTTGCAACTTTGCATTTTTACGTACGGAGTGCATCTTTACTACAAGTACAAGCAAAATGCGTTCCTTGCGGATGCGTTTCTTGCCGGCACGCTCAATCTCGACACTTATTTTTCCGCATTTGCATATCTCGGGGCATACACGGAATATATAAGACAGAAAAAATAAAAATTTGTAAAAAAACCATTTGCGGCATAGAACACGCCGCGACACAAGTTTTTTATATTAGCGTTTCAGGTCTCCCGTACGGAGAAAAGACAAAAGGAAAGAGCCTTGGCAAATCGCCAAGGCTCAATCCATAAAAACAAAAACAGGAAAGGGAGATGATGCTTATATCATAAAGTGCGATTGTTAATAATAAATTAAAATTTCGCACATTTTGTAAATTTTTTCGAGAAAAATAAAAACGAGCCGAAAGCTCGTTTTTTTGTTTGTTTTCACTGTTTGTGAAATCAGAATTCGTAATCTTCGCGTTTGTGGATATCTCTCATTCCTTCAATCGTATCGCATATATCCTTGAAAGAGCACGTATTGCAATCCATTTTCAGATTTTTGAGAATGTGATCGAGAGTCACCGTTATGCCTTCATTGAGTTTTGCAACGCCCGCGAAAGTCTCGAAGTCAAAGCCGGGATCGGTGATGAATATCTGTTTGACCGCTTTGACGTTTTCGTCCTGCTTGTACGCGTCTTGCAATATCTTGCCCACGTCCGCAAAGGATATGCCCTTTTTGACGGCGGCTTTGCTCACTCTTGCGCCTTCGCGAAGCTGGTTTGTGTTGACTCTGATCATATATCCGTCGGGATTCACCTTGTAGCGTTTGTATTCGATGTCGCGAAGGAAGCGATATATCTTCTGTTCGTCCTGATGTTTCGAGTCGTCAATGAGCAAAATTGCAATACGGGCAAACGGTTCGTCGCCTTTAAGGTCTTTGATGTCTTTGCCGCGAAGCAAAATTTCGTCCTTGTTTACGAGATTCTCGTCCGTCGTGTATGCGATGAGATAACTCGAATCCTTGTCGCTTGCTCCGAGCTCGACCGCGCTGTCGGCAGGGAAGATAAACACTTTTTCGTCAAGGTTTTTCCAAGGCGAAGTTTGGGAAAGGGGAGTCAGTTGACTCCCCGCAAGTTCCAGTGATTTTTTTATCGTTGAATCGTAGAGTTTCATATATTACTCGAGATGACGATTTCTCTTGCGATTGTTGTAGAATCTTTGCAAAAATTTCTGCACAAATATAATAATAATTTATGGAATTGTCCACTATTCAAGAAAGGCGCGTCGGAATCAAGCATCCTACGCGCCTCAATTTTATTTCCCGGAAGGCTTCCCACCCCTGCGAACTCCTTTGCCCGAAGACTTGCGCCCGCCCTTCGAGGACTGCTTCCCTTCTAAACGTCCCTTTGACGCCCCGTCTTTTGACTGTCTGCCGACACGTGAGTTCCCGGAAGCTTTTCCAGAGTCTTTTTCAGAAGACTTGCCGCCGTTCCTGCCGAAACCTGACCTGGAGCCGCTTCTGCGCGGGCTGCCGCCGCCATATCCCCTTTCCTCACGGCGCGAGCGTTCCCCGCCGAGCCCGTCCTCCGTCGTGCGTTCCGGTGCGTCAGGCTCAACAAGCTCGTAGTCTAGCAGGCATTGTTCCTGGTTGGCCTTCTTCACGCGGATGCGGACAGGGTCACCGAGGTTGTAGACCTTATGGGTGCGGCGACCGACAAGCGTGTAATGCTCGTCGTCGAACTGGAAAAAGTCCGAGCGAATGTCGCGCAGAGCGACCATACCCTCAATCTTCGTCGGCTCAATCTCCACATACATTCCCCACTCTGTGAGACCGGAGATGTGACCGTCGAACTCGTTGCCTACCTTGTCCTGCATGAATTCAACGAGCTTGTACTTGACGCTCGCGCGCTCGGCCTCGGCGGCGACCACCTCACGCTGGGAAGCGTACTTGCAGGCGGCCTCGTAAGTCTCGCGGTCGGCACTCTTTCCTCCGGCGAGATAGGAAGCGAGAAGGCGGTGCACCATCATATCGGGGTAGCGGCGGATTGGGGATGTGAAATGGGTGTAATATGTGAACGCGAGGCCGTAGTGACCGATGTTGTTGACGTCGTAGCGGGCCTTCGCCATCGTGCGGAGCGAAAGAAGCTCGATAGCATTGAACTCCGGCTTATCCTTCGCCGAGTTGAAGAGACCGTTCAGCTCGCGGGAGAACTCCTTGCCGTTTGCAACCTTGCCGAGAGTGTAGCCGAAATTGCCCACAAATCCGCGCAGATTGTCAATCTTTGCCATGTCAGGCTCGTCGTGTACACGATAGACAAAGGTCTTTTCTTCCTTCCAACCCTTTGCCGGAGCCTTTCCGGTGACCGCATAACCATCCTTGTCGAGATTTGCACCCGTAGCAACAAATTCCGCCACACAACGGTTCGCAAGCAGCATAAACTCCTCTATGAGCCAGTTTGCCTCCTTTGAAATCTTCTGGTGAACGCCAATCGGACGACCGAGTTCATCGACATCGACCTTCATCTCCGGGCGTTCGAAACTGATTGCCCCTGAAGCGAAACGCTTTTTGCGGAACTTCATAGCCAGTTTATTGAGAATGAGCACAGCCTCCTGCACTTCCTCCGGAACGACGGTCGTTGTGCCGTCAACCGAAGTTTCGTAGCCTTTGATGACCTTTCCCGCCTCGATGATTTCCTGGGCGCCCTCGTAGGCGAAACGGTAGTCGGAATCGATTATCGTGCGGCCGAACCACCTCGTGACCACCCTTGCGAGAGGGGTTATTTCGAACACGGCAGAGAAAGTGAGCTTGCGCTCGTGCGGACGGAGAGAGCAGAGTTTGTTGCAGAGCTTCTCCGGAAGCATCGGCACGGTCCTGTCGACAAGGTAGACCGAAGTTCCCCTTGCGCGCGCCTCCTCATCAACGACGGAGCCGGGCTGCACATAGTAGGAGACATCGGCGATGTGGATGCCGACCTCGTAATTTCCGTTGTCCAGTTTCTTGAACGACAGAGCATCGTCAAAGTCCTTCGCGTCGGAGGGGTCGATGGTGAAGGTCAGCGTCTTGGTGAAGTCTCGGCGAATCTTGTACTCCCCTGCAGGAATCTTCTCGGAAATCTTGTCCGCAGCATTCTCCACCTCAGGTTCGAACCTGTACGGCAAGCCGAACTCGGAAAGAATCGCATGCATCTCCGTCTCGTTCTCGCCAGGCATTCCGAGCACGTCGACAATATGTCCTGTCGGGCAGGTATCCCCTTTTTTCCAAAAGTCAACGACGGCGGCAACTTTCATTCCAGTCTCAGCGTCCGGATGCTTGTCAAGGTCGGAGACGATGATGTCGTACGGCATATTCCTGCTCTGCATGAGCACCCACGCCTGTCCGTCGAAGATATGGAGTATTCCGATGAACGGACGCTTCGACCTCTCGACGATTTCGACCACATATCCCTCTCTTCTCGACTTTTCCGTCTTCTCGCGGGTCACTGCAACCCTCACCCGGTCTCCGTGGAGCGCACCGCCTATTTTCGACGCCCTCACATAGACGTCATCTTCTTCACCGTCAACAATTATGAAGGCATATCCTTCCCTAGTCATCTGCACCGTTCCCTCAAGCACGGGAATCTGCCTCTTTTCGCGGACCTTCCGCGCACCGAACTTTCTTTTCCTTGACATATTTTATTATCTTTGCGGCACAAATTTAGTTAAAATAAAATATTTGGGCATATTTATGTGCACAAAGATTCGTCACTTCGCCGAGAATGGCTGTGAAATTCATTCGAAACGACAAAAAAACAAAACAATATGAGTAAAAAAGTACTTCTTATGATCCTCGACGGTTGGGGCGAGGGCAAGCATGACTGGACAAACGCAATCTACACTCAGGGCGCACCATATATCGATTCGCTCCGCGCGAAATATCCACATTCTCATCTTCAGGCCTGCGGCGAGGCTGTGGGACTTCCTGAGGGACAGATGGGAAATTCTGAGGTGGGACATTTGAACCTCGGTGCCGGAAGGGTCGTTTATCAGGACCTTGTGAAAATTAATATGGCGTGCAGGGAGCACAAGCTGCTCGAAAATCCTGAAATCAAGGCCGCCTACGACTATGTGGCGAAGAGCGGAAAGAAACTCCATTTTATGGGACTTATGTCAAAGGGCGGCGTACATTCTTCGCAGGAGCACGTCTATGAGTTCCTCTCTGTTGCGAAGGAGTATGGGTTGAAGGATGTTTTCGTACATTGCTTTATGGACGGACGTGACTGCGACCCTCACAGCGGAAAGGGCTTTGTGGAAGAGCTTGAGGCAGAGATGGCTAAGAGCTGCGGAAAGGTGGCATCTGTTTGCGGAAGGTTCTATGCGATGGACCGCGACAAGAGATGGGACAGAGTGAAGGCGACTTATGATATGCTCGTGAACGGCGAGGGCGTGAAGGCGACTTCAGCAACCGCCGCCATAGAAGAGTCCTACAATGCAGAGATTACCGACGAGTTCATCAAGCCGACTGTCATTACTGACGCTGCCGGAGAGGCTCTCGGAAAGGTGGAAGAGGGTGACGCTGTGATTTTCTTCAACTTCCGCAACGACCGCGCAAGGGAAATCACCGCTGTCCTCACTCAGACCGATATGCCGGAGCAGGGAATGCACAAGCTGCCGCTCTACTACTGCTGTATGACTCCATACGACTCTTCATTCACCGGAGTCCACATCCTCTTCCCTAAGGAAAATGTGCTTGACACGCTCGGAGAGACGGTTGCAAAGGCCGGAAAGAGGCAGCTTCGCATTGCGGAGACCGAAAAATATGCCCACGTGACTTTCTTCTTCAACGGAGGAAGGGAGGCGCAGTTTGAGAATGAGGACCGCATCCTGGTGAATTCGCCGAAGGTTCCGACCTACGACCTGCTGCCGGAAATGAGTGCCGTGGAGGTGACTGACAAGCTTGTGGAGGCAATCAACGAGGGAAAGGAGGATATGATTATCCTCAATTTCGCCAACGGAGATATGGTGGGCCATACGGGCGTATTTACATCCATCTGCCGTGCGGTGGCGAAGATTGACCAGTGTGTGAAGAGGGTTGTGGAAGCCGCTGTGGCTCAGGACTATGCTGTGCTTCTCACTGCAGACCACGGAAATGCGGACCACGCTGTCAATTCCGACGGCACGCCTAATACGGCACACTCACTCAACACCGTGCAGTTCATCGTGATTAACGCCGGGGAGGAGGTGAAGACCGTGAAGGACGGACGCCTTGCGGATGTTGCTCCTACTATTTTGAAGTTGATGGGGATCCCACAACCAAAGGATATGACAGGTAATTCATTGATATAGAATCAAAAAGTCAGGCGGTCGCCTGACTTTTTTGATTATTTCAAGCCGCGGGCTTTCAGAAGCCACTGCGGATCAGGAGCGGCGCCGCGGAAGCGCTCATAGAGCAGCATCGGTTGCTCGCTGCCGCCGGCTTCAAGGATGTTGTGCTTGAAGGAGGCTGCGGTTGCCGGGTCGAAAATGCCGCGTTCGCGGAAAAGCTCGAAGGCGTCTTTGTCGAGAACCTCCGCCCAGAGGTAGCTGTAGTAGCCGGCACTGTAGCCGCTGTTGAAAATGTGGTTGAAGTAGGATGTGCGGTAGCGCGGGATGATTTCGTTGATAAGCCCCATCTGTGCGCATGCTTGGGCTTCAAACTTCTCTATGTCAATGAGTTTGCCGTCCCCGTCCGGACAGTCGGTCTCAGATGCGAGCGAAGAACCTGCCGGGACGCAGACAGATGTGAGCTCGTGCCATTTCATATCCAGAATCGATGCGGCCGCAAGCTCCGTGGTCATAAATCCCTGGTTGAAAGTTCCTGCTGCTACAATTTTCTTTACAAGAGACTCCGGAATCACCTCACCGCTCTCATAATGGAAGGCGTAGGTGGAGAGAACCTCCGGTTGGAACGCCCAGTTTTCGTTAATCTGAGACGGGAGTTCCACAAAGTCGCGTGCTACGGATGTGCCACTGATACCCTTGTAGTGGCATTTTGTGAGCAAGCCGTGGAGTGCGTGACCGAATTCGTGGAACATTGTGCCCACCTCGTCGATGCTCAGCAGCGACGGCTTGTCGGCTGTCGGTTTGGTGAAATTACCCACATTCACGATAATCGGACGGATTTCTGTTCCGTCTGCAGCAACCCACTGGTTGCGGATGTTGTTCATCCACGCTCCGCCGCGTTTTGTTCCGCGAGGATAGTAGTCGGTGGTGAGTATTCCCAAAAGACTCCCGTCGGTGGCGTCAGAAACGCGGAATACTTCCACATCCGGGTGATATTTCGGAGCACCTTCAACAGGTTCAATGCTAATGCCGTAGAGTTTGGAGGCTGTCGCGAAAACGCCCGCACGGACATTCTCCATCTTGAAATATGGACGGGTCTGAGCCTCGTCGAGGTCGTATTTGTCTTTACGCACACGCTCTGAATAATAAGCCCAGTCCCAAGGCTGCACGCGGCTCCCCTCAGGAAGCAGCCCGTCGGCGATGTCTTTATCCATAGCCGCCTGCAAATCAACAAGTTCCTTACGGGCTTTCGCAACCGCAGGAGTTATGATTGTCTCAAGAAAACTGTCCACAGCCTCGGGAGTTCCCGCCATTTTGTCCGAAAGGATGAATGCGGCAGGTGTGTCATAACCCAGAAGACGGGCCTTTTCCTGACGGAGACTGAGGATTTTCATAATGATTTCCCTATTGTCTGTCGCTCCCCCATTCGCTCCACGGGTGGAGTAGGCACGGAACATCTTTTCACGGAGCTCACGATTGGAGCAGCTTCCCATAGTCGCGGCATATTGGGAAATGCTGATGCCGAATTCCGCAGCGAAGGCATTGTTCTCGGCAAGAAGATTGGTCCCGAAAGTCTGCTCCAGGGAGGCGAGAGATGAATTGATTTGCCTCATCCTGTCTTGCTTCAACGAATCCAGAGCCACGCCATTTGCGACAAAGGCGCGATAGATCTTGTCAAGGAGCATCTGCTGCTCACGGCTCAGAGCCACGCCACAGTCCTCACATCCGCTTTCACGGGCAAATTCGGAGTCGGCATAGACCTTTTGCACCCTTTCAAAAAGCGAGGAGTTGAGATAGATGTTGCTCGAATGTTCCGAAACCATAGGGATGACTTTTCCCACAACAGTCTGAAGTTCAGGAGTTCCGTCGGTTTCCGAAAGATTGAAGAGCACGCCCTCCACTTTCTCCAGCAGTCCGCCCGAGAGGTCCAAAGCTGCGACGGTTTGTCGGTTCAACTCAGCTGCAGGGAATTATCATGGGCAACGGTACCAATAATAAGGCGATAGGTGCAGTTTTGCGCGAGCTTTATCCGAATCTGGTGCCGGAGCTTGTCGGTGAAGCGTACAGTACGGAGGAAGCCCGTAGCCTGTATTGGCAGGAGAACCCTCCGAAGGGCTGGCGCAGGCTGGTGCCGTTAGGCCTTTTGGTGCCGCCGGAACCGCTTGATGCATATGCTGCTGTTGTACAGGTACGCAGATGGCTGAAGAAAAATGAGGAATTAAATTAATGAATAAGCTTGGAAATTTAAGCTGTAACGAATTTTTAACTGAGCTTGCAAGCGCTGCGCCCGCCCCTGGCGGTGGCGGCGGCGCTGCTATGGCCGGCGCATTGGCGGCGGCACTTGCTTCCATGGTTGCCAATCTGACGATTGGCAAGGAAAAGTTCGCTGACCGCGAGCCGAAGGTTAAAGAGCTGCTGCAGCAGGCAGAGGCAGAGCGTGTGCGCCTGTTGGAGCTTGTAGATGAGGATGCGGCTGTATTCAACAGCTTTATGAGCTGCTATAAGCTGCCTAAGGCTACTGATGAAGACAAGGCAGCACGTACAGCGGCTATCAGCGCTGCTGCGAAGCAGGCAGCGACTGTGCCGCTGAAGATTGCCCGCAGCTCCTTTGCTGTCCTGCAGCTGGCAGATAAGCTGGTGGTGGCAGGAAACCCCGGCGTGATTACTGACGGTGCCTGCAGCGGCCTGCTAGCACGTGCTGCATTGCGCTGTGCGGAGTACAATGTACGCATTAACCTGGGACTTACTAAGGACGAGGCTTGGAATGCAAAAGTTGCAGCAGAGCTTCAGCAGCTGCTGGCAGATGCTGAAGTGCTGGAAAACAGCTTGCTTGCAGTAACGGATAAAGCGTTGCAATAAGGCTTTATTGCTTGGTGCGGTAGAAGTACTTGACGTAAGCGTGTTTTTAAAGTATAATAAAATTCTGATGGAAAGGTGGCCGAGTGGTTGAAGGCTCTAGTCTTGAAAACTAGCGAAGGTGCAAGCCTTCCGTGGGTTCGAATCCCACCCTTTCCGCCATTAAAAAATTATAATAGGGTCTTGCAATTTAGATAAGAATCTGTTATAATAAACAAGTAGTCTAATGGAGTGGTACTCAAGCTGGCTGAAGAGGACGGTTTGCTAAATCGTTAGACGGTTTACCCCGTGCGTGGGTTCGAATCCCACCCACTCCGCCAACTATGGCAATCGGCTCTCAGAGAAATCTGAGAGCTTTTTTGTTTGCTAGAACAAGAGATAGTAGAAAATAAAAACGTAAAAACCGTTGATAATTTCCAAAAGACGTTATATAATAAAATCTGTAGAAAAATAAAAACGCAAAAGCCGTTTTTAGTTGGAGATGATACAATGAAAATACTGCGGATAACTGTGAATGGTTTGCCTTTATTTAAACAGGAGTTAGATCTTTTATTTTATACTCAGCAACGAGTTGGTGAAGATGATAAAGAAAAACTCTATAAGATAGAGCCTAATTATTATCTGCATACAGCTTGTGCGTTTATTGGTATTAATGCTTCTGGCAAAACTTCTGTATTGAAGGTAATTAATTTAGCTTTAAATATTTTGCGTAATGAACCTATCAACCACGTAGAGTCAAGGAATATTCTTGGAGCTTGTGAGAGAGCAATGCTCAAAATCTGCTTTTTAGATAAAAAAAATAATGTTTACTGCTTGAAAACTGTAATTACCTCTAAAAAAGCTAAAGCTGGGAGATATGTATATTCTATAATTGAAGAAAAGCTCTGGGAAAAGCCTATCAGCAGCGTTAAATCTAAAAAATACCTTACTGATTTTTCTGGCCTGCGTCCAATAGCAGCCAGAAATACAGATGAGGCTTATCTGCCCGATGACGTAAGTTTTATCATAGCTCATAATAAAAAAACAAATGATAGGATATATGTGTTTAGCCTGCTTTCATATACCAACATTAACGTTCTTCCGTTTACTGATGATATTCCGTTAGAAGTCATTACATTCCTTGATCCTACTATTGAAAAGTTATGCTTTGAAAAAATTGAAGATAAGGCGTTAATTCATTTGAAGTTTAAGGGAGAGGAAGAGCTTATTTTAAATAACGCGGTAGAACTTGAGCAGTATCTGTCTTCTGGTACAATAAAGGGCATTATTACCTTTTCTATGGTCAAAGAGGTCTTGGCATCAGGTGGCTATATTTTGGTTGATGAGCTTGAAAATCATTTTAACAAAGAAATTGTTGTCACACTTATGCGCTTTTTTATGGATAGCAGTCTGAATAAAAATGGCAGTACGCTGATTTTTACGACCCACTATCCGGAATTGCTTGACGAATATGATAGAAATGATGCTATTTATATTGTAAGAAACCGCAATGGTATTACTGCTGAAAATCTAAGCTATATTTTAAAGCGCAATGATATAAAGAAAAGTGATGCTTATCAGAGCGGCTTTCTTGAGGGCACTACTCCTGCCTATGAAGCTTATCTGCGCTTAAAGAAAAATTTAGCTGCTTCGTTAAAGTGAAGGGGGCAGTTAGATGAAACTAGCAAAATATAAGGCTTGTATCTGTGAAGGCTCTGCTGAGTCAGCAATTATTGATATTTTGGTTGATAATAATTTGTTGATTTTCACACGAGAGGAAATGCTGGACGAAAGGGTTATCAGATGCAGAAGCGCGAAAAATTTTGAAGAAAGATACTTACGCAAAGGCTTTGATGAACCAATTTCTGTTATACGCATTTTGGATTCTCGTAGGGAAAGCTTTAAGCTAAGCAAAGCTTATGCTTATAAAATAGATGTCGTCAACGTGATTACTGCTCCTGAGATTGAAATGCTGATTATTCATAATGAAGGAGTATATGAACGCTTTAAGCGTTCCGGGAAGAAACCTAGTGATTTTTGCAAAATGGATTTGCGCATGGGTAATGTAAAGGCATATGATTTTGTAAAAGATTATTTTGCTAATTCTAAAATTTTAGTTGATGCTATAAGAGAATACCGCAGGGTTGCTAATATTCCTAAGGGGGAGTACAGTTTGGCAGATTTGTTGAAATAACAAATATAAGGTATAAAGTGCCTTTTGTTTTTGTTGTTCCTATTATTGTTCCTCTCTGTTCCATATATTTGTGGTGCAATCAGAACGTTTTTAAGAGAATTTTACAGTGGACAAACACTATATATAGTGGTAGATTTAATGTAAGTACCACAAATTGTAGCTTGGGCATTTTTGCTAAATCGTTAGACGGTTTACCCCGTGCGTGGGTTCGAATCCCACCCACTC
>OQWM01001095.1_pt1 | contig 18534 bp, 9 predicted proteins | sample 1691531 | NCBI WGS metagenome assembly OQWM01 (sample SAMN03418257, study PRJEB22391) | human gut metagenome | biome: human-gut; feature: organic feature; material: feces | host: Homo sapiens | place: Tanzania | collected 2013-01
TGTTGCCCATCAGGTCGTAGCTGTACTCCGTGACATATCGGTCTGAAGAATGCCCACTCTCGAGATAGTCGGCAGACGTAAGCCTGCCCAGTCCGTCGTACTGATAGCGGTAACTGCGCACCGAGTCTCCTATCGTCTGCCAGTCCATACCCGATATCGCTCCGCCATAGAGAGGTATGCCGCCTTCGGAGGGCTCGGCATAGAACAGGCGTTGGCAGAAGAGCGGAGATACCATCTTTCGAATATGCGAGTGGATGTCATAGCTGTAACGTGCGGTGAGCAGCCCACTGCCCTCACGCCGGTCTGTCAGCAGTCGTCCAAGCTCGTCATATTCGTTGTCCGACAGTGTCATTTCTGCGCCTCCGTCAAGCGAGTGCGTAACCTTGAGCAGCCGCGCCTGGGCATCGTATCTGTAGCTGTATGTCTCGGTATGACGGTTGCCATCGGCTTCTGTCGTCTCTTTCCGTATCTGGCTGACACGACCATCCAGCGTATAGTTTTTTTCTTCTGTCATAGTGCGCCCTGCGATTGCCGATTGTGTGAAGTTTATGCGCCCTTCATCATCGTAACCTATCAGCGTCGTATTGTAGTCCATGGTGTTGCCTACTGCCTTGATGCTGCCTGTCTGCAAGCCTCTCAGTCCAGAGGTTGTCGGCAAAGGCAGATTGTGGTCGGGCCATAATGCAGATATGAATGTATAATCGTCATAATAGTTGGCTGTGAGCAGGCGGACATTGCCTAAGTTTACATTACTCCGATACCCGCTTCCTCCGAGCGTACTCTCTCTCGCAGCAAAGTCAGGCGTATCCACATGAACCCATTTTTTTGCCAAGACGACAGAGTCCGGATTCTGACATTCACCCGTCACGGCTTCACGGCCAAACCTGTCAAGCAGTGCAAAACTCCATACACCGCGCTGCCGCTGGTTACCGTCCTGCGAGAAGACCTTGGTCCCTGTACGGTCGTATGCGTAGCGTATCGGTTCGCATCCAGGCATGCGCTTTTCTACACAGTTGAGCCGCTCGTCATAGCGATATACATAGGCATAGCGCTTCAGCGTCAGGTCTGTCCGTGCGTCATACGTGCCGTTGCCGGCAGCGAGTACAGCCGATGCGGCGGGTGGCAGCACCATGCGCAGGTTGCCAACAGGGTCATATATATAATAGGTGTCGGCCATACCTGAGCCCGTATCACGACGGTCAAGCACTTTCTGCCCGCGCCAATCGATAAATGTCCATTGACGGCGCCCATCGGCATCGGTTGATAAAACCACATCCAGTTCACCGGCTTCATAGTTTTTTTCCGCTTTGACTTTGTAGTCGCCACTAAGGATAAAACGACGACAGCAGAGTTCTGCCTTTGACGGGTCTGAACAGAGTTTCTGCACCGTGGCCGGATGGTTGTAATAGCTTTCGCCCGCGGGGATAGTGGCTGTGAGTTCACCTCCCGATTGTGGTTCATATTGATAGCGCATCACAGCATGGCTGTCAGAATAAGTCTGTGCTGATGCAGTATGCAGACCGACATTTGTGACAATGCCGTCACAACCAGCCATCGGAACAGGCAGCCACTGTTCGGTTTTCCGTCCTATAGCATCAAATCCGATGACAGTAACGATGTCTTTGCCCGAAGGACTATGATGTCTCTGTATGTTATTGACCTCGGCTCCAAATCCGTCGTAATAGTTATCGGTGATGAGTGCATGCTGACCCAGGTCCAAATGTGTTGTCTGCCTTATATGGTTGGTTCCGTTTCCGTCATAAAGCGAATAGTCGTAGCTGTTGGTATGTTCTCCTCTGTTATTGGTGATTTCACTAAGGCGCCCACCCTGATAGTCGTATCCTGTATGCCTGCCGTCGGGTCGTGTGATACCGGTACAACCCACCAACGGTTCATAGGTGTAGAACGTTGTCATTACACTGTCAGCCCTCTCAGAAGCAGTTTCACGACCGCCAGCGAGTGATGCAGCAAGAGTAGATGATTCGGTATTCCAACGATAGGCAGTTGGCATACCACCGCCAATGGCAGTAGACAGCAGATTGCCTCGTCTGTCATAGGCGAAGAAATCCTGTCGCGTGGTTTCGTGACCATTAAAGAGTATATGCTGGCTGTCACGTTGTAGTCCGCCTTGGGTAAAAATGCGATACGAGGAACAAATGGTGACAGTATCACCACCCGTTACCACCCGCTCCTGGATAGGCAATGCCGTATAGCCGCTGTCTGTAAGTTGTCGGTAGAAACTGTTCAGACTATTTGACGAATAGAGCCATCGACGGCTGAGCCTTTGCCCCATGCAGGATATACAGACTTCCTTGAGCAAAGGGATTGTGGACTCGCGCCCATCTCCACTGTAAACAGGGCGGATAGTATCGGGCAGCTCAACAAGCGGAGGCAACGTAATAGGATCGACAGATGGAACCTTCTGCCGATTGTTGTAGCGGTTCACAGCTGTGATACGCCGACTATGTCCGTCAGGATAATAATGTACGACAGCAGTACTGTCGCAGAAACGGCGTCCAGATTGTAGAGTCGTCTCAAAGTAGTTGAAGTCATAAATATGCTCGGTAACATCGTGCGTAAATCCATTTACGTCTGAATGGGCGCTACGTGTCACCTTGTCTGCATATATACCTGTACTGATGGGTGATTTTTTGTCTATGCTGTACCAGAAGAATTCTTCTTCCACGGGCTGATAGCCATGTGAGGTGTGGCGATACTTGATGCGGTTTACGAGAGGTGCCTTTTCCCAACAAGTCTCTTGGAAATGGCCACTAATAATATGCGGCGCAAAGAGGAATGTCTCACTGCATAGTGCACTCTGATTGAATATTTTACTGCCGAAGAAACGTCCTTCATCGCCTAAGGATCCATTTTCTATTCCGTTACAGCTCTTGCCTCCGTTAGCAATGAACGGATGCTCAATGTCACTGAGGTCATAGGTGCAGACAGTGCGTAGCGGTGCGTCGATGCCAGTACCAGTAACGTCTTGGGTTACGCGGCTGTAGTATATTTCGGCACTCTCCATAGGCATGCCAGGGATACGGCACGACGATGTAAGCGTAGCGCCTGAAGTATATGTGGGGATTCCGAGGAAATCGGGATACATGATGCTGCCTGCAGGCATGATGAAGCATGAAGGCGTGATAGAGGCGAATGAGATAGTGCTTCTACCGCCTTCATAGGTATAACTTACAGTACGTCGACGATGCGTAAGGGTGTCACAGACTGTCATCTCTTTGACGCGTAGACCCGTACATACAAGACTGTCGCCGAGATATTGCGTCCGGCATGTACTTGGCTCGTATGTATAGGTGGCGGTAGTTCCTAAAGCAGAGGTTACGCTCTTGAGATGAAGTACTGGACGGTCGCCGATGCACATGGCACGAGTGGCGCGCAGATGGCCCATGTCGTCAATGACGCTGGAAATTTCATCGGTAGCAGACTGCCCTGTACTTGGAATCGTGTTGCCGGTGTTGATGGATGTTATTTTACCTCCATTATATTCACCGATGTCTCCACCAGGCAGCAACGGTTCAACAGTAATTATGCTGTCAGTCGGATTGTTTCTTGTCAATATGCTATTTATCTCATTTGAAGAATAATAGGAAAAGCGCTGCCTGTCTTTAAGAATACCGTTTGCGGTTGCGACGACTTCTATGAGCTGGGTGCCGTCATACTTTAGAGAAATATCATGCACATTGTTGCCGGATGCGGCAGCTACCGTTACTCCTGTCTGATGGACGGATGCGCTGCTATTGGGTGGAGAAACGCTGGCATTGCGGAAACGTAGATGTGTGGTACGCGAGAATATGCCAGTGAGTATGCACTTGTCGGTGTAGGTTCGAGTTGGACAGGTGTATGTTTCGCTGCCATTGCTGTGTCCAAGTTTCACCATACCGCTTCTAAATGTATAAGTGTAGGAGTCGAGCCGCTCGTTGTCATATCGTATTTCTTTTATACGCTGGTAGGAGAATCGCACGGTATCGGTGCGTGACGGCGATACGATACGGCTTAATTGCCAGCCGCATACGGCAGTATAGTCGGAGGGCACCTGCTCGGAGACTATTTCAACCGAGAGTGAATTGGTGTGAAATTCCAGATGTTCGCGCTCTTCGAAAAAATAGCGGGTTCCATCAGGGGTGATGATGAGAAAATCATAGGTACCTTCGCTATAGTTCCCACAGAATGTGATGCGAACGTCATCACAGGTCAGTTTGTGTATGCGCCTATCTTTAATAATGAAACTACCAGAATAACCGCCTGCACGATAATTGTAGCGGTCATAACATGCGTCTTTTCTGCGATGTAGCAAATCAGCAAGATATTTAATGTCATCTGAATTCCCTTCCTGTAGATTGTGGCGAAATTCAAAAGTGGTCTGTGCTCCACCGCAATCAGGCATACCACGGATAGACCGCGTTATACAACCGCCTCCCGACAGCGACCATCCTGCTCCCCATGTATAGTCAGCTCCCCGTTCGCGGAATCCATTGCCAGAATAAACAAGCGACAACGGAACGGTTGCATCGCCACTATGTACAGTGTATAGCGGAACGGCAACAGAAATATTGCCATTATTGCAATTGACTACTCCATCAGACCATACAGGCATGTGAGCTGCAGATGGAGCAGGCTCCACCGTCTCGTCGCGGAACGTGCGCTGAATACGCAGTGTCCCCTCATTGATGGCCTTCCCTGTCTCGTTCTGACCGGCAGCCGTGAGGGGAAGTAGAAAAAGTAACAGAGTCAGAAGTCTGTTGCGAAGAGAGATAGATGGAGACGAATAAATCATGACGACCTGTGATTATGGTGTTAATCAATATTGAACTTTTCAGAATGATGTTCGCCGAAACTACTTATATATAGAATATACTGACCAGGACGCAGGCTGCTGCAGTCTATGGGCTGTATGTGGCTTAAACCTCCTGCAACCGAATTCTGGGTTGACCAATGAACGATACCGGCAGCATCGGTCAGAATAAACTCTATCCTGCCAGTACGGGCAAGAACATATTCTACCGAAACCTGCTTACCCCCTGCCTTGACATCCATTGTATAGGTTACCGCCCTTTCTGCATGTGATTTGTATCCACCGTCAGTCGGTCTGTTATTCTGAGTGGTGTTGTAGGTTGATACGGTATCCTTGTTGTCATACCTGTCACCGATGTACCATGATTTGGCTATAAGAATCTTTTGCTTGTCGTCAGTAATCTTTCTTGCGACCATGCATGGCGTTTGGCTTTCTGCCGCATACCACATGAAGACCTCCTCGCATAGATTTAGGTTTCTTATCGAATCACCGATTGCATGAAGGGGAGAAATCCTCACTGCAATATCGCGCTTTTGCCTCGTACGGATAACCGACCGTAGGGTGTCACCATCAGGAGTGACAAGGATGCCCCGACCATCAGCTTGTACGCTATAACGACCATTGAAACTAAGATGAAGCCGGTCGCAATAAACGCCGTTTCCAGAAAAACGCCCTGATGTAACTGCTCCATATTGTAGTCCTCGGAGCATAAGGACAGGACATTGTTGATATTTAACTTTCAACTTTGCGCTTTCCATAGCGCATAGTTTAATGGTATCTGCAACTTCTGCAATGCGGTAAAGGTTTCCTTGAATAAGTACTGATAAGGAATCCTTGCTGTTTGAATCTGATTCCAATAGCAGACAGCGCTTTTTCTTATATACCTGAGACTGCGAAAAATCCCAGCAGACGCTATCACCCGAATTGCCTGCAGACACTATGTTGACTGCCTTAAGAATCAGGCAACTATCAGTATTTCTGCTTCCGACAATGGCGAAAGCAGGGAGGCTCAGAGTGGTCATGAGCCCCAACAGCATTATGACAATCTGGCGGCGCATGGACAGGGGTTAAGATGTTTACATTGCAAATATAATAATAATGTACACACGCACAAAGGAAATTGGCAGGAAAGTGATGGCTGGGGGCGAAAATAATATAGATGCAGCCTGCTGCCCCCCGTTGGGGTCAAGTGGCTCAGGTCGACAGGTTCGTGGCGGACGTAGTGGAAAAGGATACAATCCATATTCATCAAAGAAGCCTCGTTGTACAAACTGTAATGGCAAGGGTACCATCAGATGTGGCATCTGTTATGGTTCGTGTACCCCCACGGCGCCTACCGACAGCCCCACCGCGCCGTACGTGGCGACGCTGCCAGCACCACTTGTCGTGACGGCGGTCACCGATGCTGCCACCGCCGGCTACCCCAGCGGCGCCGCGACCGCTTTCAGGGGTTCGTAACAATAGGCACGAGCGCGCGTGACAATTGTTACGAGCCCTCGTTTCAATAGGCACGTGAGCCCGTGCCTTCCGTTACGAGCCGGCAGTCATGACGACGGCGGCAGCCAAAGTACTCAGCATGAGGGCGCAAGGGGCTGTCACGCCCGCCGCCGCAGATGAGGATGGCGCGGAGTTGCCCGCCACTGCCGCCATCGACGACCGGCAAAAGCGGGAATGTGACGGCGGAAACAGGAATGTGACGGCGGAAACGGGAGAAAAAATCAAAAAAAATATGGGGGCAACCGCAGTTGGTTTGCTATTTTTTTGTACATTTGTGGCGTACAACGCGCCTGTGGCCAACACGCCGGGCGCACCACTAACCGTTAAAACACAAACTGATATGCGCATATCCCGATTTATCACGATTGTCATGGTGGCATGGCTGGCATCGACACTGGCTGCCACAGCCGCCCCCATCGACGCCCGCACCGCCCGCGCCACGGCACAGACCTTTGCCACGCAGCGCGGCAAGCAGATAGTCACCCCGACAGCACCCTTGAAGGTCAAGGGGAGCACCTCGACCCACGCACCTTACTACATATACGATGTAGAAAACGGCGGCGGATTTGTCATCATCGCCGGCGACGACCGCGTGCCCAGCATCCTGGGTTATACCGACAGCGGCAGCTACGACGAGGCAACCCTGCCCGACGCCCTGCGCGACATGCTCGCCGACTACCGCCACCAGATAGAAGCGCTCGACTCGCTGCCCGAGGCTGGACAGGCGTCGCAGAGCGCCAGCGCCATGAGGGCGCAGGCGGCTCACCCCTCGCGCCGCTTCGTGGCGCCCCTGCTGCCCACGGCGTGGAACCAGAAGGACCCGTACAACCAGCTGTGCCCCGTCTACAACAACAGCGACGGGTCGTCGAGCGGCGCCCGGTCGGCCACAGGATGTGTGGCTACGGCGCTGGGACAGATGATGGCGTACTATCGCTACCCGTCGGCGACGATGGCAGACATCCCCTCCTACTCGTTCACCAGCGGTGGCAAGAGCATCAGGATGGATGCCGTAGCCAAGGGCACCAAGATAGACTGGAACAACATCAGAAATACATACTCGGCAGCCAACACGGAGGCAGAAAAGACCGCCGTGGCGCAGCTCATGGTCATCCTGGGCACGGGATGCCAGATGGCGTATGGCGCAGCCTCGGCGTCAAACATGCAGATGGGCGTACAGCTGCTGCGCGACAGGATGGGCTATGACGAGACCGTGCGCAACGTGTGCCGCACCAGTTATACGCAAGCCGAATGGACAGACCTGCTCTACCGCGAGGTCGCCGAGGGCAGACCCGTGGGCTACCGTGCCAACTCGACCCTACGCGGCGGCCACGCCTTCGTCATCGACGGCTACGACACCGCCGACCTCTTCCATGTCAACTGGGGCTGGGGCGGTTCGAGCAACGGATATTTCCGCATCAGTGTGCTCTACCAGTCGGAAGCCACCAGCGTGAGCACCGCCAACGGCAAGGGCTTCTCCCTGGAGCAGGAAGCCATCATCGGGGTGAAGCCTAACGACGGGATAGACAGCGGCATAGACGGCACGCCGACACTCTCGGCACGAAACATCAGCGTGAAGGGCAGCTCCATTTCAACCACCTTTACCAATTTCACAGGCTCTGCGCAGACCGGCTCGGTGGGCATAGGCGTCATCGCAGCCAATGGCTCCATCAGCGACCTGGCGTCTTCCGTGGTGTTGCTCCAGAACAACTATGAAATCGAAAGAACTTTCTCTGTCAGCAACCTCGCTGCCGGCACCTACCGCATCATTCCTATCTGGAAACGGATAGGAGAAAGCAAGTGGTCGGCTTGCTGCGACGCAAGTCATGAGTATATCGAGGCCGTGTCGGCTGGGGGCAAGGTGACGCTGACCCGCCATCCGCTCAACAACGCCAAGCTGAGCGTCAAGGAGTGGTCGTTTGTCAACAACCGCGTGGCGACCGTGGAGCAACACGTCAAGGCGGTCATCAACAATACCGGCGACGACTATATAGGCGACCTCTACCTCTTTGCCAGCACCAGCGCCACAGCCAAAGGCTCGCCCGCAAGCACAGGCGGCGTATCGCTCGTGGGCGGAAAGGACAACGAGGTGACCATGACCTTCACTCCCGCCACTGCGGGTACATACTATATATGGCTCGCGCGCGACAAGGCAGGCACACAGGTGGTGGGCTCGACCCAGGTGGTCATCACCACGACCGACACGCAGGCGGTAAACCTCTCGGTGGGATATGTGGCTTACGACAATATGGTGGGCAACAAGGTGTATGGCAACTACCGCCGTGCCACCATCATCCTGAACAACAAGGGTACAGCCGACTACAACGGCAATGTGGTGGTGACGCTCTACCGAGGGCAGATAGGCGGACGCACGCTGTCGCCCCTGGTCACCAAGTATATCAGCATCAAGGTGAAAGCGGGTGAGCAGACACGCTCAGTGTGCCGCTTCGACGGCCTGCAGACGGGATACAAGTATGCGCTGCGCCTCTTCTATGAGGGAGCCAAATCGGCGCTCGACAACAACAACCCCAACGCCATCTACTCGCGCGAGCAGCATCCTGGCATCATCTTCTACCATGCCGACGGCACCACCTCGGCACAGGTTCCTGCCGCCGCCATAGACGGAGGCAGTGCCATGGCGATAGATATGCGTGGTGTGACGGGCATCAACGCCATCACCCCATCGACCAACCCCAATGCGCTGTATCTCATAGACGCCACAGCCACGGTGCCCTCGACACTGGCGGGCAAGAACGTGGTGAGCGGCACCTACGCCGACCGCATCACGCTCACCGACGGCTATCCCTTTGTGACGCCCGTGGCGTTCACGGCAGGCAGCGTGAGCTATAGCCGCACCCTGGCTGCCGAGGCAAAGAGCGAGAACAACTGGCAGACGCTGGCACTGCCCTTCGCCCCCACCGACATCAGTTACGAGGGTGAGCGGGTGAGCATAGACCAGAGCCGTCTCTACCTGCGACGCTATGCGGGACAGAACCAGACGCTCGCCCCGATATTTGAACCCGCAGCAGCCATCTCCGCCGCCGAGCCCTTCGTCATCAAGGGTGCCGGCACGCTCAAGGGCAAGACGCTCACCTTCAGCGCCGTCAACGCGCAGATAGACGCGTCGCAACGCCTGAGCGCCGAGACCGACGACTACTGCTTCAAGGGCACCACCTACAGTCCGTCGGTGGCAGCCACCTTCACGCTCAACACCCACAGCAACGCTTTCGACTACCACAGCGAGGCGACACAGATAGCGCCGTTCCGCGCATATTTCGTGCCGACAGCTGAGCCTGCCGAGGGAGAGAGCATCGTGATAGAAGGCACCACATCGGGCATCGACGCCACATGGGCTGAAGGCTCGACCGTCGCGGTCTACACCCTCACGGGTGTCAAGGTGGGCACGGCGCGCATAGAGGGCCAGGCGGTCAACCTCACGGGCTATCCGCAGGGCGTATACATCGTGGGCGGGAGAAAGGTGGTCAAGGCTGCCAGGTAAACTGCCTACGGCGCCACAACCCGCAGTCCGACAGGCGGGCTGACGACAGAGACGACGACAATCATGCTATTTCATATACTCAATACTACCATTGCGCCACCCGCGCGCATGAACGACCCATTCAGTTACCAGCCCCATGCGCTGTGCATCGTCGCTGCCGGAGAACTGCAACGCAGTCTGCCGGAAATCATGGGCAGATACCCCGAAGAGCGGGGCAAGATGTTTGGCGTGCTGGTGGTAAGACGGGGCGACGACTTGGGCTATCTGCAGGCTTACAGCGGACAGCTGGGCGGCAGCTATCCGCTCACCGACGACTTTGTGCCGCCGGTCTACGACTATCTCTCGCCCACCGGACACTTCAAGCAGACCGAGCGGGAGATAAGCGCCATCAACCACAGGCTCAAGGCCATGGATGCCGACAATGGCAGCCTCGCCAGGGAGCGCAGCCAGGTGATTGAAGCCTGTCGCGACCGTCGTGTGGAGGCTTGGCGCAAGACGATGGAGCAGTCCAAGCGGCGCCGCGACCTGCTGCGCCCCACCGCCGATGCAGAGACGGCGCGCAGACTCGTCCGCGAGAGCCAGTACCAGAAGGCGCAGCTGCGCCGCATCAGAGAGCGGTGGGCGGTGGTCATCGGCGCGGTAAACCGCCGGCAGGAGAGGGAGCGCGAAGAGCGGCAGAGTCTCATCGCCAGGCGACGCGAGATGAGCGACAGCCTGCAGCACTGGCTCTTCGACCGCTTTGTGATGCGCAACGGTCGTGGCGAAGAGGCTTCCATCGCCGACATCTTTGCCCACTACGACCCGCAGCGTCCCTACCTCACCCCACCGGGCGGCACGGGCGAATGTTGCGAGCCCAAGCTGCTGCAATATGCCTACAGGATGGGCTTGCGCCCGCTGTGCATGGCGATGTTCTGGTGGGGCGAGAGTCCCGAGGGAGAGATACGCCATCATCTGCATTACTACCCGGCTTGCCAGAGCAAGTGCAGGCCCGTGCTGAGCTACATGCTGCAAGGAATAGAGGTGGAAGACAACGACGACGCGCCCAACGACCATCGGCTGGACATCGTCTATGAAGACGAGTGGCTCGTGGTGGTAAACAAGCCGGCTGGCATGCTGAGCGTGCCGGGCAGACAGGAGCGCGAGTCGGTGGCATCCATCATGCGCCGGCGTCATCCTTATGCCACGGGACCTATGGTGGTACACCGGCTCGACATGGACACCAGCGGACTGATGATAGTGGCGCTCACCACCGAGGTCTACCACCGGCTGCAGCGCCAGTTTGCCAGCCGCGAGATAGACAAGACCTATGTGGCGCGGCTCGAGCCTTCGGGCACCGCCATGGCTGCCGAGGGCGAGATAAGGCTGGCTCTGGCGCCCGATGCCGATGACCGTCCACGACAGCGAGTAGACGACGCCGAAGGCAAGGACGCCCACACCCGATACCGCATGACCGGCGCCGACCGCGTGGAGCTGCATCCGCTCACGGGACGCACCCATCAGCTGCGCGTACACTGCGCCCACAGCCGTGGTCTCGGCCGCCCTATCCTTGGCGACCCGCTCTACGGTCATGGCGGAGACCGCCTCTACCTGCATGCGCAGTCGCTCTCCTTCATCCACCCCGTCACGGGCAAGCCCATGACGGTCTGCTCGCCGCCACCGTTCTGACCCGACAGACAGAAGGCCCGCTCTCCTCACAAGGGAAAGCGGGCCTTCTGCGTATGGTGGCGCCGGGCGGAAGCCGCGACGGCGGTTCAGACAAAGAACATGATGATAATCTGGGCGATGATGACTCGCACAAACATGCCGAGGGGATAGACCGACGCATAGCTGACCGAAGAGGTATCGCCCTGAAGCGTATCGTTGGCATAGCCCAAAGCCATGGGGTTGGCCATACTGCCGCAGAGCACACCGCAGATGGTACCGAAGTCGTAGCGGTGCATGCGCAGCATGATGATACCTATTATTAATATAGGTATAAGCGTGAGCAGCGCACCGATACCTATCCACATGAGGCCCTCGGGTCGGATGAGCGTATGGAAGAAGTCCTTGCCAGCCTCGAGACCCAGACAGGCGAGGTAGAGCGACAGCCCGAACTTGCGCAGGATGAGCGACGCGCTGCGGGTGGTGTAGGAGATGAAGTGGGCCTTGGGGCCAAGGGCGCCGACGATGATACCCATGATGATGGGGCCACCGGCTATGCCGAGGCGCACGGGGGCTGCGGCACCGGGGATGGCGATGGGGATGGAGCCAAGCAGCAGACCGAGCACCACGCCGAGGAAGATGCTGCCGAGGTTGGGCTCGTTGAGGGTCTGCACTCCGTTGCCGATAAACTTCTCCACATTGTCGAGCGACTTGGGAGTACCGACGACAACGACACGGTCGCCATACTGCAGGCGCAAGTCGTCGGTGGCAAGGAGCTTCAGGTCGCCGCGCAAGACACGGCTCACGTTGACACCGTAGGTGGAACGCAGCTGGAGGTCTACCAGATGCTTTCCATTGAGTACCTTGCGCGATACGACGATGGTGCGGCTCGCCACTTCTGAGTCTATATGGTTCCAGTCTATCTTGCCCTCGTTCCAGTTGGTATCACACTCGTGGCCGAAGAGGATGGCCATGGCGTTGCGGTCGTGCTTGTTGGTGATGACGAGCAGCTTGTCGTGCATCTTCAGCACGGTCTGCGCAAAGGGTACAATCACCTCCTGTCCACGCCAGATGCGCGAGATGATGAAGTGCTCGTGGGAACTCTGGGCGAAGTCCATAACCTTCTTGCCGTCAAGGGCGGGGTTCACCACTTCATATTCGCCGATATAGGTATGGTCGGCCTCGTCGCGCGAGCGCACCTTGAGGTCGGCGGGGCGCACCAGAAAGCGGCGCAGCACCACCATCACCAGGATGACGCCCACCACACCGAAGGGATAGGTGACGGCGGTACCCAAGGCGAGCGACCCGGCGGGCTTGCCCACCTGATGCAGCGCCTGCTGGGCGGCACCCAGCGCAGGGGTGTTGGTCGTGGCTCCGCAGAGCAGACCCACCATGTCGGGCAGATTGACTCCGGTGAGCGGCACCAGCACGATGGCGAAGAGCGTACCCAAGAGTATCACGCCCAAAGACCATAGATTGAGGGGCAGTCCTTCACGACGGAGCGAACCGAAGAAGTTGGGGCCCACGCTGAGACCCAGCATATAGACAAAGATGACCAGTCCGAAGGTCTCGGCGTAAGCCAGACTCTCGGCATCGACGGTCACGCCGATATGGCCGGCAAGGATACCAATAAAAAACACGAAAGCCACGCCCAACGACACGCCCATCAAGCGCACCTTGCCCAAGGCGAGACCCAAGGCGCATATCAATGACAGCGCAATGATGGTGTGTACAGGCGAGTTGCCGGTCAGTATTTCAGTAATCCAGTTCATACCAATAACGTTTCAACCGACAAAGGTAGTAAAAAGTAAACTTGTGGAAAAGCAAAAACGCTAAAAAATAATGGAATAAGCCCAAAACCACAGCGGGCTGGGGCAAAAGGGCATGGCAGAGGGCATGGTGCGCACCTCGGGCATAGTCGCGACGGGCTGCGGCGTGACTTGCTCAGCACTGCCGCAGCTCGATGCGGAACACGGTGCCCACGCCGGGCTCGGAACTCTTGACATAGATGCGTCCGTGGTGGTATTCCTCGACGATGCGCTTGGCGAGCGAGAGGCCCAGTCCCCATCCGCGACGCTTGGTGGTAAATCCGGGGCGGAACACGTTGCCCACATCCTTCTTGGGGATGCCCTTGCCCGTATCGGCAACCTCTATCCACACGCCCTTGGGCGACGTGCCGGTAGTGATGGTTATCTTTCCGCCGTCGCCGCCCATAGCGTCGACAGCATTCTTGCACAGGTTCTCGATGACCCATTCGAAGAGCGACGCGTTGAGGTTCACCGTCTGGTCGCCCTGGGTATGGCTGACGCTGATGACCACCCGGCGCGAGGTGCGGCGGTCCATATAGTCGACCACGTGACTCAGCGTGGTGTCAAGGCTCACGGGCACAGGCTCGGGCAGCGACCCTATCTTGGAGAAGCGGTCGGCAATGAGTTGCAGACGCTTCACGTCCTTGTCCATCTCGGGTATCAAGTCGTCGTCGGGATAGTTTTCGCGCAGTATCTCGACCCACGCCATGAGGCTGCTGATAGGAGTACCCAGCTGGTGGGCGGTCTCCTTGGACAGGCCCACCCACACGCGGTTCTGCTCGGCCCGCTTCGAGGTGAGCAGGGCTATCACCGCCACGCCCACGAAGAGCAATACTGCACCTATTTGTATATAGGGATAGACGGCAAGGCGTTTCAGCGTGAGCGAGTCGTCATAGCACACGTCGATATAGCCATCGGCATGGTCTTCGTCGAGATAGATACGGATGTAGTGGCCACCCGCCTTGAGCCGCGAAGCCATCTGCGCGACATAGGCGGTGCTGTCGGCATCGTGGCGGCGACCTGTATCGACATTGCGCACCGTCTGCACACTCCCCTGCTGGTTGAGCACGATGACGGGGATGGTGTGGTTCTCGTCTATCACGCGCAACACCAGATTGAGGTCGGTGTTCTCGTCGGCGGTGTTGAGCGAGCGCATAGCCTCTGCCCACACCCCCATCTTGTTGTGCTCCTCGGCTTCGAGGTCGCGCGTCAGCCGGTGAGACACCATCACCGAGGCGACAGCCATCAGTATGGCTATCACCACCAGCACTATCTTTACCTGTCGTATGCGGTCTGTCCATTTCATATCTTATAGGTATAACGCTCAAATGATACCATTTAGTACATTAATGAGGCTAAAAAAACGCGTAGAAACCCTAAAAAACGCGCTGTAAACTATAATAATTGTCAAAACCATGAATTTTCTTTTGATGGAAATCAATTATATCCCTCAAAAATAGTACTTTTGCAATGGATAAAAGTTATTCCGTCATTCTCATAACATCTCTACCTGAGTCCGAGAGGATGAGGAGCAGAGACAGGGACATTAATAGTATTTTACGGAATACAGTCACTGATGGAGAGTTAGTTAGTTTTAAGTTTTTTTGTGGCGGCCTGAGGAATTTAGGTAAATGTGAAGTGTTCTCGAGGCCGTCGGGGATTTGAAATCATAAGCTCGATGGAGCTACAGATGGATAGTTCCCAGGTCATGAGGCGTCGTTGAGGCGCCAACTTGGTCAAGAATTATAAGGAGATGGTTTCGGTAGCGACTGAAGCCACCTCCTTTTCTTTTATCCCTATTGCAGGGATGGCGGCAGCCACATCAGTCGGCACCCGAGCCTCCCTCACGCCCAAGTCCTTCATCGCGCGCGCCACAGCCATTGCCCCCTCTGACGTAATCGCCTGCCCAGTCCTGCCCCGCTATCCCCCGGCGACGCTGCAGCATGGGACTGTCTATGTGTTGATGCTCAAAAAATTGAAAACATTATCCTTAATTTTGTACAAATATTAACGCGAAAAGATTTAACTTTGCACACAATAAGAACAGAAGCACCTATAGACATCGATGAAGCTATTGATAAAGAATATGGTATGCCCTCGCTGCATCAGCGCAGTCAAGGATATACTCATGTCTGAAGGCCTGACGGTCATGTCGATAACTCTGGGAGAAGCGGAGACGGCAGAAAATCTCGCCGACAGTCAGCGCCATGCCGTGGCAGAGCGTCTGCACACCATAGGATTTGAACTCCTCGACGACCCTCGCAGCCAACTGGTCGAGCAGATACGCATAGCCGTACTGGCATGGGTAAGGATGGATTCCGTGCGACCCAAACTGTCTGACTATCTGTCCTGTCGGCTCCATCGGGAGTACAGCAGCCTGAGCAAGTTGTTCTCCGAGGTACGCGGCATCACCATCGAGAGGTTCGCTATCCACCATCGCGTCGAGTACGCCAAGGAACTGCTATGCTACAGCAGCCTCACTACAAGCCAGATAGCCTACCGGCTGGGGTACGGTTCGCCCACTTATCTGTCTTCGCAGTTCAAGCAGGTGACGGGGATGACACCTCGGGAGTTTCGCGAACTGGAGACACGCCGGCGTACTGCCCTCGATGCATTATAATAAGGTATAGAGACCGGCATTAAGGATAAAGAGATTGTTATTAAGGAAAAAGACTACACAGATGAAAAGAACATTGATTATACTACTGGTAGGTATGCTGGCGACCCAGACCCTCTCGGCACAGCAGGACACTACCACCCAGACCCACGACCTCAAGCAGGTGGTGGTCAAAGCCACCAAGGGCATCAAGGCACGTTACCGCGTGGACAATACCGACCTCATTGGTCAGGGCCAACTGATACGCGCTGCCTGCTGCAACCTGGGCGAGTCGTTCACGACCAACCCCTCGGTCGATGTAAGCTACAGCGACGCTGCCACGGGAGCCCGACAGATAAAACTCCTTGGACTCAGCGGCACCTATGTCCAGATGCTCACCGAAAACATACCCAATCTGCGCGGCGCAGCACTCCCCTACAGTCTTGGCTATGTGCCCGGACCCTGGATGCAGTCGATACAGGTGAGCAAGGGGGCATCGAGCGTCAAAAACGGATATGAGAGCACCACGGGCCAGATAAATATAGAGTTTCTCAAGCCACAGGGTACCGATGGAGTGAGGGCCAATGTCTATCAGGACAGTGAACTGAAGACCGAGGTCAACCTCGATGGAAGCATACACCTCAACAGCCGACTGTCTACAGCCACTCTGCTGCACTTCGAGAACCGACAGATGGATCACGACGGCAATGGCGACGGATTTATGGATATGCCCAAGCTGCGCCAATACAACCTTATGCACCGCTGGGCTTATGTCTCGCCGCGCTGGATTAGCCAGTTGCTGCTGCGGGGGCTCCACGACGAGCGCCGAGGCGGACAGAGCGCCAAGCACACCACCTTCTCGTCGGCGTCACTCTACACTACAGCGGTAGAGACCGACCGATACGAGATGCAGTGGAAGAATGGCTTCACCCTGAACGCCGACCACAACACGTCGATAGCCCTCATGCTGCACGGCTCATGGCACGACGCCGATTATGGCTTCGGCCTCACCCGTTACGACGTGACCCAGAAGAACGGCTATGCCCAGTTGATGTTTGAGACCGACATCGATGACCATCACAACATCAGCGTCGGGGCGTCGCTCAACCACGACAACTACGACGAGCGTTTCAACCCGCTCGGCACATTGCCCGACGCCGCGAGCCGGGTGACCCGCGAGACCACTCCGGGCGTCTACGCCCAGTACACCTATAAGTTGGGCGACCGCCTCACGGTGATGCCCGGCGTGAGATGGGACCACTCAAGTCTCTACGGCAGTTTTGTCACGCCCCGACTGCACCTCAAGTATTCTCCATCCGACGTGGTAACCCTCCGCACATCGGTAGGCAAGGGTTATCGGTCACCCCACGCCCTGGCAGAGAACACCGCGCTGCTGGCAAGTGGCAGAGAGGTCATCGTAAGTCCAGACCTGAAGCAGGAGGAGGCATGGAACATGGGATTATCCATAGGTCTGAACCTGCCCGTGGCCGAACGCACACTCGAGCTGAACGCAGAGTATTACTACACCGATTTCCTCAATCAGATGGTCATCAACTTCGACGGAGCCCGGGGCGTCCACACGCTCTCGTTTGAGAACCTTGACGGCAGAAGCTATAGCCACACGCTGCAGGTCGATGCCACCTATCCGTTCTGGGACGGCATGTCGGCCACTGCCGCTTTCCGCCTGAACGATGTCCGTTGCACCTACGACGGAGCAAGGCAAGTCAAGCCGCTCACATCGCGCTACAAGGGTCTGCTCACGCTCTCCTACAAGACGCCGCTCCAACTCTGGCAGTTTGATGTGACGGGCCAGCTCAATGGAGGTGGACGCCTCTACGACCAGAGCCGCTACCCCGCCTACTTCCAGCTGCAGGCGCAGATTACAAGGGAATTCCGCAACATCAGCCTCTATATCGGTGGCGAAAATCTTACCAACTACAAGATTGCCAACCCCATCCAGGGCGCCCACCATCCCTGGGATGCCGGCTTCGACGCCACTCAGGTGTGGGGACCGGTAACCGGAGCGATGGCTTATGTAGGGCTGAGGTTCAAACTGGAAAAGTTATAACGCTACAAATCAATCAAAAAACTATAGAACATGAAGAAGTATCTTTTAATGGCATGGTTGCTTGCGACAGCGGGCAACATGATTGCCAAGGCACCAGCCGACACGCTCACCGTAACCACTCTGCCGCAGATGCACTGCCAGAACTGTGAGAACAAAATCAAGAGCAACATCCGTTTTGTCAAGGGCACAAAGAAGATAGAGACCTCGGTCGACGACCAGCGTGTCACCATCATCTACGACGGCAAGAAGGCCAAGTATGAAGACTATGTTGCCGCCTTCAGAAAGATAGGTTACGAGATAAAGAAGAAGTAACAGAAGTCCCCAAGTCCGGCCCACCGTCATGAAGACGCGACCGGAGACCATAGCAGTCAAGCCTCACCTCGAGCAGTATGTCCTGGCGCCAAGCCCGGCAGCCTTCCAATGGCAGCATACTACCCAGGGTGAGGCTTTTGCGTAGGTCAGCAGCAGGGAGGGTAACTCCAGCAGCGTGGAGGGTAACTTGAGCAAGCTGGAGGGTATCTCGGAAACCGTGGAGGGTACCTTGGGCGAGCTGGAGGGTACCTTGGGAACCGTGGAGGGTACCTCCACCCACGGGCTGACCATCGCCGGTATCGGCGG
>OQWM01001098.1_pt1 | contig 18523 bp, 15 predicted proteins | sample 1691531 | NCBI WGS metagenome assembly OQWM01 (sample SAMN03418257, study PRJEB22391) | human gut metagenome | biome: human-gut; feature: organic feature; material: feces | host: Homo sapiens | place: Tanzania | collected 2013-01
GGCGGGCGTTTATGACATGCGAGGGGGAAATGACGCCCGCAAAGCGGGCGTCAAGGATTTAGCGCGAAGAAAAAACGCCCGCACAGGCGGGCGTTTATGACATGCGAGGGGGAAATGACGCCCGCATCCCTCAAACACTACACGTCGATGATGTGAAGCATGACGAGAGCGAGTGTTGCGATGGCGCCGATGATGAGGCCGAGCAGGACATAGCATGCGGATCGCAGATGACGATGGGGGCCTGAGATCATAGATGTGCGCGAGATGAGGACGGATTTCGACGATGGCAAGATGTCGTTGATACGGCGCGTAGGCGAATCTTGTGTGACTTCTTGTGCTGCGATTTCGGCGGCGGTTTTTGGGCCGTTTGCGCTTGGATTCGACGTATCGGATGCTTTTGTGGCATCTTGCTTTTCTTTATCTTTTTCTTTATCGGTGAAGACGACGGCGCCATCTTCGAATCCGACTTCGTCGAAGACGTCGTTGAGCCAGTTGGCATTTTGTGCAATTGCCTGCTCGCTGCTTTTGACGTCGATGGCGACCGAAACGCCCGTGACGATTTCGCCCAAGATTTCGGCGTCGCCCGGCGGCAACATGCCGCCCAATTCGTCTTGCAACGTCTTTTGCATCGCTTCGGAGACTTTTTCGCCGCCAAATTCCGACCATCGATTGTCGGCAAGGTCATTGACGATCCACGACAGATCGAAGCGATTGATGGGGATTGCCAAAGCAGTCGCCACCGAAGCCAGATCGAGGTAGAGCGATTCACACGTTTGGTAGCGATCGTCTGGATTGGGGGCAAGCGCCTTATAGAGCACTTTGAGCAATTCGTCGGGGATATCGTTTCGGATCCGACGGATATCGGGAATGACGCATGCCTTTACGGCTTTAAACGTCTCGATATCGGTGCTTCGTTGGAATAGACGACGCCCAGCGAGCATTTCCCAGAGGCAGATGCCGATGGAGAAGATATCGCTTCGCGATGTGATAGCTGGTGGATTTTTAGTACTTTCGGGCGAAATATAGGCAAATTTGCCTTTGATCATGCCTTCGGGAGTCGAGACGTCGTTCGATCGCGCATCGCTAAGCCCGAAGTCGGCGACTTTGACTTCGCCGTGCCGCCCGATGAGGATATTGGGGGGCGAAATGTCGTTGTGGATGAGCCCGAGTGGCTTGCCCTCGGCATCGGTCAGCGAATGCGCGTATCCGAGCCCTGCGCAGACCTGCAACGTAATATAAATGGCAACCCCAAGGGGAAATATCGTATTATTGGTGCGCAACTTCTCCATGACCGATTTAAGGTCGAATCCCTCGATGTATTCCATGACGATGAAGAAGGTATTCGACGTCTGGCCGACGTCGTAAACGCGCACGATGTTGTCGTGTTCGAGTTGAAAAGCGAGCCGCGCTTCGTCGACGAACATTTGCTGGAAGAGCTTGCTCTGCTTCTGGATCAATTCGGGCAGAATGCGCTTGATGGCGACTTTGCGTCTCAATCCACCTACGGAGTGCATCCATCCCAAAAAGACTTCCGCCATACCACCGCGTCCGAGCGTGCTGACGAGTTCAAATCGCTGTTCTTGTGCCATAAAACTTCACTCCCTTCGTATTCTATGCACGCGAATCAAAGCCGCGCCCCGTGTATTGTCACATATTGCTAAAAACTGCAAATAAATGGGATGTGGCAATAAGGGGCTCTAGTGCTCGGATCCAGTACGCGATCAAAACGCATGTCTAATGTCTCGATGCGCGTGGGAATGTGCTCCGCTAGGCATCGGAACGTCATGACGATGGGATCGGGATGGATGTATTTGGCGGCGCTAGGCATCGGAACGTCATGACGATGGGATCGGGATGGATGTATTTGGCGGGATCTTTTGGAACGACTTGGATTTGGATCGACTCTTGGGTTTCTTCTTGCGAAGCGCATGCGACGCCTAGCCCGTAGACGCCATCTTGAATCGACTCCGTAAGTCGCAATGAAGGATACAGCGCCGACGAAGCCAAATTGAACTCGAATTGTTCGGCGTCGACGCCCGATATTTTGACGCGATGCTCGGTATTGGGTGCGATATCGAAGGGAATATCGAGTTGGATGGGGGCATCGTCGATCGAAACCGAAAGCCTGGGCATGCAACGCAACTCGATTTCGATCTCGATGGGATGTGCATTCGGATGTAGCGCATCGCGTATTTCGATGCGGTGTGGTCCTGCGCCATAGCTACACGAAGCGAGCCATCGAAATGCCCCGTTTTCGATTCTGCCAAAGTTCGATTTTAATAATAGTTTTGCATCATTTTCGGCAACAATTGGAATTTCCATCAACGTTCCTTCCGAAACTTCGAAGAATTTTCGCCCATCTTCTGTATCGATTGTCGCTGGGCAAACTTGCGGCAGGGCAATGACTTTTTGCGTCGTTCGCCCCGTCTCGTCGGTGGCGACGAGCGTTAGCGGCGTGATCTCGCTGAAGTCGCAATCGGATTTGATCCGAATCTCGCCGCGATAGACATCGCCTAGCGCGTGCGATCCGCTACCAAAAGCGATTTCATGGGGTGCATTGCCCAAGACTTGGATTTTGTTCTTCGACAAATCGCCATCGGTATCGACGATCGTAAAAGCATATCGATAGGTGCTGTCGTCGGTTCCTTGAGCGACGAGTGCCAACTCGTCGATTCGCGGTGCGCATTGTCGCGCATCGAGCATGATCCAGATTTCCTTTTCGGGTGGGCGATTGCCAAAGCCGATATGGGCCGTGCAAAGTCGTTCTTTGGCGGGCAACGAAACAGCCAGCCCAGGGATACATCCGCGCTTGAGCTTGAAATCGATGCGCCAAGCGTTTTTGAGATTCTGAATCGACGGCGTTTCGAAGGCGCTAGCAAATTCTGGCGTCTGGCAATCGATGCGATCGACGACGGGTTCTTGTCGTAGCTTTTCGCCTTCGACCGGATAAATCCACGTGCCATCTTCGGCATATTGCGCATCTTGTTCGGCTTCGTATTCCCGCAGTTGGAGATGCTGCGAGGTGAAGACGTATTTCGAAGACTTTTGCTGTGCAAAAGCGAAGATGAAGAGCGATTTGGCAGCCGGCATGCGATCCGAAAGATCCGATACATTCGCATAGACGGCAAAACTCGAATTTTCCGACGAATGGACGTTGCTGAGCATTCGGAAAGTAAACGCATAATCATTGGCGCTGGGGAGCTTTTCGATATTCGTCAGTTCGACGACGGCGATGAGCTGTTGCGTCGATTTCGAATAGACTTCCCATTGGTCGCCCAGCTGAGTTTCTCCGGTTTTATTGGAGTATTGTCGAATATAGCGCAGATCGATGCCGTGATTGTCGGAAACTTGGAACGCGACGACGGGGCGAATGCGCGATTGTAGCGGGTCAAACCGCACGATAATTCGCAATTCGTTGATATTGCGATCGGGAACTCGGCAAACGCGCGCCTCGGGCGTGCCATCGCAAGGCAATCGCACCGACGTCGTCGACGTCACGATATCGGCGTTGACGATCTCAATGGGGTGGAGTTTATCGGCCGCCAAAACGATGTTAAACGAGAGCGACGCAGCGATATTATCCGAGATTTCGAGCTCAAACGTCGACGTCGCAAAGGCGCTCCATTTCGGCGAAAGATCGAACGTGCCATCGGTCGAGACGACTACAGTCCCATCGGGCGATCGCAACCGATACATGATGATATCGGCGTCGGCGTCGTTGGCCAAAACGCGCAAGCGCAACTTATCGTTGACGTCGACGCGCGTCATTTCGCCGCGCTTGGTGAGGTAGTGCATCGTCCCCTTTGTATCGTTGATGATTTGAACGAAGGCGATTTTTGGGGCGCTATTGGGGCGCGAAACGCGCACGCGAATGCGTCGAGTATCTTCGCTCGGCGGGGGTCCATCGGCGATGCAATCGATCGAAAGCTCGTAGTTACGCCCTTGGCGCTGACCGTCGCTAAATTGCGGCGTCCATCGCAAAACGCCCGGACACTCGGGGGCATTGATGCTCTTTTTGCACGGTTCCAACTCTTCTAAAACTCGCGCTAACGTACATTGTTCGGCAACGCAAGCGATATTCTCGGCTCGAACCTCGGCTCGAACATTGCGCCCGCCCGTGCACAGCGGAATCGCGAGCTCTTTCCCGACCTCGGCATAAAACTCGACGATATCGGTGCCTTTCCCCGCAAATTCGACGGGTGGCCCACCGATCACGTTGGCAAAACAAATCAAAAAAATGGCGACGTTTACGGCAGCAACGGCAATAAATTCGACGACCATACTACGCCGCAATTTCGTCTCGACGACGGGCTCGAATCTCGACGCCGAAATCGACAAAACCGCCGCTTTTTTAAATGAATCGCGCACTTCGCTCCGGTAGGCAATCCCCCCCGAAAACGCTTCGAGATTTTGCCGCACGCCGCGCATTCCCATGCCCTCATCGGCCGTCGCTGGCAACACCTCCGATTCGTCGTAAACCTTGATGATGAGCTTCGACACGCCCGTAAATTCATCGGTCAAAAAAGCCGCCTCGATCGCGACGTTCCGACTCTGTTCGAGCGCATTGTCGAGCAATCGCGTCATGCACATCGTCAGCATCCGCATCGGCGCATCGCACAACAATCGATCGCCATCACAACGATAAATCCGAATGCGATTTGCAATATCGGCGCGATTCGTCTGAGCCGCCACCGCCTCAATCGCCCCCTGAATCATGGCATTGGGGTCGATTTCCATCCGGCACGAAGCCGCCAAAGCGAGCGTCGCCGGATACACACTCACGTAATCGAGCGACAAAATCTTGTAAAAATGGACCGACGATTTCGCCCACATGCTATCGGTATTGACGAGCCACACCATCGCACGCCGCAACTCGACGAGCACCTTAAACGCCGCCGAAAACATCGGGTCGACCATCGGCAACGCCAACCGCTTCCCCGTATAATGATAAATCTCCTTAAACGCGTCGCTAAACCGCGTCCAAAGCCGCTCTTCGGGGCGCGCCTTTATCCCGCACAGCCGAAAAAATTCATCCCGAAACGCCACGTCTTTCTCGGGCGATATGGCCCGAAAATCGAGTTTCTTCTTGCCCGAACCCCCATAATACTGTTGCATCTCCTCAAATAGCGAGTGCAACCCCAGCAACCGGTGCTTGAGCACGTCGTGCGCCAAACATTCGAGCAACTTTCGCACGTGCAACAACTTATCGGCCGATATTTCGTCCTGCTTTTTACGCGTCTGCGCCACCCACTGCGACAGCGTATGCCCCAAAAACCGCCCCGAATGCCGGTGCATAAAGACGAGTATCACGAGCGACAAAATGAGCCCGATTATCGTTCCAAAATAGACGATGTTATACATGATGCCAATGCGTTACGACTTTTGTTTGCTCTTGTGTCGCCCTATCTCGCCCGTTGGGCTCAATACGGGCTCCGTGCGCCCTATTGGCTGCGCCAATACGGGCTTTGTGTCGCGCTTTTGCCTCCGGCAATACGCGCTCTTGTGTCGCCCTATCTCGCCCGTTGGGCTCAATACGGGCTCCTTTTAATACTCACAACGCGCCAAATACAAGCCTTCAACCGATCCGCGCTCCCCTTGCGCTCGGCGCATTCGCTTTTCATGCGTTGAAACTCTACGAAACGCCTATGCCCCTACCGCTCCGCGGATGAGATTCTTCTCGGCATCGGTCAATTGCAAATAACGCATAGATTCTTCGAGCGTCGAACCCATCTTTCCCATGATCCGTTTCGTCATCACGAGTAGTTGATTGAGCTCCCCGATTTTTTCACCCCGCTCCTCACCGATTTGAATTCCGCGCTTTTCACCCCGCTCCTCACCGATAGTCATCCCCTGAGAAATGAGATCTTTTTTATAATTTTCAAAAACGTCGCACATCATTATCTCTCCTTTGCGCTCGGCGCATTCGCTTTTCATGCGTTGAAACTCTGATTGTTTAGTAATTTCAGTGAACAGATTGAGAAGCTCATCGATATGTTGAATTTTGAGCCTAGGCCACTCGCTTATTTCATTTAAGCGCAACTTTCGCAAAAAGATAGCAGCCACTTTGAGATCCCCCGACAAGCTATCGATTTCTTCGTCCGTCAACCAAGCGAGTTCGACGACCTCGATTCTATAGTCTTGAAACTGATCGGCAAATTCGATCGGCACACGACACTGCTCGCTCAACGATCGCGGCTCAGTCCACCTCTTATGATACCCAAAATAGAGCACCTTCGTAAATACAGGGATGAGCTTTACGCCCGATCGCATGTGCCTGAATTGATCTTCATAAAAGAGCGCATCATACGTCATCACGCGCGCAGGCATTGCTTTTTCTGGCTTTGTCTGGTTTTCGACGCCCAAAACGGCAATGTTGAGCTTGAGTTCGTTGCGATAGTACTTGAATATGTCGCGATATTTATGGACATACTCGTGTTTGGCGTGCGTAATGTGCTCTGTTGGTGCTTCATATAACGCCTCAGGGTGAATCCGGACTTTCGACCTGAAATTCCACACTTCGGCGAACACATCGTTGAGCGAAATCAGGTGTTTTTCGCAAACGTCCTTCGTTCCCATGTAGCCTCCTGTTGGGGAGATGGGATGCGTCGATTATCGCAACGACGCGACCGACCTTCGCATGCCCTTTCTATGGGAATCATGTCGTTTTAAAAAAAATGTGACGGTTTTTTTTCGTTTTTTTTCATCGATATCGTCAAACCAGCCGTGGATGGGCGTTTGAGCGAATAAGTGACAGAGCTTTTTAGCCCCAATCGATAACCGATGCCATTCCGAATACGACATCTCCGCATCGGTCCTGCGAGTACCAACAAAACAATGATACCGAGTACCGACAAAAAAAGCCCTCCCAGACGGGAGGGCTATATCGTCTACATTTCTAATAGAGATTAGAAGATGGCCAAGAGAGCGACGAGCAACGCATAAATCGACAACGATTCGATGAGTGCCAAGGCGATGATCATCGGCGTAAAGAGCTTGCTATAGGCAGACGGATTGCGAGCGATGCCTTGGAGAGCGCCTTCGGCGGCACGACCTTGACCGATACCGCAACCACAGGCGGCGATGCCAATGGCGAGCGCAGCAGCGATGAGGTTCATCCCACCCGTTGCAGCTGTTTTATCGAGTTCTGCGACTGCGTTGGCCGCTTGTTGTGCGACGGCGCCACCATCTTGAGCAAATGCCGATGGAACGACGAAAAGGAAGAACGTCACAACACTCGTCGAAAAGAGAGCAATTTTCTTAGAGAAAGACATTTTGATACTCCAACTAAAGAAAAGGTCAAAATGACCCAATAACAAAACGAATTATTCAGCAATCGCCATAGAAATATAGACGACAGAGAGAATACAAAAGACCACCGTTTGGATGACGACGACGAGGGCACCGAGACACATCATGACGGCAGGAACACCGGCGGCGACGAGCGTCATCAAGACGCCGACGACGGCATGGTCACCATACATGTTCCCCATCAGTCGGATCGAGAGCGTGACGGGGCGAACGAGCTGACCGATGATTTCGATCGGGAACATCAAAATCATGAGGGGGAGCCCATACCACTTGCGAACTGGTCCCAAAAACTCGGCAAAATAGTGCACGAAACCCTTCTCGCGGATTCCAGCAATATTCGACACGAAAAAGATGATGAGCGCCATACCGACGTTTGTATTCAAGTTGTCGGTCGCAGGGGCAAGCCCTGGTAAAAGCGCGCACGCATTGTTGAAGAAGATAAACACGGCAATCGCAAAGACGAGCGGCAAGTAGCGACGCGCCTTTTGTTTGTCTTGCATCTGGTCGATGAGCAAGTTGTGGACGGCTTCGATAATGACCTCGAAAAAGGTCCGCGGCGTCAACTTCGCATCGGGGGTTGGCTTGAATTTATTCCAGCTCAAGAACACGAGCAATACGACGACCGCCATCGACAAGAGCGTCATCATGACGTGCGTGAAAGAAATCGGTGTTCCATTGAGCCATGTTGAACCGTATTTGCCAAACTCACTGAACCACTCATGGATACCAGGAATAAAATCCATGAGACTGTGAATCTCGTGCGCTTCTGCCAAAGCAAAGTTCATCATTTATCTTTATCCTCAGAGACCTCTTTCGTGCCCTCGGGCTGCGGCGTGTCCGCATCCGACGACTTGAAGAGCAACGGAACGACGGCATACGGAATGTAGAGACCCGATATACCGACGATAATCGCGACTGGCTCGAACTTGAAGGCAACGATGAGCACGACGAGTATCGCCGCCGTCGCAAAGAGTCTAACTAACGAAGCAATTTGAATCTTCGTCGCAACACCCGACGCAACATCGCCCGCCTTATCCGACTCCATCTGCGATTTTGCGCCCGATACCGTGCGACCTATCCATAACATATATCCCGCTAAAAGCGCGATACCTATTCCTCCTGATATGCCAACTTGCGTAGCAAAATAAAGTTCTTTGACAAAAAATAACACAATAACAGCCGCCACGATAATGCCAAACGACGTCAAAAAGCACGCCTTGAACACTTTCGGAATGTTTTGGCTCATCATGATCACTATGCCCACGTGTCAGTCTTCGGCTAATCGTTTCGCCTTGTGGATCGAACGCCACAATTCGCGAATCGATGCGATAACGGCACACACGACCCAGAACACCGTAAAGACCGGTTTTGTTCCAAAAAAAGAGTCTAATGCATTTCCGATAAAATAGCCAAAGATTATCGCGATGAGCAGGAAGAGCCCGAAATTGCCCACCGACGCCATCAATCGAAAGCTCTCGGCTCGGACTTCTTTCGACTCCGCCTTATCGCCACTGTGCCAAACGGGCGTTTTGTCGTCTTTAGCGCACGAATCGCCTTCTTCGGCTTTTGCATCGCCTTCGAAGACGGCTATTTCGTCGCCTTCTTCGGCTTTTGCGTCGCCTTCGAAGACGGCTATTTCGTCGCCTTTAGCGCACGAATCGCCTTCTTCGGCTTTCGTTCCTCGGCCGGGCTCGAAATCGTCTGGGATTTTGTCGTTTACAGAATGCGTCATAGCGCGATGACCATCGTAAGAGGAATAGATGCACAAGAGTAGACACAGAAAAAGCGGCAGAACCATGAAACAGCCCTGCCGCTTTTCGTCTTAGCACATCGAAAGAGATTAGGCGAGTACCGAAGGACGCCCGCACATGACGGGGTTACCGATGCTACCATAGTGTTTGACGGGGGTTCCACCGGCGTCGTAGCGTCCACCACTGCCATCGTAAACGGCGACGTGGTTGATGCCGCGCCAACGCGTCCCGCTGTTCCAATTATTGTGGTAGAAGAGCAAATCGCCAGGAATGAGGTTGCGCGTGCTCACCTCGCCGCCCCGGTTGTAGATTCGTTTTGCCTGCCCGACGGAATTGTCGTAGCCCATTGAGATGCCGACTGAAGCCCACGAACGCGCCGAGAACGACGAACAATCGTAGTGCCCACTCGATGTACGTTTACTTTGGCTGTAAGTCCAATGCGCCGAGACGTATTGCGAGTAGAGAGCCGCAGCCTTGCTACGCGCGGCATTGCCGAGGCTACGTTGTCTTTGCGTGCCCGAACCGCCGCCCGTGACTGCGCCACCGCCGCCACCGCCGGTGACCGTACCACCGCCGACTGTCGTGTATTTCTTCGAAATCCAACCGACTTTGCCCTTATATGAAATCTTGAGCCAACCACTCGACTCGCCCGTATACGAGAACGAAGCACCTCTCGAGAGCACGCCTAAGACGCCATAACTCGTGCCCGCGCCTTTGCGAACGTTGAGCGACGAAGCCGTGACTTTGCCCGTTTTGGCAGCCGTCGACGATGAACCACCACCGCCACCGCTCGAATTGCCACCGCTACGCGTGTATTTCTTCGAAATCCAACCGACTCTGCCATTATAGGAAATCTTGAGCCAGCCATTCGCCTCGCCCGAAGCCGAAACGACGTTGCCTTTTTTGAGGCAACCGATAACGCCATAGCCCGTACCCGCACCTTTGCGAACGTTGAGCGACGAAGCCGTGACCGTGTAGCTACCGCCCCCACCGCCACCTCCTGTCGTGGTTGCACCACCCGAAACACTCACATAAGTTCCACAAATGTAGCCTTTTCGCCCCGAATAATTGATCGAATACCAACCATTCTGACGCCCATTGAGCGATACAGTCGTGTTGTTCTTGAGTTTTCCGAGCTTCGCATACCCAGTACCAGGGCCTTTGCGAACGTTCAAACCATCTCTTGCCTTTACAACACCGGTCGACATGGCACACCTCCTTTAGTAAAAGTTACCTTCAACCCTAACTACGAATTGTAAGTACATTGCACCAGTGTGTCAAAAAAATTTCAATACACGCAATATAAAAAAAGGCACAAATATCAATGCGTTATGGCGTCGTACAGAGTTCCAATAAACAAAAAAGTGTCGCGTATGCGCGCGAGCGCATAGCGACGCCAGAGCCCGTATTGCCAACGGCAATAGGGCGATACAGAGCCCGTATTGAGCGTTAGCGAAATAGGGCGACAAAGAGCCCGTATTGCCAACGGCAATAGGGCGATACAGAGCCCGTATTGCCAACGGCAATAGGGCGACAAAAAAACTAACCCTCGGGGAAGAAGCGGCGGTAGGTGGGGACGCGGCGGCAGATGGGCAGGACGAGGCAGTTGGGGAGGATGCGCATGAAGCCGAGTAGGACGTGGTTGAGTGCGCCGGGGATGGCTTCTTTTTTGCGGCGAAGGGCGGCGTTGATGGCTTTTTGGACGAGTTTTTCGGGTTGCATGAGGAAGCCTAGGCGGCAAGCTAGGCGGCGCAAATTGTCGGGGAGTCCGAAAAGCGTCGTGTTGATGCCACCGGGGCAGACGGCTGTGACGCCGACGCCGTAGGGTTTGAGCTCGAAGTAGAGCGACGCAGAGAGGCTGCGCACGTATGCTTTCGAGGCGTTGTAGACGTTGATGCCGGGCATGGGCATCCAAGCGCTGAGCGACGACACGTTGAGGATGTAGCCAAAGCGGCGGTCGCGCATGCGTTTGCCAAAGACCGTGCACATGTGTGTGACGCCGTAGACGTGCAGATCGCACATGATTTCGACTTTGCGTTCGGGGGCATCGAGGAGCGGATCGAAGAGGAAGATGCCGGCATTATTGATGAGAAAGTCGATTTCGATGCCGTTTTCGTCGCAAAAAGCGAGGCATTTGTCGGCGGCGTCGTGCTTCGAGAGGTCGGTGGTGAATGTTTGTGTGGTGACGCGACTCGTTTGTTCGATGGCTTGGGCGGTTTCGGCGAGTGCACGTTCGTTGATGTCGACGAGGACGAGGTTAAAACCGCGTTGTGCGCACGCAAGGGCAAAGGCGCGCCCAATGCCCGAGGCCGCGCCCGTGACGAGTGTCCAATTTGGGAGTCGTTTTACGGTTGACATTCAGGATTGCCCCATTTTGCTTCGAGTTTGGCGATTTCTTTTTTGAGTTTTGGGGGGAGTTCGTCGTCGCATTTGCAGTGGCATTTCATGTCGCAGGAGTACATGCGCCCGACGCAGTAGTTCGAGTGATTGCAACCACTTCGCGTGTTTTCGTCGCCGTCGCGGAGTTTATTGACGAAATCGGTGTCGTGGACGAGTGCGCGAGCCATTTGGACGGCGTCGAAACCCGCATCGAGGACTTCGTCGATGATCTTTCGACTGCAACAGCCGCCGACGTAGATGAGCGGGAGTTTGAGCTCTTTGCGGAAGAGTTTGGCTTCTTCGAGGAAGTAGCCGTCTTTGTAGGGCACGGGGGGGATCATGAAGCCGCCGACGCATTTGAGCCCGAGTTTGAGCCACCAGAACTGCTTCATATCCATGTAATAGGCGAGCGTTTTGAGGGGCATATTGCCACGCATGACTTCCATGGGGGCGCGCGAAACGAAGCCGGCGGTCAGGACGAGTGCATCGACGCCGAGTTTTTCGAGCTGTTTGCAGACCTCGAGGCATTCTTGGCGTTGCATACCGCCTTTGAAGCCATCGTTCATGTTGACTTTGACGATGAGTCCGAGTCCGAGTTCGGTGCAGACTTCGCGCACGGCCGTGATGACGCGATTCATGAAACGCATGCGGTTTTCGAGCGATCCGCCGTATTCATCTTTGCGATGATTCGTATAGGGCGACAAGAATTGCGACAACAAATAACCGTGCCCGCAGTGGAGTTCGACGCAATCGAAGCCCGATTCTTTGACGAGTCGAACGGCTTTGACGAAATCTTCGACGAATTGATCGATTTGGGCGACGGTCATCGATCGGACAAAAGTCGGGCTATAGATGTTAAAGCCCCCCGAAGCCCCGAGAGGCGTCTGACCGCAGGTGCGACGATGGGTCATATTGCCGCAGTGCCCGACTTGGATCGAGGCTTTTGCCCCGGTTTCATGGATGGCGTCGGTCAATTTTTTGAGTTCGTCAACGACTTCTTCGCGCATCCAGAGCTGACCTTCGAATGAGAGACCGCTTTGATTAATCGAGGCATAGGCGATCGTCGTCATACCGATACCACCGCGAGCGACTGCCGTATGATAATCGAACAACTTTTGCGATGGGCCGTTGGCAACGCACATATTTTCGAACGCGGCCGAACGAATCGTTCGGTTGCGAATTTCGACGGGACCGATCTTGACGGGGGTAAACAATTTCGAAGACATGGTTCAATCCTAAATCAATCGATGAGATGTAGCGAGCCCAAACGCCTAGCTTCGGCAGGCTCGTGTGTTCAAAGGCATATCCATGCTCGCCATTCCGCCACTGGGGCGGGCAGGCGAAGCGCATGAATCCGCTCCCTCGGGCGGACCGAGACAAGCTCACCAATCTGCCCCACGGCGGGGCTTTGGTGAGCTCGTGTATTCTAATTATGGCGATCGCGATGGATAGCTTCGCGCGGTATCGGTTTGCCATCGGGCGTAACAGCTTGCATATCGTCGATCGCTTCGTCTTGAGCCGATTCCGTGGTCGTTGGCGCTTGCCCCGATCCCGTAGCCGTTGGCGCTTGCCCCGATTCCGTAGCCGTTGGCGCTTGCCCTGATTCCGTAGCCGTCGGCGCTTGCCCCGATTCCGTAGCCGTTTGATCGGCGCTATCGATCGTCAAAGAATCGGTCGAGGGTGGAACATCTTCGGCTTCGTTCGAATTTGCGGTGTCGTCGGAATTGCGATGCAAACGGAGGAGTTTCCCCGACAAAACATCGGCGATGGCGACGGTTTCTTTGATCATCACGATGCGCCCGTTTTCGTCTTTGTGGCTATAAGTCACGAAAGCTTCGTCGGGGTTTTCGGGATTGACGCGGAAGGAATCGAGACCGGCGTTGAGATGTTCGTCGAAAAATGGGCGCTCGATGAGTGGGACAAACGTCGAACCATCGTAAAAATACAAGATATAAGTGCCCCAAGGGGCTCGCGTGAGGTCGTAGATGCCGATGCCATCGAGTCCGTTGGCTGTCGCGACTTCGTTGACGAGTTTTGCCTTATTACATGGCGATAGGCGAATGCCCATGCCGACGCCGCCTTTGACTTGCCCGGCATTGATCTTGACGTAGCAAACTGAATTCTGGTCGGCGTCGAGGTCTTGGACCGTCACAAATGCCCTATCGTAAACATCGGGCAAACGGAAATGCCCATAAATGATGTGTTCGTCGTCGCTACCGCGCCCGATATTGACGACTTCGCCATTGTCGTTGACGCGGAAGAGCTCGACGGAATTCGTCGCACGACAAGCGCCAAAAAGCGCGAGGCAACATAGAGCTAGGCAAACTAAGCGAAATAAGCGCATATCAAACTCACTCGACGACGCCCATGGCGCAACTGCCGCCACAGACGCCTTAAAACTCATCGTTCAAATAGCATCGAAATATCGGCAGCTCGCACGGAATGCGTCAGACTGCCACTCGAGACGTATTGAACGCGCAAGTCTCGGATTTGTTCAGCGCTTTCGACGGTGACATTGCCAGAAATCTCGATCAAGGCGCGATTGCCAATGATATCGCATGCTTCTTTCATCACGTCGTGCGTCATATTGTCGAGCATGATGATGTCGGCGCCAGCGGCGAGTGCCTCGCGGACTTCGTCGAGTGAGGTAACTTCGACTTCGATTTTCAGCGTATGCGGTGCAAATTCGCGGCATTGCGACACGGCCTTAGTTATCGACCCGGCGGCGGCGATGTGGTTGTCTTTGATCATAATGCCACCGCCCAAATTGAATCGATGGCTATAACCGCCGCCGCATTGCACGGCGTAATGATCGAGTTCTCGCATTCCAGCCAAGACTTTGCGCGTATTGACGAGTTTGATCTTCGGCCCGAGAAGCTGCGCCATCGCATGTGTTTGCGTCGCTACACCACTCATGTGCTGAAGGAAATTGAGCGCCGTGCGCTCGGCCTTGAGCAAGATATTCGTCGATCCTGAAAACGTCGCTATCTTCGTCCCCTTCTCGAGACGAGCCCCATCGGGATGTAGAAACTCGACGGTGACGGGCTCAAATGCGCCAAAGGCGCGGTTTTGGACCTTTTCGACGACGTATTCGAAAACGTGTTGACCGCACAAGACGATATCGGCTTTTGCGACGAGATAGCCGCGCGACGTGCGACGCCCGTCGTCGCATATCGCATCGGTCGTCATATCGCCTGCAACGAGGTCTTCGGTCAGCGCGAGTTCGATGATTTGTTCGGTAATAGGTGAAAAAGTTTGCATTTTATTCTTATTTCCTTTCGTTCTTCTGTTTAAACATCATTTGAGCTTGGCGCGCGAGCTGTGCGGGAATGCTCTTCGACTTCTGGAGGTTTTTGAGGTCGTTGAGCCGCAACTGTCGCATGAATCCGACCGACTCCGAAAGTGGACATTTGGGATTGTTGACGAGGGCCACGACGATGGGATAATAGCGCACCCAATCTCGGCGTTGTGCGATATAGGCGATGACTTCGTCGGGCATGCTCTTGGAGGCGCAAATCTGCCCGACTTCGCCCAACGACATCTTCGGGCTTTTGATAACGCTCATGTAGACGATTCGTCGCGTATCGCGCAAAAGAATCGAGCGATCTTCGCGATCGCCCATCAAAGCGAGTCGGACGCGTTGCGGGGCATTCATGCGCTCGATGCGTTGCGCACGCGTGATGCGTTTGGTTTGCTCTTCGGGGCTCGCGTCGGCATCGGCTTCATCGAGCGATTTGAGATTGCGCAACGCCGCCTCGCCTGTTTCTTGTTTTTCGACCGTCGCCGCCGACGATGCGATGACGGCTTCGAATTCTTCGTCCGAAAGCCCCGGTTCATCGTCGTGTGCATCTTTTGCCGAGATGAAATCTTGGAGTGCCTTAAACGGCGATAAATCGAGCTGATGCTCTTTGGCAAAGGCGACGAGTTTATCGACCGTCGCCATGCGCGACGCCGGATTCGCATATATTTTATCGATGATATCGGGGGCGCGCATGATGCGCGTCTGGTTAGCGGCGATCAAATCGACCAAATCGCGCGTCGTCACGGCGGCCAAATCCATTATCGTCGCATCGTTCGTCTTCGGATTGAGGATGATCTTTTCGAGAACCGCGTTTTCGGTATTCGTCTTCGAAAGCCAATCGATCACCGATTCGGGCAAATCGCGCGATGCCAAGTCGACCATAATCGCTTCGTCGAATGTGCGAACCGTTTCGGTCACGGCACCGCGAATTTCGGGATCCGATTCAAACGAAAGCTGATACCATAACAAGATGAGCGTATCTGGCGGCAACGGAAGTGCGCCGTTCGCCGCCATCATCTTCATCGGCTTGGGCGTCTCGGGCTGGAGCGCCTTCTGCGCCATCGGCGGAAATGACTCTAGCGGTAACGGGGTATTCTTCAACGATTCTAACATAACGCGATATCCTCCTTATCCTTCGTTTCTACATTTTTGACGTCGTCTCAACTGCTTTCCGGCGCCTATCCCACGCGCCGCACAAATGCGACCGCCATCACGGTACAATGCACATATCCATAATATATAATGAAAGCGCAAAGAAATGTGCTAAAAACGACATGGCAATGCGACGATACACGTGCGCCATTCCCGTCCATCCCCATTCACCGACGACGACTTTACAAAGCAATAAATTACGGAGACTCCCATGTCATCGACTCAAAATACCCCAGCGACCATTGGCGATAAAAAAGGAATGTGGGCGTGTTTGCTCGTTTCGGCACTCGTCATATCGCTCTACTACATTCCCTATGGCGACTATATTCTCTATCCGATGATGCTCGTCTACACGTTCGTGCACGAAATGGGGCACGGCATAGCCGCCATGCTCACGGGCGGAGACTTCATCAAATTCGAAATGTGGCTCGACGGATCGGGCGTGGCGACCAATGCGCTAGCCGTCGATGCAGGACGCTTTGCTCGCGCTTTTACGGCATTTGGCGGCCTCATCGCCCCCGCGATCATGGCGGCGATTAGCCTCCTCTTGGCGCGTTCGGCAAAAGCCGCAAAAATCGGGCTCATCGCCTTCGGCGTCATTTGTGGGCTCTCTCTATTGCTCGTCGTGCGCAATCTATTCGGCTTTTTCTTCGTCTTGAGTTGCGGCCTCGTCTCGTTGGCATTGGCACTCATCCCCAAAAACGCCAACGTCGCACGCTATTCGATGCTATTCATCGCCATCACATTGCTCACGGCAGTCTTTTCGCGCGGCGATTATCTCTTCGTCGCCGAAGCCCAAACCGCCATGGGCGTCATGCCCTCCGATACGGGGCAAATCGCCAAGCAACTCTTCTTGCCTTATTGGTTCTGGGGTGGCTTGATCGCCGTCATTTCTATTGCCATACTCATATTTGGCGTGCGCGGGTTCTTCTATAGCTCAAAACCAAACGACGCCAAACCTTTGCCAAGCGACGATGCGGCGGCTTGAGCCATCACTTCTACGCAACGAGCGCACTATTCCCATTCAATCGCGCTATTCCCACTCAAACGCGCTCCCGCCATAGCGGGCTACGCCAAACAGTTCTCTCAAAATGTCATCTCTATTGGAGTCTCAAAAAATGCTCTACCATACAAGCGGCTCCCGCCCTGCAAATCTCACATTATTGAGCCTGGCCACTATCGCCGCACTCGCTTTTGCCAGCTGTGCCGACGGCGTCGACGACTATGCACAAGACAAAAACGAAGACGGCACTATCGGCAGCGATGTCCCTGGCAGCAACGGCTCGGGCAATAACAATTCGGGCAACAATAATTCGGGCAACAAAGGCGACGACAACGGCTCGGATAACAAAGGCGACGACAACGGCTCGGGCAATACATCCCCCAATAAGCCGGGCTCGAAATGCCAAGAAACGCTCCGACGTTGCAACGACAAAGGAAACGTCGAAGTCTGCACCGGCGGCGTCTACGTCGAAGACCCTTGCAACGGCACATGCTTCAAAGGCGAATGCACAAAGTTCAACGACAATTCATGCGAAAACCCACTCGTCGTTGCCCCAGGCGATAAAAAATCCCTCTCGACAAACACCCGCAACGATTTCGCCGTCTCCAACACATACTCCGCCTGCAAAAACATCCACAACAGACTCGCCGTGGCAAAGCTCACAATCCCCAAATTTGGCTACTACGAAATCACCGTCACGAGCGCACAAGACGTCCCCAATTGGGGCGTCTTCGAATCCCTTTCTTGCACCGCCGACGATTTCTATCAAAACAGCTGCCTCTCAACAGGTGAACAAAAATCGCGAACCATGACGCGTCTCCTCTCCCCCGGCGATTTCTACGTCTTCGTCGGCGGAATCAACGCCAAAACCGCCCCACCACCATTCGACGCCACCATCGAACTCAAACAACTCGATGCCCCCAAGGCCGTCGCCTGCAACTACAAGGGCAAAGTCACCCCCGTCGACGCCACCAAAGGCTCCTACACCGACAAAAACAAAACGTCGACCGGCGTCACACAAGCCAAAGGCGATAACGGCGGCAAATGCTCAAACGCCTCGACCGGCAAAGAAATCGCCTACGCATTCCAACTCACTCAAACGCAAACCGTCGTCGCCAAAATCCAAATCACGCGCGAAAACGGCGAACCATGCGGCGCAAACATCGAAGACAAATGCCCCACGCCGTCGCTACACATCCAAAAATGCGCCGACGAATCCGCTCTCAGCGCACGCAACAACACCGTCGAATGCGCCGTACTCGCCGAATCCACCAACTCGCTCGCACTCGAAAAGCAAATCCCCCCAGGCGAGTACCTCCTATTCGTCGACTCCGACTCGACGAGCAATAGCTACGCCTACGATCTCACTCTGACGTTCAAATAACGCTTCTGCATTTTCTTTGTGGCGGTCTATTGGCTGCGCCAATACGCCCGCTGCTACGCCTATTTGCGGGCAATGCCGCAAATACGGCTACGCTTTCGGCGCTATTGCCTGCGGCAATACGCGCCTTTTTTGGCGGTCTATTGGCTGCGCCAATACGCCCGCTGCTACGCCTCACATTTCCCCCTCGCCAAAAAATATCACATCTGCCGCAGGCAGATGTCTATTCCCCCTCTCCATTCATGGAG
>OQWM01001099.1_pt1 | contig 18519 bp, 18 predicted proteins | sample 1691531 | NCBI WGS metagenome assembly OQWM01 (sample SAMN03418257, study PRJEB22391) | human gut metagenome | biome: human-gut; feature: organic feature; material: feces | host: Homo sapiens | place: Tanzania | collected 2013-01
AGTTTGCAAGGTCTACGGACTTGCCGATTGCTTCACCGGCACCATCCTGCAACGCGAACAGCAGCCGTCCGTGCGGGGCGTTGCCGTACTTGGCGCGAACCATCCGGCAGATGCGGTCAAATTCCTGGTCGAAGCCGATATACAGGACAATATTGTTCTCATCGCGCAAGCAATCGACTACTTCTCTCGCCGCCCAGAGCGTCTTCCCAGCGCCGGGGCGTCCGGCAACGACATTGATGTGATTATCGATGTTCATACGGCATCCCCCTTTTACTGCTTCTTGGCCTTGTCCTCCTCAGCCTCAGCGGGAGTCTCAGGCTCTTCTGCCTTTTCGGTAGGCTTTTTCTCAACCTTTTCAGCGGGCTTCTCCTCGACCTTCTCGGCATCAGCATCAGAAGTCTTCTTCTCGCCGCCCTCGTCCTTCTTCTCGGGCATGGAGCAAGGAACCTTCACGACATGGACCAGAACGACCGGCTCGTCATCCTCGTCCTCGTTGTCGGCATTCTTCTCGGTGCATTTGCGGCAACCATCACAGGGAGCGTCATCGCGCAGTTCATCGAGGTCGAAGTCATCGTCATCGGCGGTCATGGCCGTCGTGGCACCAAGCACAACACCGACAGCAACAGCGCCGATGGTAACAGCACCGACAGCAGCAAACAGATTTTTCAGAATGGACATGATAGTTTTCTCCTTTTTGCCAAATAGCAGTTATTTAATATTCTTGGATATTCAGAAATTTCAGATATCCGTGTGTGTATCCGAACAATCCCCACAGTGCAGCAGATGCCGCATCGCGCCGTGCCTTATCGGCAAACGCCTTGAACGGAACGACCGCATCTTTCAGGTTCTGGTATTCGTCAACATCGACATTCATGAGAGACTCTATTGTCTCAGGCATCTCGTTGCGGAAGAAGATATATACTTCCTGCCACTGCAGTTCCTTTTCTCCTCCGCCGACGAGCAGGTATTCGATGCCGATACGAAGCGCACCGGAAATCAAGGTCTTGTAAAACTCATCGTCATGGTCAGGAAATCCCGCAAGGATTGTAGCAGTCATGTTCTGACAAGCAGCTGAAACTTCACGGTTTCTGTCAAACGATTCCGTTCCAGCACCGGGCAATACGAACTCGCTCGGCAATCTCGGATAAGAGCCCTGTGCCGGGCTCGGTGTACTGGATTCGATATCGGGATTCAAAGCCGTAGTATTCTGACGGATAAATTCGGCAGGCTCCGGCATCGGATGTCGTTTAGCCCAGGGCCAACTCATGCAAATCACCTCTAAATTTCATTATCTGCAATTCGCACGAATCGGCAAGAGTTTACGGGTTGTTTTTGTTTTGGTTTTGCTGTTCCTCAGTTTCAAAATGTTCAACGCGGATATGAGAGACTCGTTCCACCTCTTTGAACGTTGCGACCTTGATGAGGATATTCTGAGAAGTGATGTTCTTACGGTCTTTCCGGGTCATCGCAACATGCCGCAGCGTTTTCCAGTAGAGGTCCGGCGGAATAAGGCTGAGCGTGTAGATGGGCGTTTTCGTGGTTTCCAGAATATAGTTTGCAGCCATCGCACGGATATGTTCACGGTCATGCAGGCTCATGGTGCAGGGGTTATCGTTCACGAGGACACGAAGCAAAACGGTCGGTACGAACTGAGGGTGTGCTGCTCCATCGTCATCGAAAGCATACGAGAGAGCGTAGGCAATGAAATCCATGGTACGCCACTGCACGACCTTGTCGTTGTCGCGGACGGCTGGCGTGAGGGAATCCTTCGACACATACTCGGCGCTGACGATTTTCTCACCGGGTTCAAGTTCTTCCTGCATACAGGCAACGATTTCGAGGCGTTTGCGCTCGCAGAGTTCATCGGTGAGTTCTTCTTCCCCGCAGCAGACTACGATATCATGGCACAGTGTACGGGTGCCGCGCTGAGTGACAATACGCAGATAGAGTTCTTTCGGATTGATGGATGACATCAAAATATCAGTACCTCCCAGCAGCAAGAGTATGCTGCAGATATTTTACGCCGTTCACGGCGATGAAGAGTATGCTTATCACAACAGTCGGTGCAGTGGACACTGCCATCGCAACCAGGACCGTGCGGATAATCCAGAGAGAAAGGTCAAGGGTGAAATACCGAAAACTCGAAAATGCAACGAGCAGTGCAAATATCAGAATCGATATCCAGGACCCCTTGATATCCTGAGCGCTCGGACAGGAATGATAGGCTATCTGTGCCATGAGTATGGCAGCGACCCATACACCCGGTTCGCAAAGAGCAGCGGCAGTCCCGCCGTTCTGCCAAACCTGCATGATGTACCAGCCGAGCAGGCTGACATTGAGGCTTCCGAATAGTGCCGGGGCAATGCCGATGGCGGTTTTCTGGAGCAGTGGAAGCAGGAACAGTCCTCGCGGCGTGTAGTTGACATACCCGAGCGCCTTGTCCCCTTCCTCGCGCTTGAAACGATAGAGCCGGAACTTATCGATGCGTGCGCCGGTGAAAAGAGCGACCAGAAGGTGCGAGAGTTCGTGGTGGATGACACCGATTGCTGTCCAGCGTGTATCGTAGCGTTCCGCAAATTCGGCACCAAACGCTTTCTCCATGAGCCAAAGACTTCCCTGCCGTCCCGCCCATTCAATCGCCATGATGATGACGACGGTGGCAATCAGAACCACGCCGCGATAGGCGTCCAGAAACGCAAGGACTGCATTCATCACCCGTTCACCCTCTCCTTATGGATTTTCTGCTTTTCGCAACCGCCGCAGCGGAGCAAACAGCAGTAGTGTTCGTGACGAATCAGAGCCTTGAAGTAGGAAATTTGTGTTCGGACCGCATACGGACATGTCCGGTCTTTGGCTGAACAAAGCCGTACATACTGATACCTTGCCACGAAAACTCCTCCAAAAACTACATTTCTTCGTCACATCCACATTATACCAAATGAGGTGTACTGAATACAAGCATGATGCGATTTAGTTGCATTTTGTTCACAATTTACTTTTGCCGGTGCAAGTTATATCGTTCCCGCTCAAAAGCCCTGTATGGGGGTCTGTTTCGAGCGATACCCAACTACACCCCTCTGAGGCAGGCGGAGATGCCTCAAATTCGAGTCGTACACAGCAGGAGGGTAAGTTTATGCCTTGACCGAGATAGCCGTGCTGGCATAGACGCTCGTGCGGGAAACTATGCGGCAGAGAGCAAACGGCTGCTTGAATCCGACTGCAGTACGTTAAGTTTGAACCGTGCTCTGTGCGAGACCCACTGCTGAGACAGGCAGAGATGCCCCGAATTCGGGTTGCAGCCGTAAGTAGGGTAAACATACGCCTCGGCTACGACAGGCTCGTCTGCCCTAAGCGTTCTTCGCCCTGGCAGAGCATAGGCGGCGATTCCCGCATGCGACCTCTGTCGAACAGTGCTGAATGCCCGGATGTGATGGACCCGGAACGCGGGAGTGTTAGTTCCGGTGCTGTGGTAGCCTTGTGCCGAACGGTAGCCGGTTGTGTGCCAGCGTGCAAGTGCCGTGCCGAGAGGGTTCAGCTGCGAGGCAGGCTGGTGCCGCTCCAAGGCTATCAGGTGCGCTCAGGGGAGGTTCAGAGGTCTAGTGCCGAACCGGGGCTTTCTGGGGCAATCAGGGGCTTACAGGTGTTTCCCGGTTCCTGTGGCTCCTGCCGTCCCTTACCGCGCAGTTCCGCGCAGCTGCGCTGCTGCGCTTGGTGTTCCCCGTTGTATTGGCTACTCCCTGCGAAAACGCAGTTGCCGCCATACGGCTGCCTACGGGAGTCTGAGCTTAAGTGTTTGCGTAGCCACCCTACTCCACTCAGGTTCCACCCACAGGCACTCTCAGGGACTCCAGTGCTTTCTTAGCCGCTCTCCTGTTCTTTCCAGTTCTTTTCAAAGAAATCCAAAGCTCTCTTAATCTTAGTTAGCTCTATATATCTAGTGCAGCACAATACCTGTTTTCTTATTGCCACCATTTTGCGTAAATTTGCGAAACAAAACAGGCTCAGCAAGCGGTTTTACCACCTGCTGGATACTTCGTCATCGGATTCATCCGGACAATCAGCAGACATCTGGAACGCGGCGTCATCCGGGAAATCCGGCTCAAAATCCTCAAAATCCTCGGGGTCGTCATCGGGTTCTGCAAGCCAAAGGTCTGCTTTGGAGTAGTCCACGCGCTTCGGCCGGGACTCATCCAGCAGCAACTCATCCATCGAACAGACGCTCTGATAGTCGCTGCCGAGGCGAACAGCCACGCTCAAGTTGCTGCCTTCAACGACCTGCTTGCGAGGCAGTGCAAGCGTTGCGGGAAGGTAACCGGCATCCTGAAACGGCTTCGTGATTCGGTCGATGGTCTTCTGTTTGGCGTACAGGTCAAGACGTAGCTCGGCTTTTTCGAAAATGGGCAGGAACGGATTTTTCATCTGCTCGACTGCCTCAACAGCCTTGACTTTGAGTTCGTTCGTGTGCTCGACAACCCTGTCAGCAGCTGCGCGAATCGAGCGCTCAAGTTCCTCGGCAGTCTGCTCAATGACTTCCTGCAGAGCGCGGTAGACGGTCGCTACATGGCACTTGAACAGTTCCGCAATCGCCTTGACGCTCCAACCCTCGCCGGAGAGTGCCTGCATCTCGAGAGAGCGGCGCATACGGCGCTTCTTCTCCTCGTCCACGATATCAACACCGCGAATTGCAGCCTGACGCTTGACAGTATCGATGCCGATTTTGAGTTTTTTAGCAATCTGCTTTATGCTCAGTTTTTCCTTGTCAAAGAGCTCGATGATGGTATCGTACATTGCCTTCTTGGCTTCGCGCTTATGTGCCGCTTCCCAGATTTTTCTATGGTTGCGGATACGGTAATCCGGAATGACCTTGTGGTCAATCAGAACGCCAAGCATCTTGCGGTCAGCAGCGGAGCTGGCAACCGGGTACAGAATCCCGTCATGGGTCTGACGGCTCCTATCCATCTTCTTCTTGAAAGTGCTGATGCGCAGATTCTTGAACTCTTCCTTGGTCAGACCAAGAGCCTCAGCGATGGTCTCATCCTTGAACGGATGCTTCACCCAGCTGACGATTTTTGCAACTTCCTTGTCCGGAAGCGGCTTCGCAAAGGTAGAGTTAATAAGCTGTGCCTTTTCCAAAGACGCAGCTTGGTGATAATCGCATGCTGTAGATAAACAGTACAGCAGCACAGTATGCCGTTTTCCAACAGGGGTCGTGTTTCTGCGCAGGAAATCGATGACCGCATCCCAGCGCTGTGTGATGCAGCGTTCGGCAATCTCAGACCGGGGTCTTGCGATACTTCTGGCAGAAACTACAGAGCGCTCCGTATTCCATTCAAGAATACGCTTCGCAAAGCGTTTTTTTGCCCATGCGAGCTCCTGCTCATCGGTGGTATTGAAGGTTTCGCGGTTCGAGACGACTGTGTCGTCCACGATTCGCCACTCAACATCGATAGAATCTGCAAGGACATACAGGTCATTGAGCCGGTATCCCACTGCAGGGGCATGATAGACATGGCAGCAGCGCCCGGCCTTCGTATTGAAAGTGCCAGGCAGGCGCATAATATGATTGATGCCTTTAACGGAATCATCTACGGAAGCGTACAGGTAATTGTCGCCCCAATTCACAATCTCCGCTTTCAGCATCGTGCGAATCTTGGTATGTAACCGCTTATAGATTTTCAGGGCGTGCTTGTTGTTCGGATTGACAGGGTCTATGAAAATCCAGTAAGCCGCGCCGCGTCCGGTATTGACAACAAAGCCTTCCGGAAGAGCCCCATTATAAATGGCGGTGGTCAGCATCTTGCAGATGCCATCACTGTAATAGAGAGGGACACCCTCCTCATGACAGTCGATATCAAAGCCCAGAGAAATCAGCTGAGAGATACGGGAGTCTGTACGAATACCGCTCTCACGCAGGGATTTGGCCCAGTACGCCGTGTTATTCGTGATGTACAGGTTCGTGGTGCAGTTATAGTATGTGAGCCGATTGGACTTTTCACTGGTCTTCGTGAAGATGCTATGCAATTCCGGCATGATAGTGTTCGGGGCAAATTGACGAATGGCACTAAGTTTGTGCCCGACACCCTCGGGCTTAGAGTACACCTGAAGAGCGCCCTCTGCTTCGCAGAACTCGTAAGTCTTGTAGAACGCAATATCGTTCTCCGTAGGGTAAATACGGCGCTCGCACTCGGGATAATCAGTATATTCGATTGTGGCAGCAGTTGCAGCTTGCATTGTGATACCCCTATATATGGCGTTCCATTGCATTGTGGACACATCATACTGCGATTTTAGTTGCTTATTTCCCATTATCTGTGGTTCGCAAGTATCCGCAAGTGGGGCAGGCAGGGGTATATGGCAAGTTGCACAAGTAAATCAAGTGTATTGAATACAACCATGATTCGAGAAATGTTAGCGCAGAACGGCCCGGTTCTGTCAGTGTTCAGAGCGGGAACCAGCCAGAAAGCGCCAAAATCTTCTCCGTTTTCAACAAAACCAAAAACTCCCCGGCAAAAATGCCAGGGAGCAAGCAAACAATATTATGTTTTCGGGACAAACACAACATAGTATTGAGACTCGATAGCGCGGGTCCATTCAGGAAGCAGGTCCATGACCTCGATGCACAGCTTATGCTGAGAGCGGTTGAGCAGAACGGCATCAAAATCCCACTTATCGAGAGTATCCTGAACCGTTCGTTCAGTAGCACTTTCCGAGCCAGTACCCATCGAGATAGAAGCGTCTATCACATCGTCCGGATACAGGTCTGCGCGGCTGTCTGCGAAGTCCTGGAACCCATGGTATATCGCTAAGCCTCCGTCGTTATAACCCGTGTATAGGCGCTGAGGATTTAGTTCGTGAAGCTCCTGCACAAAGGCAGGGTCCATCTTGTCGTAGGTCTTGTCAGGGTCATTGATAACAAAGGGAGCGTAGAGAACGATGGCGGCGACCAGCACAACCGAGGTGAGAATTGTACTCCTCTTCGCCTGGCCTGTGAACCCTTCCGTTGGTCTGCCGCCGGTCTTCCACATCTTGTTTTCCTGCTCATTCATCATGACGGCGAGGAACCGGAAAATCAAAGGCGTAGTGACAATCAAAAGATAAGTGCGGATTCGTACATAGCGGGATGTAAGAATCAGACAGCAGAGTATCGGCAGAAATTCCGTGATGCGGACTTTCTTGTGCGAGGCAAAGACAATGAACAGAAATGCCAGACAGAAGAAGGCAACGATATCGGCAAGCTCGCACGGTTGCCATTCCGAGACGTATTTCTTAGTAGCCTCGTTGTTCGTCAGGAAGAAGTAGTAGTACAGTTTGTAGGTATAGGGATTGATGAGTCCGGTCAGAAGACTGGCAACAAGAATCTGGATATAGGTCCTGACCTTCTTTGTCTTTTGCTCATTCTCGTTGACGAGACCGAAGGTGTTGATATTTGGCAGATAGCACATCAAGAGATAAAGACCGTTGAACGTGAACAGGATAGGCAAAGACCCGCCATGCAGGTTCGCCCAGAGGAAACTCAAAACCGGCAATAGCCAGCATCGTTTCGAGTCCGAGTTCCGGTACAGGTCATTCAAGAGATAGAAAGAAACCACAAAGAGAATCATACCGATGTTCTGAGGTCTTCCGGCCCAGGATAGCAACGCCGTGACAATGGTGACGAACAGGCAATTCTCAAACGGGTCGCGCAGTTCCTTCGCCCAAGCGTATTCGATGAAGAGCGCGTACAGGAACGCGGTGATGAAGGAATAGATGAGCAGCCCTACCACGGGATTAGAAGAAATGCGCGAGAAATGATAGAGGATGATGCTGCTCAGCCATGAATGCGCGGTCTCTGTCAGCCCTAAATCCTGAGATATCCAAGAGAAGGTATCTGCGACCGGAATCGTGTGTGTAGAGCAAATTTCTCTGCCGAGAACGATATGCCAGTAATAGTCGCTGTCCCCGATTCCGCCCAATTCAATGAGCAATACACTGATAGCGGCTGCAATCAACGCGGCAAAGAAATAGAGCGTCTTATACCGCTTTTGCGAATGATGCATAGGATGTACCTCCAAAACGAAAAAATGGGCAGACCCAAAAGGTCCACCCGCCGTAATGGTCATACTTCCATACTATGCCGTTCGCAAGATTCGGCAACTATTTTAGAATTTTCCGCTCTGACAGTTGTTTCAGGAGCGTGGTGTACACATGATTGTTGATACAGTAGTCATGCCCGAAAAATTCTTCGCCGCTCTCCCCTAATGCCTTCGCCAGAGCCGCTGCTACGGCAGGGCTTCTGGAATATCCCGCATCGCAATGCACGATAATCTGAGAAACTTCGTCAACATACTGAAGAAGTGCATCCACAATACATCCGGCGTCCTCGTCAGACATCGGTTTGAGCCCATGCACGCTTTCGGCAGTGTCGATGTCATCGAACTGGAGGTATTCGATATGCCGGATATTCTCGTTGTCGGCCTCGTTCATGATGAGCGGCAGCTTATCGTCAGTGCTGGAAATCGAAATGATGAGTGTAGGCTCGTCGATGTTTTCGACATCATACTCGGGTCCATACCCCAAAGCTGCAGCAAGGCACTGGGTACGATACATCACCTTAATTTTCATGCTATTCACTTTTGTCTCTATTAGGGATTTCGAAAAAATCAGCCGCCATACGGGATTCTGAAATAGTCCAGATATGCTTTGAATCTGTCCTGTGCCGTTAAGCAGGTATCCACTAAATACCCATGCTCATGGTTCCATTCGTGAAGCCCGCGATAATAGAACATCTTCAAGTCATCCTCGATAATAAACGGGACAATGTTGTTTTTAAGACATTCCTTGAAAAGGATAAGTCGGCCGATACGCCCGTTGCCGTCTTGGAACGGATGAATGCACTCGAAGTCATGATGGAACGCAATGATTTGTTCGAGCGTATGCTTCGGGACGGTATTATAGGCAGACAACAACTCGGAAATCTCCGCTTCGACTTTTTCCGGAGCGGTGGTATCTCGCCCGCCGACCTCGTTAGGGACGCGTTTATATTCGCCAACAGCAAACCAGTCTTTCCGGGAATCGCTTGTGCCGTTTTTTAGCGTAAGATGCAGGCGCTTGATGAGCGTCTCCGACAGAGGATACATAGCGTTGTCAATGACCATGTCGATACATCGGAAATGGTTCGCGGTCTCGACAACATCATCCACATTTACAGCCCCGCTCTCGAACCCGATAGTATTCGTCTCGAAAATATAGCGGGTCTGGTCATGCGTCAGGCGGCTCCCCTCGATATGGTTTGAGTTGTAGGTCAAATCAACCTGAATCTTGTGATAGATTCCGCCTTTCCTCTGCTGCTTTTTCTCTTCCCGAAGAACGGACAACAAAGCATTCTCGGTTTTTGCATTTGTCCGTTTTGGCTTCTCTGCGTCTTCCGGAATTTGCCATGTCTTACCGGCAAGAACTGCATTCGGAATTTTGCCGATAGCGCAGTAGTTCCGAACCGACCGCTCCGAGAGATTCCATTTTTTTGCCGCATCAGCGACCGAAATATAAGCCATACTGCCACCTCGCTTTAGTATAGTATACAATGATAACGGCAAAATGTCAATTTTGCAAAGAAGTAATCCTATATTTTGCCGATGAATGGTAACAAAAATGCCGCCCACAGAAAGTGAGCGGCTTAATGTAAGTGTTTTACAGTTCCCACCGCGCTTTATATGCAGCGAAAGCCAGTAAAACAGCGACTATAAAACTGACCTTGCAGACGCAAGACAGAATTATCTCGAATCCATGCAGAAACGCCTCGTGTGCTTCCAGCGCACCAGTTGCCTCCAGGAATATGGCTATTGGAGACATACCGACGACTTCGATGACGAATCCAACGGCGCAAATCATGATTGCTGCAAATGCGATTCTGGTGAGAACGGACGAGACAGCAGATGACTTTGGAGGCTTTGCGAAACGCTCCGCTATAGCGCGGTCATCACACAGTTTGCTGTATATGACAGATGCAACGGCGGCAATGGTGGAGAACATTAAAATGTTCCCGCAAAGCGAAATAATACCGTGAACTGCCACCATGACAGCATTCGTGTTAGGGACAAAAAGACCGGCAATGCGATAAGCAATGGCAAAAGCAACCATGAGAGCTGCAGATACAGCGGCTCCCAAAAGAGACACAACGGTGGGCTTGTCGATAAGATTATCTTTACGCATAATGTGGCTCCTCCTTAGAGCCTAAAAAATTGAGTGTGTGATGTGACGGACTATACAAAGCGCAAAAGCGCTATGTAACGAAGCAAGGTCGAAGACTTCTTAGCCAACAGCCCCGTAGGATGCGACGCCGGCCATCAGATATCCGTTCTTGTTACCGACCAGAGCGGTCGCTGCTTTCTCAGCAAAGCCGATATAAGCATTCATGACGGAACTATCCGAAAGGCGGTATGCATCCATAGATACAGGAGCAGTGATAAGAAGATTGTTGAACATGTCAGTGTGCGGTGCCCAGCCGTTCAAGGAGCAGAGTTTCTCAGCTTTTTCCTTGTCTGCTGGTGCTGGGACAACTGCCTTCAAAACGAGATTCACTTTCCCGTCAACAACGGGGATGCTGCGGCATTGACCGCCTAATACTTTGAGCATTTTCTTAGTCCTCCTCTTGTTCAGTTCTCGGCGAGAGAAACGCTGAAAACCGCGTAGAAATTGTGATAGCTTCCAAAAGCGTTCTTTTGCCATTCACCGACAACATACAGCGGGTTTTCCTCGATATCGCGGACGCAATCATCAAGGGTGTAAGCGACAGCGATGTTCTCGGGACGGTTTTCCTTGTCCTCTTTGAAGAGTTTGTCGGCTGCGGCTTTGGCGGCTTCGAGCGTAGGATAAGCCTTGTCACAGCTGCCGACGCGGTCAAACTCGCCATCGTCCTCGTTCGAGTAGTACGACAGGATGATAAAGAGTTCTTTTGGGTCCGGATTCTTCAAGGTAGACAGCGCATCCGATGCACCGGCGGCATAACCATAGCAGTAGGCTGCATTGTAGCACCCCTGGTCTTCATAGCTGTTTGCTTCACGCTCTTTGTCATCGATAGCTTTGCGGACGAGTATTTCATTGTTGTTCATAATGCACCTCCAAGTGCTTGTTTTGCTGTAAACAAAAAAAGACAGACCTACCACGAATGGTAAGTCTGCCTTAGTGAATACAGAATTGTGAATCGTACGAACGCAAATAGCGCCTTAGTAGATGGTATCTATCGTACAATTTCAATTCTATGCGGTTCGCAAGTGGTGTCAACAGAAATACCGGCTACTTTTCAGTGGTCGGTATAATGCTATTAGCCCTTGTATCCGCTGGAAACCTTCTTAGCAAGGTACACCTGACCCTTAGGGGTAATCAGTGTCTTGCGTGCGGTATGGGATGCTTTGCCGATGTAGTACACCGTTTCCTTGACCTCAAAAATCCCCTGCTGGATGTACTTCTGGTAGGCGATATTCGAGGCGTCAATGTACTTCTCTTTACGCAGCCAAGCCATCAGACGATTTCGACCGATGTTGATGTGGTCGTTGGCAAGGCATTTCGCAGCACCCCTTCGCCTTTACCATGAATAAATACAATGCGGCAACCGTGGTTTTTGAGGTGCGCATTCATGGTGTCGCGAAAAACTTTTATCTGATATTCTAAAATATCGCGTGGTTCAAGTCCTACCATAGTATCGAGCAATTCGTGTGCATGCAAGTCTACCTCCACAATAGCATTGCGGTCTTGTTTGCGTGTAGCACGTTTTTCTGCACCCGAAATGCGTGGTTGTGGCTCTGTAGGTAATTGCTCCTCAGGTGTTTGCATTGCTTCGCGTAGTTCGTCAGCGTCAACAAACATGGGGCGCACTGCACGATCGTCTTTCAATATGTCGTAAGTGAGGGCAGGTGTATTAAAGAATACCGAAGGTTGAAAAGCATGCAGTTTATAAAACTTAGTACCATCAATACGCAAGTTTACGCTGTAAGTAGGTTTTGGAAAGAATACCTTGTCGCGTTTAAATGCAAGTGTCTGTATTGTGATGCGTTCCCACTCTTCTAGGCGATTGTGTAGCAATTCCTCAAGATACACCTTAGTGTTAGGTGCTATCTCACCTTCGTGTCTCACCTGGCAAGCTTTACCCTCGTAGTTGAGCAATGTGTAGTGAATGTAGTAGTTGCAATCGTTTACCAAATACACCTCGAATGGCGTGTCCGAAATTTCCTTTACGCGTTTAGGCACAAATGCTAAACACAAGTTAAGTTCGTTGGCACCACGTCGTTCTTGTGCCATAGGTTTGTAGGTAAGCTCTTGGTCGGCAATGTCGGTTTCCTCCTCTTCTTCCTCGTCATCGTTCACAGCCAACGCATTCTTTACTGAGGTTGGAGTAGGCTTGTCTTCATTGTTTTTTTCTTTTTTCTTGCCATCTACCACTTTGGCAATGTTATAGTCATTGGTTTCCACAGCTACCACTTCTGTGATAAGTGTGGGAATTTCAAATCCATCTTCGTCGGCAACCAACACAATATCTTTGCCTTGGAAACCAGTAATGGTTCCGCCTCCTACATCGTTGAGAAAGCGTACTTTATCTCCAATTTTAACCATAGTTTTTAGAAAATTATTTCTTCATTTCCACAATCTGTGTGGCAGGTAATTCAGCATTGCGCTTCTCTGTTTCGCGCACTACAGCCTCTGCCAATTCGCGGAAGGCAATCGAAGTCATGGTGTCATCCTTTACAGCAGCAGGTTCACCCTCATCGCCACTCTCACAGATGCTTTGCACAATGGGTATTTGTCCGAGCAAAGGCACTTCCATTTCCTCTGCCAATCGTTTCACACCTTCACGTCCAAAGAGGTAATATTTGTTTTCGGGCAATTCGGCAGGCGTAAACCATGCCATGTTCTCAACTAAACCCAAGATGGGCACATTTACTTTGTCGTTACGATACATGTCGATGCCCTTTTTGGCATCAGCCAAAGCTACAGCTTGAGGAGTTGATACAATTACAGCTCCTGTAATAGCAAGATTTTGCAACAGTGTGAGGTGGATGTCGCTTGTACCCGGTGGTGTGTCGAGCACAAAGTAGTCGAGTTCGCCCCAATCTGTGTCGGCGATAAGTTGTTTCAGTGCATTCGAAGCCATGCCACCGCGCCAAAGAGTAGCGGTGTTAGGATTTACAAAGAATCCAATGCTAAGGATTTTTACACCATATTTCAAAGCAGGTATAAGCACCTGTCTGCCATCCTTCATTTCGGCAAAGATGTTTTCTGCCTCCATGTGGAACATTTTAGGCACAGAGGGACCAAAGATGTCAGCATCAAGCAGTCCTACCTTATAGCCCAACTTTGCCAAAGAAACGGCTAGGTTTGCGGCAACAGTGCTTTTGCCCACGCCGCCCTTACCAGAGCTAACAGCGATCACATTCTTTACCTGTGGCAACATCTTGCCTGGTTCAGGACGGGCAGCTTGAATCGTCTTGGTTTTAATTTCTACCTCCACACCTTTGTCCACGTAGGTGTGAATCGCAGCCTCTGCCGATTTTACTACCGACTTCATGAAAGGGTCAGTAGATTTTTCAAAGATCAGCGAGAATGACACATGCATGCCGTCAATGCGGAGGTCATCCTCCACCATGCCAGCTTCAATTAGGTTTTTACCATTGCCCGGATAGCGCACTTGTTCCAAGGCATCGGTTATGAGTTTTGGATATAATTGCATTTTTGTTGTATACTATAATTATGTGTGTATAAAGAGATTATTTGCTTGTTGTTAGTCCCGAGCGTTTACTGCGGTTATAGCTGCGGTAGTCATCGAGTTCAATTTCCACATCAGGTTCATGGAGTTCGCCCTCTTGTGGCAGATTGAATTTGAGGTATTTAATGGTAAGTCCTCGGGCAATCCATTGTTGTTCATAATAAGTTTGAATGCCCAAAATTTGTTTAACCTCTTCGTCCTGTTCGGCAGCCAGGGTGTGATAAAGGTCATCTGTGCGGAAGTCTACGGGCAACTGATTCTCGTTTACCATATAGTTGGTGTAGGTAAAGAGGAAATTACTATCCGTTTTAAGATGCACAATGCCGTTATCTTGTAAAAAACGGCGGTAGCGCTGCATAAAATAGGTTGAAGTAAGGCGCTTGGTCACCTTCTTCATTTGTGGGTCAGAGAATGTGAGCCAAATTTCAGCAACTTCGCCTGATGCAAAGAAACGATCTATAAATTCAATGTGTGTACGCAAAAACGCCACATTCTCCATTCCTGCATTCAGCGATTCTGTGGCACCTGTCCACATACGTGCGCCCTTAATGTCAACACCAATAAAGTTTTTATTAGGGAAAAGTCTGCCCAATCCTACGGTGTATTCGCCACGTCCACAGCCTAATTCAAGCACAATGGGGTTGTTGTTGTGGAAAAAGTCTTCGTGCCAACGTCCTTTCAGTGCAAAGGGAGTAGTGTCTGTTGCCACACTAGGAGCTTGGAACACGTGTGGATAACGCTCCATGTCGGCAAACTTAGAGAGTTTATTCTTGCTCATCGTTGAGTAATTTCTTTACGTCGGTTTCTACCTGTTGCAACTTTTCGTTGCATAATTTTATTAATTCTTGTGCCTCGGCAAGTTGCGCAGTGAGTTGGTCAAGTTCAAGTGTGTTTTGTTCAAACCCTTGTACAATTTCCTCAAGGCGCTGCATGGCTTGCTCGTAGGTGGGTGTTTTCTTAGCCATATATGTTGTATGTAGGTGTTTTATTTAACAATGCTGTGAATGGTTCCTTTGTTGAATCGAGTAACCAATTCATCGCCCGTTTTGAGTTCCTCTGCATTACGCACAGCTTTACCATTCATTGTTGTGATGCTAAATCCCATAGCCAAAATGCGGTCGGGACCTGCCATGTGTATGCTACGCTCAAGCATTTCGTGGTGGTGGTGTGCCTGCATAAACCATCGGTCTATAGCTTGTTGCAATCGTTGTGGATAGTGCTGCAACTGTGTTTGTTGACGTTGCATGTGCATTTGAGCCATTATTTCAATGCGAGAGGCAAGTCGCAACACCATTTCGTGTTGTTTATTCACATAGCGCGATGACGCCAACTCAAAGCGGTGTGCAAGATTATTAAACTGTTGTCGTTGTTTATCCACTTGCTGTTTCACACCATAAGTGCTACGTTGTGTCAGTCCGTCGAGTCGTATGGATTCGAATTGCAGTCGGGCTTGAACCGCTTTAAGCAGTCGCTCTTGCAAGGCTTGCAAGGCAAACGCCTCGTTGCCCCGACGCTCTATGAGGAATGCAGCTACAGCCGTAGGCGTTTTTAGGCGGGTATGTGCCACCAAGTCCACAATAGTGTCATCGCGTTCATGACCAATACCTGTTAATATCGGCAGTGGAAATTGTGCCACATTCGCTGCAAGCAAGTAAGAGTCGAAACCATTCAAGTCGGTTGTAGCCCCTCCACCGCGAATAATTACCACCACGTCCCATTGGTCGGTATGATGGGCTATATTGTCGAGTGCTGCAATCACGCTTTGCTCCACATGGTCACCTTGCATGATGGCGGCAAATAGCTTTACGCAGAATTGGTAACCACTTTGTTCCAACTGGTTGCAAAAGTCACCATATCCTGCAGCAGTAGGACTTGATATCACAGCTACACGGCGAATTACACGTGGCAAAGGCAATTCTTTGTTTAACTCAAGCACCCCATCTTCTTCGAGTTGTTTAATGATTTGCTGTCGGCGTTGCGCCAAATCGCCCAAGGTGTAAGTAGGGTCAATGTCTACTACATTGAGCGAGAAACCATACAACTCATGGAATTTGATGTTGACAAATGCCATTACCTTAATACCTGCGGTGAGCCGTTGTCCTGTAGCTCGTTCAAAGGCTGTGCTAATTCGCAAATAGTCTGCTCGCCAAATGTTGGCACGTGCTTTTGCCACAAGCGACCCACTTGCTATGTCCTTTTGCACAAACTCTAAGTAGCAATGTCCATTAGAGGCTACGCGCATCTCGCTCACTTCGGCTGCTACCCAATAGCAGTCGCCCATGGTGTGTTGCAACATGGCGCGTACCATGCTGTTGAGTTCAAACAACGACAATGCGTGTTGGGCTCTAGTTTCCTCTGCTTCATCGGGTAGGGGAGGATAGTTGGGAGCAAAAGGATCGTTCATTGCGTTTAGGAAAAATTGTTCTTTTAAAAATCGGGAATAGCAGCGTTGCTACCCTTTCTTTAGGGGTGTTGTTTTTAAAATTCGTGCAGCTCTCTCCACATTGGGAATGCCGTATCCAAAAATATTGTCGGGGTGAGCAGCATTATCAGCACTTTGTTGCAAAGCCTTGATAATTTCGGTAGGGCGTCTATGGGGGAAAGCTTGCACCAAGCAAGCTACAGCACCGCACATGGTAGGACAAGAGAACGAAGTGCCATTTACCTCCACAATCGTTCCGTCGTCATCATACACATCCGAGTTTACGCCCACAGCCATTACATCAGGCTTAATGCGGTCATCAGAAGTGTTACCAACCGATGAGAAAAATGCATTCTTCTTGTCCTTTGTTACAGCGCCTACAGTCAGCATATCGCAAGCATCGGCGGGGAAACCAATTTTTTTCCAGGTATCATCGCCACTGTTTCCTGCACTATTTAGTAATAACATTCCTCGGCTTGCAGCCAACGAAGCACTACAACTATTCAGTGCTGTCTGTCCGTCCATTTCCCAATAATGGTGGTTCATATATTCGTGGTCGAACTGTTGGTATCCCAATGAACTGGTAATGACATCACAACCCAAGCTATCGGCATACTCCACAGCGGCACACCAATTATCTTCTTCAATGAGTTGTTCGGTCTCGCCGTCTTCGCTCTGCAATAAATAGAAAGAAGCTTCGGGCGCAGTGCCTACAAGGTAGTTAGGCTCGTTGGCTGCTATGCAAGCCAACACCATCATACCGTGGTCAAGTTCTTCGTATACACTCTTTTCAGGGCGAACAAAGTTGCGTGTGCCTAGGATGTGTGTATGGTCAAAGCCGCGAATTAAGTCGGCATTAAAGAAACCACCATCTATCACGGCTATTGTCACACCTTTTCCGGTAAAGCCAGCCTTATGTAAGTGGTCCACACCCAACATACGCACTTGTTTAGCACCATAGCCATAATAGTCGGCAAGGGTTGTATCGCGTTTGTTCGTAACCAACGATTCACGTTTGGGTTGTCCAGTCACAACCATCACGCTGTCAGGACTCTCCCATACACAACGTGCGCTTTTTACAAAAGCCAATTTACGTACACGTTGCATCACCGTGCTATCAGCAGTTTGCACCACTATTGTGTTGTTCCACTTGCTTTGGTTGTGTACGCGTAACCCCATATTTGTTAACGCCTTTACGTAGGCAGGCGTAAGGGGCAAATCGTGTTCGTCGATTTTCAATCCATAGCGTTTGCGGCGCTCAATAGCTTTTGTCGAAAGAAAAGCCTCAGGTTTCTTTACACTATAGCCACAATCTTTTTTATCAGTAAAACTCACGCGAAACTTAAAAGACTTTTCTACTTTTTTATACGTGGGCTTTTCTGTCGTATCCATGTATTGCTGTGCTACGGCACAAAGGTTGGCCATAAGGCAACATAGCAAAAGAGTTATTTTTTTCATAATGCGGTTTTTTCTGCTTCGATTTTTTGTTGAATGTCATGTGGAAGATTGTGGAAAAAGTCCATGCCCGTTTGCTCCTCCACCTCGTCTACGGTAAGTTGGTAATAAGAGAGAGGTCTGCTACCCGCTTCGTTTTTGAAGATGAAACCATAGGCTTTGGGATTCTTGGGGTAGTCAACGAGCAACACCTTGAAGAAAGCATCGGGCACAGCCACCTTGTTTGCACCAATGCGTGCAGGATTCTTTGTGGTATAGATGGGACCAGCCGTAATGCTTACACTGCCATATTGAATAGCCCAAGTGCGTTCTAACTCTTCTAAATCCTTCCAATCACCACGATTAAGGTTGCGGTTTTGCGGACATACGTTTGTCATGTAGAACGACTCCCTCATGGCTTGTTCGCTCCACTTCATGTCAGCCGCAGGAGCCATGTGTCCACGATCGTAGCCTGAGTTGCTATAATCTTTAGGATAGGCTTTTGCACCGCGTACCTCAGGGTCGGGCTGAAATTTGTTGTAGCGTGGTGCCGTGCCTTGAGCTTTTTCTGCCGTAAGCTGCCATCCCACCCATTGTGGGGTTTTAAAATCAGCGTCATAGCTTACGGTATATCCTGTGTGACGAATAATTTGTCCACCTCGGCTACTTTCGTAGTGTGGAATTTCAAGTCCACGAAGGCTGATAGAAACCGTATCTTTTATGGCAGAATCAGCATGCTCGTGAAGTGTTTCATCGTTTGCTACATCTTCGTATTGTGCCACATTTGCATTTTCTGCATCCTTATCGTTGTTTTTGAAAAAGTCTGCACACGATGTGGCACATGCAAGTGAGAACGACAAAATAGCTACAAACATCTTATTCATTTTAGGGGGAACCTATTTAGTTCAGAGCTGCTTCGATTTTATTT
>OQWM01001100.1_pt1 | contig 18515 bp, 13 predicted proteins | sample 1691531 | NCBI WGS metagenome assembly OQWM01 (sample SAMN03418257, study PRJEB22391) | human gut metagenome | biome: human-gut; feature: organic feature; material: feces | host: Homo sapiens | place: Tanzania | collected 2013-01
TTTGTTTGTAAGGGAATCGTATTGGATGTCTTTGATTGAATTCATGGTTCCGTAGACATCTTCATATATATCATTGACCTTGTTCAAGGATTGAATCATTTCCAAGGAATTATCTTCGCCAAGGGACGACCACATATTACTTGCAAGAGTCAGAGCTTCCTGCTGATTAGTCGCATTTGACAGGTCTTCAATAACTGAATTAAACACCTGCTTAGATGTAGCTTTGCCAGATTGAAACGCTGTAAAAATCGCTTTTGTCTTGTCAGAAAAATGCGTCAGGTTATCTGACATTCGTCCGTCATTTAGAGAAATTCCGAATTCTTTTATAAAATCGTTTACTCGGTCTAGCGTGTAAGCACCGGAATCAATACCATTTTGCAATATTGAAAACATGTCTTGCGCCGAAAAACCCGCCTGCGCCCACAGAGCTACGTATTCTGCCATGTTGTCTGTGAATTCCCCTGACTTGTCAAGACCGTTCTGTGCGCCCTTTGCAACATAATCAAACGCTTCGTCTGCAGATAACCCCATTTCTGTTATCAGTGCATTTACACCTCTAATGTTTTCCTGGAAGTCCATTCCGAACACGTCTTCTAATGCAATTGCATTTTCAGTAATCTCAGAAATCTTTGACGGGTCCGTTTCTCCCATGTACTGTTTAACTTTTGCCATATCATCAGCAACAGTTCCTAGGGAGTCGCCGTAGTTGTTTCCGTAGAGGTCTTTGATCTCTTTCGAAAACTCTTTCATACTCTGTGCAGAGGTACCGGTACTGGCCTCGAAGTGCTGAGTCGCGTCTTCGATTTCCTCAACAGTTTCTTTCGCCTGAGCTGCCAGTTCTTTTAGAGCATCAACTGCAGTATTTACAAGATTTTCTTTGACGATTTCTCCGATATCTTTTGTAACAGAAACTGTTTCCTGCGCATTGTCGGTAAAGTCATCCAGACTGTCGCTGCATTCGTCTGTGGCGTCCGCTGCCTTTCGCATTGCTTCTTCATTCTCATCCAGCTGTCGGCTGAGTTTCAGAGTCTCTGTCTTTGCGTCATTGAGTTTCTTTTCCCAGTCCTTAACACGATTCCCGGCGGTCTGATAGTTCTTTTCACCTTTTTGGATCGCTTCTGCCAGCTCCTGAACGGTCTTTTCTTGTTCTTCCAGTTCGCTTTGTGTAGTAGAAGAACTGTCTTTCATGTCTTCCAGAGCCTGTGTTGCTTTCTCATAGTCTTTTCTTAATGTCTCAAGTCCGTCCCCAACCTTGTTGTAAGATTCTTTCGCATGTTCAAGAGCGTCATTGACGGCTTCCTGTTTGTTTTTTGATTCATCCAGGACCCTTGCCGACCTTGTCCTTCAGCTCCAGCGCAATGCGCTGCGCCAGCTTGGGACCCACGCCGCTTGCCTTGGTAAACGCCTTGTGGTCGCCGCTGGATGCCGCCAGCGCGACTTTTTCGGGACTCATCACCGATAGGATGGACAGCCCCGCCTTGGGACCCACACCGGAAACGGCGGTCAGCATTTTAAAGCAGTCCCGCTGCTCCAGCGTGGCAAAGCCGTACAGCGAAACGTCGTTTTCGGTCACGTTCATCACGGTGTAAACGGTACCCTCCTGCCCCGGGGCGGGCAGGCTTTCGCCGGTGGTGGCAGGGATCTGCACCCAGTACCCCACGCCGCCGCAGCTGATGACCACGGCATCCAGCGATTTTTTTATGATTTTTCCTGTCAGACAGTAGATCATCTTATTACCTCTACTTGTTACCTCTATATAAATAGGTAAGCGCTTCAGCGCACGGGCGTACCCATCAGGCGGCTGCGGCTGCAATGGCAGTGCGCGATCGCCATACCCAAGGCGTCGGCGGTGTCGTCCGGCTTGGGGATGCTTTCCAGATGCAGCATCATACGGGTCATTTCCTGAATCTGCTTTTTCACCGCCTTGCCGTAGCCGGTAATCGCCTGCTTGACCTGCATGGGGGTGTACTCGTAGATGGGGATGCCGCACTGCGCAGCCGCCAGCAGAATGACCCCGCGCGCCTCCGCCACACCGATCACGGTGGTCTGGTTGTGCTGATAGTACAGCTTTTCGATGGAGAGCGCCTCCGGCTGGTAGCGGCGGCAGATGTCCAGCACGCCGTCGTAGATCTCGGTCAGGCGCTGCTCAAACGGGGTGTCCTTTTCGGTGATGACGGCGCCGTACCCCACCGGGGCAAACCGATTGCCGACATATTCAATGACCCCCCAGCCCACAATGGCGTAACCGGGGTCGATTCCCAAAACCCGCATGACCTGCACCTCTCCATACTAATACGGATACAGTATAGCACAAAAATCCCTGCGCGTCTAGAAAAAACTGTGCAGACTCCTGTCGCAGCGGGGATTTTCACAATTTTCAAAATTTCTCAAAAAATTTCAGGAAACCTATTGACATTTGCCGAACCATTTGGTATTATAATACACGTCGCCGGGAGCGACACAGACAAATGCGCGGTTAGCTCAGCTGGTAGAGCATCTGCTTGACGTGCAGGAGGTCACAGGTTCGAGTCCTGTACCGCGCACCACCCTTGACAGGTTGGAGACAAATGGTTGTCTCCAGCCTGTTTTTTTGTTGCTGCGCAAAATGAGGGGCATATCGAGGGCGGCGCAAGGCTTGCATAGGTGACAGACTCTGCACGGGGCGAAACAGACCACGGCCACAACGCCAGCTAGGGGGCTATAAATGACAGAGACGCCTCCCCGGAGGAATCCGCCAAAGCGGCGGCACAGCCAGCAAAGTAGCCGGGTCAAGCACTAAGGACGTTGTCAATCCTCAAACCGATATGCACGAGTCCCCCACCGACATTTCGCGTCAGACTTTGCGGGCGATTGATAGAAAACAATCGCCCGCAGGAATGTGCCGCGAAATATCGCAGCAACGTTTGAATCTCCTTGCCTGTATGCTATAATCGGGATATTATCCCACTGCAAGGAGGAAAAAATATGATGATGCAATGTATCTGCTGCGGCGCACTGGTTCCGCAGGCGCAATTTTGCTGCCAGTGCGGTGCGCCGCAATCGCAGATTACTTTAAGTGAACTACACGAAAATTGGAAAAAGATACACTATCGCCGTATCGGTAACAAAGGCATTGAAGGATACGAAACCGCGTGGCGTGAGTTATCTCCATTGGCGAATCGTCCCGCTTCCTCCATTACCTTGGAGGAATACCAATCTATCATGGACGGTATCGCTGAAAAATCATACTCAAAGCAACAGAAGCTAAGGCAGCTAATCAGCCAGTTGGCACAATATGCCGAAATTTGTCGGCTGAATGTTGTCAACTATGCTCCTTTTCTCATTCTTGACGGTTACCGCTCGAAGGGTCGCTTGATATTCTCGGACGAGGAAATCAAGCGGCTCTTTTTTTATTCCCAAACAGCCCAAGGTCCCTATTGGGAGGACGCCCAGATTGTCATGGTGCTTATGCTTACCGGTCTGCGACCCGAGGAACTTTTCGATGTCAAGAAATCCGATGTAGATATGACCGCCCGCTGCATCCACACCGCAGGCAGCAAAACCGAGGCAGGTCGAAACCGTACCGTGCCTATTGCCCAGCCGATCAAGCAAATGATCCTGTACATGATGCTGCGTCACCCACAAAGCCCTTACCTGATCACCTCCCCCACCGGCTGCCGATGCAATTTATCCAACTGGCGCAAGCGCAGGTTTTTCCCTCTTATGTGGGAAATGGGCATCAATCCGCCCGATGACCCCCACCGTATGGTTCCCTACTGCTGCCGCCACACCTACGCCAGTTTGGCAAAACGCGCCGGTGTGGATACCGGCGTTCTCTGCAAGATGATTGGTCACGCCGACCCGAAAATCACAGAGGATTACTACATCCACGAAACGTTGGAGGAAATGCAGCGCGAGGTGGACAAGGTCACCCGGCTGACCGCCAGCATAACCGGCGTACAGTCACGAACCGCATAAATACGAAACACAGTCCCAAAAAGGCTGTGTCTCTATTTTTATACCCAAAAAGAAAAAACAAACAGACAAAGAAAGCGAGGAACCCATTATGAAAATCATTGCTATTGCAAACCAAAAAGGCGGCGTAGGCAAAACCACCAGCGCTGTAAACCTGGCAGCTGCCATGCAACAGACCGGCAAGCGTGTACTGCTGGTAGATTTTGACCCCCAATGCAACTTGGGCAATTATTTGGATCATCGCCCGGACGGCAAGCCTACCGTAACCGACTTTCTGCTGGCAAAAGCCACCTTTGCGCCGCTGCCTCCGGTCGAGGGGGTTATCCGTACCGCCAAATGCGGGCTGGCATATATTCCGGCATCCCTGCAGCTGGCTAAGGCTGATTCTGTTTTGGCGCAGGCTCTGTTCCGTGAGCGGCTGCTGTCCGATGTGCTGACCCTGCTGGTGCCGCAGAACACCTACGATGTGGTGCTGGTGGACTGCAACCCGTCTATGGGCATCCTGCTTTCCAATGTGCTGGTTGCGGCCACTGATGTACTTATCCCTGTCCAGGCCGAAGAATTTGCCCTGGGCGGCCTGACGGATATGCTGGAGCTGATCGACATTATCCGGCAGGGTGCCAATTCCCGCCTGCGGGTGGTCGGCCTGCTGCCCACCATGGTGGGTATTAACGGCGTATGCGACAGTGTTGTTGCCGCTCTGCGGGAGCACTACCCCGAGCTGACCATGCAGACGCAGATCAGCCGTGGTGTGGTTGCCTCCCGCAGCACCCAGCAGAAGAAACCGATTATCGGCACCAACACCAAGCTTGCGCTGCAATACACTGCTGCCGCGCAGGAGCTGCTGGCAAGATTGGAGGGTTAAACATGGTATCTCGTGCAGAAGAATGGGCTGCCGCCTACGGAGATTTGGGCCGGGAACCGCAAACCCGCCTGATGCAGCTGCCCTTGACGATTCTTGACCCGTGGCAGAGCGCTGACGGAGAACGCCAGCCCTTTAAGGCATACACGGATGCCAAATTGCAGGAGTTGACCGAATCCATAAAGCAGCATGGCGTGATTGAAGCCATCTGTGTGCGCCCCAAAGCGGACGGGCGCATGGAAATCATTGCCGGACACAACCGTGTGGCAGCTGCCCGGTTGGTCGGGTTGACTACTGTACCCGCCATAGTGCAGCAGCTGGACGATTCCCAAGCCGCCATTATGCTGGTAGACAGCAACCTGCAGCACCGCGAAACGCTGCTGCCCAGCGAAAAAGCATTTGCCTATAAGCTGAGGTTGGAAGCCTTAAAAAGAAAGGCTGGACGGCCTGCAAAAAATTCGGCTCAAATTGAGCCGAATTTTTTTGCACGTTCTAACGAACAGCTTGCTGCCGAGTCTGAGGACAGTCGGGCACAAATCCAGCGCTACATTCGCCTAACATACCTAGTTTCTGCCCTTTTGGACATGGTAGACAACGGCAAGCCGGGCTTTGCCGCCGCCGTGGATTTATCCTTTTTGGGACAGGACGAACAAGCAGCCCTGCTTGAAGTTATGGAACGGGAACACATCAAGGCTCCCAACGGCGCTCAGGCGAAGGCTCTGCGCAAGGCATCTGCCGACAGAGCCGCCGGTCTGACCGCCGAGGATATCCTGCAAGTGCTGCGGCCTGTGCCGAGTCAGGCAAGCCCCAAAAGCAAAACAATCTCGGTTTCCCGTGATGAGTTAGCCGGATATATGCCCGCCACTGTCACCACCGATGCAGAGGCACTGGCTTACATCAAGCAAGCCCTTGCCTATTGGAAAGAAACGCATCAAGGAGGCTGTCATGACATTTGAAATCTTAAATTTCCGCATCAATCCCGAACCCGGGACATTAAAAGCTACCGCCGATGTGTGCTTTGAAAGCAAAGTCACTGTATGCGGGGCGCGGCTGGTACAGAACAAGAAAACTGGCTGCCTGTTCCTATCGCTGCCCACCCGCAAGGTTGGCACAGCCTATGAGCCGCAGGTACTTATCATTGACAAGCGCCTGCACAATGCCGTGGAAAAGCGGATGATCGACTACTTCCAGGGCAACGGCCAGGCCGTGATTGTGTAGAGGTTCAACTGCTGACAATTTGTAAGCAGTTGAAATAGAATACTCTCGGGCGCAAATCGTCCCGAGGGCCTTCTATTATTCAGAGAAAGGAGAGCATATGCAAATCACATTGTATGGTTATATCGGTTATTTTGGTTGCGAATATATAACGTCATTTTCTCCATATCTGCATAAGGATTCTGAACATTTTGACGGTAAGGCTTTGGACATATTTAGGAGGATTTCATGCAAAGTAAAATACCGCTAGAAAAATTTTTGTCACTGGCCAAAGAGGGACAGCAAATAGTAATTTATCAGTATGTCGGTGAAGATGAAGATGAAGTCCTTATATATAACGGCCCTGCACAAGATGTTTCAACTGTTTGGTCCCCGCATGAGCCGTTCGATATGGCTCCTAAAGATAGCACCCTGTATGTATACTTATAATCACTCGGATTTATTCTTGACCTATCCGCAAATAACTGCTTCTGATAAGTGTGCCACTATATCTCTTCTCTCCGCGTATAATTCTCACTTCGGGCTTACAAAGAAAGGCAATGTGAACAAATCCTTCGTTTTTTAGGCCACTTTTGATTATACAAGGAAACCATTTATATACTTTCGAGGATATTTTTAATGTGAATTTTATAGGGCTGTTCTTTTGATCTTTAATGTGCAGAAAAAAGTTTCCCTTTTTTTCTTGCATATACACATACACATTCCCATAGAACACCGTATAGTATTCATAAGATTCCTCGACTAAAAGACTGGAGAGGTTTCTTTGTGGGAACCTTTTTTTGCGGTGTACTATTTCCCTCGTTTTTCTAACAGTATTTGTATATGACAAACGGGATATGGGTTTAGCATAATCCATAAGTGCATCTGATTTTCCATAAGTATAGCGCACGGCAGCTAACACCTGTGCATCAATTTGTTGCCTATTGGCTTCAGATGATATTTCCTTTTCTATTTTGCAGTGCTCCTCATCCAAAAGATAGAAGCAATCGGCTCCATGACTAGAGCCTTGGCATCTACGCAAAAAGCCCGCACCTGCATTAACCATGGTGAGCCGAGCTTCTTTGCATAGAGGGCACCTTAAATATGGTGCATAATTCGACTGGTATGTACCCTCATGGGCGAAAAAAGCCTCTTTTAATTCTTCTAAATCTGCATTCCTTTGCTCGTTTGAAAGCCATGCTCGGTCATACTTCGCCATAAAGATTAGCCTCCGTATTTTACTGAAAGGACAGGAAAATGATTACAGTTGATGATTGTATAAACATGCTAACGGATGCTTATGTGAAATGCAGCGTAATTCACAATGGATCCGTTTTGGCCAGCAGTGACGGAACTGTAGACTACACATGGGAAGATTTTTCCCGCGTTGATCGAAAGCGAGTTATTTGCTGGGAAGTCCAATCTGACCGTTTGGTTTTATATGTATAGTGCACATATATACAAGCGTGACAAAATGGCTGCAAGCTACCTGGGGACAAAGTGTCCCCGGGTAGTAATAATTAGCACAACTGTACGAAAATATCGTACAGTTAAAGGCCATGAATCGACTACAAATTGTAGTCAGTCAAAAGTGGCGGCAAAACACGCAAGCTAGATGAGTTGTACGAGAAAATCGTACAACTGTTTCGTCTATTGCAGTCCGCAAGAATATCCCCGGGGCAAAATACTCTGAGGGTATTTCACGCGGTAATTGAAACCGTTACAAATTGTAATGGTTTCAAATTTCGGATGCCAACGCTGTGACATTAGACATTAAGTTTAGTGATAAAAAGCAAGAACCGCCACCCCGGCAGGCGACGGTTCTTAGGGTTACCTAGGTTATTCACTTCGCAAAAGGGGCCAACCTCTTGTCACAGCGCCCTTTTCTGTTGCTATTATATTTTATTTCCACTATAAAGTCAACTACTGCCGGGTAAGTCCTTTGGGGCTTGCCCGGATTTTGTTGGGAGGGATACCCCAAAAGAAGGAAATTGCCGATTGCAGTCCCGGCTAATGGATTGCGTAACACGTCGAACTGTGGTATACTGATTAGGCTGCAATAGCAGCAAGGGTACTGCACACAACGGCAGGCGGTTGGCCACACTTCCCGAGGGGAGGTGCAAGCCATGCGTTTTACATTTACTTTTTATATCGGTCGCAAAACCGTGACATTAAGTTTAGTGATAAAAAGCAAGAACCGCCACTCGGCCAAGTGACGGTTCTTAGGTTTCACTAAGGATTTCTTCATTTGAATCGGGCTAACCGCTTGTCGCAGTACCTTTTTCTGTTATTATTATATGCTATTTCCGCTATAAAGTCAACTATTGCCGGGCAAGTCCTTTGGGGCTTGCCCGATTTTTGTTGGGAGGGATACCCCAAAAAAGAGAAATCACCGATTGCAGTCCCGGTTAAGGGATTGTGCCGCACACGATTATATGCTATAGTAAAGAAAAACGAGAAGCCCCGTAAAGGAGGACAAGACGATGAACAAGAAGTATCTGTACCTGATCATTGGCGTTGCTGCCGTGGTTGCTATTGCTGTTGCGGGGCTGGTGGGCTGCCAAGACCGTGGCACCGATATGCCCGCAGAGGTCGTGCAGACGGCACAGCCCACAGCGGAGCCGACTGCTGCGCCCGAGGTTACCGTTAAGCCCACCGAAACCCCGAAAGCGACCGAGACCCCCGCGCCCAGCGCCGAACCGCAGCCCACAGCGGAGCCGACTGCTGCCACCCCGGCACCGACCAAGACGGCCCAGCCCACAAAGGCTCCGCAGCCTGCCAGCACCCCGGCCCCGGTACAGCCTGCCGAGCCGGTAACCACCCCTGCAGACCCTGCCCCCGTGGAGCCTGCGCCTGCACCGGTGGAACCCGAACCCGCGCCTGTGGAACCTGAACCGGCAGCACCCAGTGAGCCAAGCACACCCAGCGGCCCCCCGCAAGACTGGACGAAACCAATCGAGGGTGACGGCAGAGATTATGACGACCCCGGAGAAGATAACATGACATATTACGAACCCCCGATTCCTGAGGACGGTGGAATCTGAGATTGTGTAAATAAAGCAAACAGAAAAAGGAAAGGAGTTCCCAGTTTATGTCAGATTACGAAATTCTTGGTGTAAAAGAAAACGCTACTAAATCCGAAATTGAAAAGGCTTATCGTTCAGCTGTTAAGCATCTTCATTCTGACACAGACAATGCTTCAAGCACAGAGGTCTTACTTCAAATAGTGCAGAGTGCTTATGAGAGGCTATTATCGGGAACTCCTAATATAACAAGTTTAAAAGAGTATTCTGCTGTTCTTGAATCTTTCACGAAAAGGGCAAAATATAAAAATCAACGAGAGAATCTTTTGACTGCAATTCTTATAAAAGTTGTTATTTCATGCATGGCGATATTTCTTGTTAGAGATCAAGCCCTTATAGGCGGTCCGGCTATTGTATTGATCGTAATAGTGTTTTACGCTCTTTTTAGCATCTATCACTTTTCTTTGCAATTAACTCACAATTACCTAGTAGCATTTTTAGTAAGTGGTGGAATTTTAGCCCTTATATCTCAAGAAACCACAAAACTGGAACACATGAGTTTTCTCCACATCGAGGGCAATATTTCCTTGACGTTTGTGTTAAACATTGTTATTATTTCTATCCCGCTAATTTGGGATATCACACGATTTGTGATACTTTCTCGAAAGATAAATCAAATTTATATTGTGTAGTGGTAACATCGTTACCATAGATCACAAACAGTTTTCGGCGAGCGCGGCATCCTGTCGCGTTCGCTTTTTTATATAGATAATTACTTAAAGAGAGGAGTTTTAACCTTGCGAAAAGCAATCAATCGGACACTTGCCAGTATAATGGCAGTGGCTATGTACCTGAGCATGGCAAGCCCCGTGCTTGCGGTTTATGCGGAAGATGCCACAGCACCGACAGTAGACAGCTATGTGGACGCAGGAGATACGGCGGATGTAAGCCCCTTTGACAGCATCGCCGCCCCCGACACCTCGGACACCGAAGCGGCGGACACTGAAGCGGCGGACGCTGAAGCCGCAGACACTGAAACAGCGGACACCGAACCTGCCGAACCGGAGCCGGAAATGCAACCTGCGGAACCGGCAACACCCGAAACCGCCGCCGAGCCGCTGACCGTGCTGAACCCCGAAAACCCCGTTACCACCGCCAACGTGGGCGACACCGCAACACTTAGTGTGGATTTGAACCGCGAGGACGTGGAAGTCACCTACCAATGGCAGGTGCTGCGGCGACCATCGAATTCCGACACGGATGCAGAGCCTATCTACAATTACGCCGAGAACGAGCCGACATGGTATGTGTTCCCGCTGGACGGTGTATCTGAGTATGAGGCATTGCAAGCCAACCCTGATATGACGTGGAACGGCATCGAAACGTATCTGGCTGTTGTAGATGCTCTGGATGAAATCGGCGAGGACAGCACGGCGGTAAGCCTTGCATGGCGCACCGAGAACTACGCTCTGGAGGGGTATGCCATCCGTGCCGCCAATGTGGACGGACAGGTGCAAATCTACGCAGACAAGGGAGATACACGGTATACCGCAACCTTAAACAGTGAGAACAAATGGGAATTTGACGCCGCCGAAGGCACTGCCGCTTACAGCTGGCAGGACATTGAGGGCGCGGCAGATTCCCGTTTTTCTTTTGAGGTTACCGAATCGGACTTTACCAGCAGTTACCGCTGTGCGGTCACCGTTACGGATGCCGACTATCTGGCGCAATGCGCCCGGCAGCTGGCAGACAGCGGCACCGAGCTTACCGACGAGCAGCGGGCAGCCGATCAGATTTTGTACAGTCTGGTAATAACCGTGGAATCGCCCGAAGCAGCCGCGCCGGAAGCGGCAGATGACGCGGATATTGCCCTGTATGCCGCCACCGGCAGCAGCACCACACCGCACCTGTCCGCAGATGCACAGTGGATTGAAGGGCTGAACAACAATTACCAGTATATCACCAAGGATACCTATGACCGTATCACCAAGTGGGTGGCCGAGGGGAAAATTTCCCCCACAGAAGCCCGCAGATACTGGACTTCTTTGAACCCAACCGGATGGGAACAAGGTGGTGGTGTTGCCAATGTTCTTGATGAAAATGGCTTTCCTACCGGCGAGATAAGACAGTACCGTGGCTTTACCCTTACCAATGGTGCCTTAGAAGTCAACTCCGAATGGTACGGCAAGACCGTATACTTCCGTGTGTCCGGTTCCAGCGGCACTGGCACAGCAATCAACATTCCCGCCTACACCGATCTGACCGTGGACAACAACGGCAATTATATTGAGAGCAGCGCCGGAACGCGGTACAAAAAGGCAATCACATTCCTAAACCCGTATGTGCAGGATTCGTCTGCCATGTACGGCAAGTTTATTGCTGCCATTTCGGACGCGGACGGTTGGCTGTATAATGTAGATTCCAACTGGAACTCCACCGGCGCAACCAAAGATATCCATATCCGCGTATACACCATTGAATGTGAGGATTTCAACGCCGACCCTGCCCGCTACATGGTAGACGCCGAGGGCAACTACCGCATGGACAGCGTGGGCTGGGGTGTATGCACCAGTGACGAGCCGGACCTTTCGGGCAAAGCCTACTGGCAGCTGAAGGACTATATCGCCAACGGCTACGGCTTTCTGACCGGGCATGACACCCTGTACGCCTATGCCGGTGCCTATTATGATGCCTACGGCACCGACCTGGACGAGAGCAGTATTGACCCCAATGACGGCACGACTTGGTATTACAGCCTGAACAGCTGGCTGCCCTACGGCACCACCAAGGACGGGCAGACCAACAACCAACGCGGCGGTCACTTCTACATGAACCAGTTAATGGGTTCCAATAAGGGCAATGTCAACAGCGGCACCGTCAGCCCGTCTGACGCGCCCGGTCTGATCTTGTCCACCGGCGGCAGCCACGGTGTGTACGGCAAGAATATCCAATATGGATCCAACACTTTGCATATCGTGCAAAATGGCTATACCGCCGCTCAGGCTGTCGAGAATCCCAAGTATCGTACCCCTACCAACTATCCGTATTCCTTTGTGGAAGGACAGGATTATTCTACCGGGAACAGTTGGACGCATACAAACCAGCAAGCCGCCTTTGGCACCCTGTGGGTAGACTATGCGGGCGGCAATCTTGCCGCACAGCTGTATGGCTATTATGACAAGCCCTTAAACTGGACGATCAACAACCAGACAGGCACCAACAACTTTTATCTTTCGGGTAATGGCAACTACCTTATGAACCAAATCGGACACTTGCCTACTAACGCAGCAACCCCGCAGGAAAGTGCTATGTTCATCAACTCGGTTATGTATGTCAGCCAGCGCAAGCAGTGTGAGATCTGTGCAGCCAACCAGTCCGGTCAGGAAACCGTCCATTTTGTGCAGCGTATCAACAGTACAAACTTCAAGGCTGTGACAGATGCTCTGCGCAGCGGCGGCAGCTACTGGTACCCGCTGGACGGCTGCTATATGCTGACCGAGGATATCACCCTGCCGGAGGACTGGACCCCCATTGCAGGGTTTACCGGCCACTGGAACAGTGACGTGTACAAGGTGACCTTGAACAGCAAGGGCACACCGCTGCTGGCCAACACCCGCGCAGACGGTCCCACCGGCTGGAACCTGGGCACCGACCCTGCCAAGGGAACCCCCAACGTATTCGATGCCAACATGACCCGCACCACCGGTGTAGCCCGCGTGCTGGGCGACCTGAACGACCTGTTCGGCACCAATACCAGCTATGCCGGGTATGTGGTCAAAATCCTGGGCAGCGACAATCCTACTTATATGCAGAGCAGCGAGGTCTACAGCTGCACCGTGAACAGCGACAGCAAGTACGTCATCAGCAGCCTGCCGTGCATCTATGATGCCGACACCCAAACCGGCGTGCTGACAGCCCGGGTCTACCGCCCGGACGGCAGCGAAGTTACCGAGTACGGCGCAATCCGCACCAATGTATCCAAGTGGTTTTGGGACAATGACGAAACCACCCCGCTGTATTTGGGCGGCTTTACCGCAGAGCCTGTGCAGGATGAGATCACTTACGAGTCCGCCCAGGCATTTTTTGTTGCCACCGCTACAGCGGACGAGCAGCCCCGCCTGACCGGCTGGCAGTACCGCAAGCCCGGCAGCGACTGGCAGGACCTGCCCGCCGCCTGGGGCACTGTGGACAACACTACCAGCCGCACCGCAGACGGAGATCACGTGCTGCGCAGCACCCTGACCCTGCCGGACACTGACCCGGCCTGGAACGGGTACGAGTTCCGGGCTGTGTTTGCCAGTGACCACCACGGCAGCTGGAACAGCTACGAGTATTACCGCAAGGGTGCCGTGGGCAGCAACACTGCCGCAGACGGCTACACCCTGTACCAGGCCTTTGTAGGTGTTCTTGGTGGCAAGGACCTTCAGAAGATCGCCTTCGTTGACACCCAGAGTGCCGAACTTCTTGGTCTCGCCATTCCATCCTGTGGAGCATCCATAGATGTAGAGTTCGGTAGTACCGTCGGTCAGACCGAAGTTGCCATAGGTTTCCAGGTCAAACTTAGTGAAGGGTTCGGTGGGCTGTATCACAGTTCCCTCGATGTAGTAGTACTTGCTCTTGGCAGGGTCATCAGGCAGATTCTTGAAGTCAGCCAGGCTGATGGGATCCACATGCACCTGTGAGATGTACTTGCTGTCCTTCATCTGCACTGCGCCATTGTATATGTTCACGTTGCCCTGCACGGTGACTACGCAACCCTCGTTCAGTCCGAGGCTGGCGAACTGCTGTTTCTCGCCTTCGGGAGTCAGCACACCATGCACATACACTTCGCCGGTAGCGTCCTTGATGTAGATATTTCCCCACTGGTCATTCTTTATCTTGCTGATGACACCAGTGATGCGCACGGCAGGGCTATTGGCATCCAGGGCCAGGAACTCTGCGCAAGTCACGTCGCGCACCGAGCCTTCCTGGCTCACCTTCACCTTCACTGTGGTAGATACAACGCCCTTCTTGCTGGCATCATACTTCTCCGAGGTGAAGTTCAGTGTGGCAGAACGGCCTTCGGCTGTGTTCTCTGTGCAGATGAGGTGCACTATGGCAGTGTCGGCAGGGTTCTGCTCCAGCTTGGAAGGAATGCCGGGAATGAAATCCTGGCCATTGTATGAAATCCAGTTCTTGCAGTCTTCGGGGATGTCCAGTATGCATCCGCTGCCCTTGTAGGCAATCTTCACGTCGAAGTTACCGCCCTGCTTGTCCATGGTGATATCCTCTCCGATGAGCTTTGCCATCCACTTCTCGATGCTGATGACCGTCACATCCGTCAACTCGATAGTGCCGTTGTAGGTCTTCTTGGGACCGACAACTTCCACCACGTCGCCTACTTCCATGTTCCAGTAAGAGAAGTTCTTGGTCTTTCCCTCGTTGTCCAGAGTGCCATAGATGGTAATCTGTCCGGTGTTGTCCTGCATTATCCAGTTGCCATACACCGTCTGTGTGATGGCTGCCACAGTGCCCTTCACGCGGAATGACTTGCCGTCGGCACCTGCTATCACATCGGCACATGTGGCCATTGAAGCCTCCATGCTGCCCTGACGCACCTTGAGGTATTGCACCTTCCCGTTGCATGTGATGGGCAGTTCTGCCTCTCTGCCATAGGCACAGGCAGCGGCTGACACCTTCATGGTGGTCACTCCCGCAGCACCCTCGGAGGGCGTTACGGTAATCCAGTCAGGCTTCTTGAGCCATGTGGTATCCTTGCCTCCTGTCTTGTTCTTGCTAATCTTGGTGATGATGCTGTCCAGCTTCCACTCGCCTTTAGCCTCCACGGTGATTTCTGTCTCGCCGCCTTCTGAGGGTATGGCAGCAAACGTGCTGCTCAGTTTGACCACATCCATCGAGCCTATCACCTCATTCTCTGAGCATGATGCAGCGAGGAAGGCCCCCAGGCACAGTCCTAATATATGTCTCAGTTTCATGTCTTCTATATCTATGTTAATTGACTGGTTGTGTGTGTCTGAAATCTCAAAACGGGTGACGCACATCAGTTGAACATATACTTCACACCGATGGACATGTACCAGCACTGGCCTACAGCGTGGTTGGGAACGAATGTCTTGATGTCCTTGCTGACTGCTGTGGGTGTGGAGAACACTGCATAGCCGTCGGCGTCAGTGTGCTCATACTTCAGGATACGTCCCTCGTTGAGCTTGCTGTTCATGTATTTGCTCACGCCCCAACTTGAGTTGAAGAGGTTCATCAGGTTCTTGATGTCGAAACCAAGCTGCAGTGTGTTCATGCTCTTGCCGGCCTTGATCTTGAAGTCATGCTTGTAGCTCACGTCCACACGGTGCACCCAGGGGCTATATACGCTGTATGCTTCGGCGTATTCACCCTGATGGTTCTTCAGGTAGCTGTCGCCGTGCACATAGTCCATGAAGCGTGTCTTGTCGTCCTCTGATGCAAAGCGGAACTCGCCGTTCTGCACTTGCTTGTCTGTGGGAATGTAGAGAGCGTCATAGGCATAGCCGTCTCCGTTCATGTCGTTCTGTAGCATATAAGAGTAGTTGTAGCCGCCGCGCCAGGTCTCATAGATAAGGCTGTAGTGGTTGTTACTCTTGTCATGTCCGGTGAGCGATGCGATGAATCGGTCGGGGGTGATGTTGTATGCGTTGTGCAGATTGATGTTGTTGGGACCGCTGATGGTGGGCACGTAGGTGAATGCAGACTCGGCGTTGGAGCCAGGCATGCTGGTGAGTTCCTTCTTCACGCTGTGTGTGTAGGATGCCATGAAGCTCAGGAAGTCCCATGGACGCATGTTCACACTCACGTTTGCACTCCATCCGTAGCCCTTGTGAGTGTTCTCCAGCACGAATGCCTGCTTGTTGCCGGGAATGCGGAACACCTCTGGATAGATGGGGCGGTTGTCTGCTCCGTTCCAGCGGGCATATCCGCGTGTGTCGGTCATGCTCCAGTCAGAGATGGTGACATCGTTTACAGCCTTGTTGAAGATACCCTCTGCCGTGATGGTGAAGGGGAAGTTCACGGGCAACTGGTAGTCTATGGCCAGTGAGGTCTTCCACACCTGAGGCATCTTGAACTTGTTGTCCACGGCAGAGATGCTTGATGGCACGGTACCCTGCTCGGGAGTGATGTTTGCGGGATAGCCCAGTGAGATGAGCTTGTCTTTCAGTGCAGCGATGGTAGCATGCCCGTTGGCATCGGTCACGAGACCGCCTGCAAACTCACCCATAGTGAACCCGCGCTCGGAAGCGTTCTTGCTGTTGATCTGTGCCTGGTACTGTATCATACCCGAGTTGGTGGGCATGTTGGTGAAGAACACCAGAGGCAGACGGCCGGAGAAGAGGCCTGTGCCGCCGCGCAGCTTCAGTGTCTTGTTGCCCAGAATATCCCAGTTGAAGCCCACACGGGGTGATACGCTCACCTGTGCATTGGGCCACTTGCCGGTGTCGATATGGCGTCCGCCGTAGTTGAGATCGTAGATGGCTTTGTTGGTCATGAGGTCTCCATTGTCGAAGAAGAGTCCGTCAAGACGCAGTCCATAGGTAAGCTTGAAGTTCTTGGTGGCGTTCCACTCGTCCTGTGCATAGATGCCGGCCTTGTTGAAGGCTACTCTTGCCTTGGGGTCGTTGTCGCCTCCGTAGCCGTAGGTCAGGCATACCACCTCGGGTGCAGCTCCGTTGATGAAGTCATCCACGCTGCCATAGCGGTAATAGCCGGTACCGTTACGCATGTACTGGTTGTCGGCCATCTGGTACTCATAGGATACTCCGCCGGTGATCTTATGACGGCCGGTGGTGTAGATGAGCTCGTCCTTGAGATTGAAGATATTGTTGTGCACGGCATTGTTGTAGCTGAACAACTCGTAGCCCAAAGACATATACTGGGTGTTGGTGTTCGTGCCGTCCTGGATGTCGATGAAGGGGAACTCGGCCGAGTTACTGCCTCGCACATCGTCTATCTTGGAGAATGTGGCGAGGAACTGATTGGACAAACTGTTGCTCAGACGTGTGTTCAAGTCCAGTGACACAGAGTGTACGTTCTTCTCCAGACTGTACATCGAGTTGGCAAAAGGCATGGAGTAAAGGCTCGTGCGCGAGAATGCCGAACGTGTTCCACCGTCCATTGAGCTGGCGTTAGGCATCACCCAAGAGGAGTTGGTGGTGTAGTTGTAGCGCACGTCCAGGCGGTTCTTGTCGTTGATGTTCCATGTTATCTTGGCCAGCAGCTTCTTGTTGTCGGCATCGGCAGGGAAGCTGGTAAACGAACTGGTGTTGTATCCGTACTTCTGTGCCACATGCTCCTGCACGCGCTCCATATCAGCGATGGTGGTGTAGGACTGGTATGCATCGGCATTGCCCACGCCGTTCTCTGTCGCACGCCAGGAGGTGCCTGTGCCAGGGCTCTTTATCAACTCGCCGTTGACAAAGAAGAAGAGCTTGTTCTTGATGATGGGACCAGCCAGCGAGAAGCCGTATGTGGTGGTGCGGTCTCTGTCTCTTGAGCCCGAGATGAACTCCCTATCCACAGCGTCACCACGCATGTTCTCGTTCTGGTGATACACATAGGCCTGACCCTTGAAGGTGTTGGTACCGCTCTTGGTGATGGCGTTCAGGGCTCCGCCGATGAAGCCTGTCTGACGCACGTCAAACGGGGAAATCACCACCTGCAGTTCCTCAATGGCCTCCATGGAGATGGGGTTGCCGCCGCCGGGGAGAGTGCTGCTCAGGCCGAAGTTGTTGTTGAAGTTGGCACCGTCCACCGTGAAGTTGGCCGTACGACCGTCGCTTCCCTGGAAGGTCATGCCGTTTCCGCCGTAGGGTGACAGACGGGTGAAGTCGGTCACATTGCGGCTCACTGTGGGCATGGCAATCATCTGCTCGTTGGAGATGTTCGTGCTTGCGCCCGTGCGCTCATAGCTGAACTTCGATCCCTTGGCCGATACCATCACCTCCTGCATTTCCTTGGCTGTCTCGCTCAAAGTGGTTTTCAGGTTGAAGGTTTCGCCCAGCTGCAGGTTGATACCACCTGTCTTCTGCTCGGCAAAGCCGATACACCTTACGGTCACTTCATACGGACCTCCCACGCGCATACCGTTGATGGTATATACGCCTTTGTCGTTGGTGACAGCTCTGTAATGAGTGCCCGATGGTTTGTGTACCACATCCACGGTGGCACCAATTACCTCCTCGCCGTCTGCAACCACCGTGCCTGACAAGCTCGAGGTGGTTACCTGCGCCATGGCAGAAGACATGAATGTCATCAGCAAGGCAAGAAGAAAAAGCAATCTTTTCTGCATAAACTAAAAGTTTAACGTTAATTGATTGAATTGACACGTGAATCATTTTCACGGCACAAAAATATAAAATTCTGTTAAATGTGTCTAACAAATGTTGTTGCAATTGCATGACATTATAGAAAAAATGTTGTTCTCGAGGCGTTTTATCATATTGGCCCAGTGGCAG
>OQWM01001102.1_pt1 | contig 18511 bp, 10 predicted proteins | sample 1691531 | NCBI WGS metagenome assembly OQWM01 (sample SAMN03418257, study PRJEB22391) | human gut metagenome | biome: human-gut; feature: organic feature; material: feces | host: Homo sapiens | place: Tanzania | collected 2013-01
AAATTAATAAAATAAGTATTAAAAGCTATATATGAGCGACGAAATTAAAGATAAAGACGGCCTCGAAGAGGGAAAATCACCCGATTTGGAAAATTCTTCAAATGAGGAGACTTTGGATGAGAATTCTTCCAAAGAAGAGCATTCTGACTATAAGCCGGTGAACCGATTTGATGCCTCCGCTGTACACCACCTCAGCGGAATGTACCAAAACTGGTTCCTCGACTATGCGTCGTATGTGATCCTGGAACGTGCCGTGCCTCATATCGAGGACGGACTCAAACCTGTGCAGCGACGCATCCTCCACTCCATGAAACGAATGGACGACGGAAGATACAACAAGGTGGCTAACATCGTGGGACATACCATGCAATTCCACCCTCATGGAGATGCGTCCATCGGTGATGCGCTGGTGCAGATGGGACAGAAAGACCTGCTCATCGACACACAGGGCAACTGGGGAAACATCCTCACGGGCGACCGTGCCGCTGCCCCTCGTTACATCGAGGCTCGACTCTCCAAATTCGCCCTCGATGTGGTGTTCAATCCGAAGACCACCGACTGGCAGCTCTCTTACGATGGTCGCAACAAGGAGCCTATCACGCTCCCTGCCAAGTTCCCTTTGCTCTTGGCGCAAGGTGCCGAGGGTATAGCTGTGGGACTGAGCAGCAAGGTATTGCCACATAACTTCAATGACCTCTGCGATGCCGCCATCCATTATCTCAAAGGCGAGCCATTTGCCATCTTCCCTGACTTCCCTACGGGTGGAGCCATCGATGTGAGCAAATACAACGACGGTCAGCGTGGCGGCGTATTGAAGGTGCGTGCCAAGATAGACAAGCTAGACAACAAGACGCTCGTTATCACCGAGATACCATATAGCAAGACCACAGGCAGCCTCATCGAGAGCATCACTAAGGCTGTGGAGAAAGGCAAAATCAAGGCTCGTAAGATAGAAGACGTAACCTCTGCCAACGTGGAGATTCTCGTACATCTCACCCCTGGCACATCATCTGATAAGACGATGGATGCCCTCTATGCCTTCAGTGATTGCGAGATCAACATCTCGCCCAACTGCTGCGTCATCGAGGACAACAAGCCAAAGTTCCTCACCATCAGCGATGTCCTCCGCCACAGTGTGGACCGCACCATGGGATTGCTGCGCCGTGAGCTGATGATTCGCAAGGGCGAGTTGGAGGAGCAACTCTTCTTCTCCTCACTGGAGCGCATCTTCATCGAGGAGCGTATCTACAAGGAGCGCAAGTTTGAGCAGAGCAAGAGCCAGGACGAGGTTGTGGCTTTCATCGACTCCAAGTTGGAGCCTTTCAAGGACAAGCTCTTCACCGCCGAGGTGGATGGCAAGGGCATGGTGGAATACGCTTTCCATCGAGAGATAACCCGCGAAGACATCCTCAAACTCTTGGAAATCAAGATGCAGCGCATTCTGAAATACAATAAGGACAAGGCAGACGAGCTGCTCATGAAGATCAAGGCAGAGTTGGCTGAGATAGAGAACGACTTGGCTCACATGACCGATGTCACCATCAACTGGTTTGAGTATCTCAAGGGCAAGTACGGCAAGCAGCACCCAAGAAAGACAGAAATCCGCAACTTCGATACCATCGAGGTAACCAAGGTGGTAGAGGCTAACCAGAAACTCTACATCAACCGACAGGAGGGATTCGTGGGCACCGGACTGAAGAAGGACGAGTTTGTATGCAACTGTTCCGACCTCGACGACATCATCATCTTCTACAAGGATGGTAAGTTTAAGGTTACGAAGGTGGCAGACAAGATATTCGTGGGCAAAAACATCCTGCACGTTCAGGTATTCAAGAAGAACGACAAGCGCACCATCTACAACTGCGTTTACCGAGACGGCAAGCAGGGCGATTACTTCATCAAGCGATTCAACGTAACCGCCATGACCCGTGACAAGATATACGACATCACCCAGGGCACACCGGGCAGCCGTGTCATTTACTTCACCGCCAACCCTAATGGCGAGGCAGAGCTCATCAAGGTAACCTTGGAGCCAGACTTGACCAAGAAGCGCCAGAGCATCTTCTTGGAGAAAGACTTCTCCGACATTCTGATCAAGGGACGTGCCGCCAAAGGCAATCTGCTCACCAAGCGTCCTATCCGTCGCATCGGCTTGAAGAGCCATGGCCACAGCACCTTGGGAGGCAGAAAGGTTTGGTTCGATCCAGATGTCAACCGCATCAATTATGATGAGAACGGTCGATACCTCGGCGAATTTAATGACGACGAGAGCATCTTGGTAGTACTGGACAATGGCGAGTTCTACATCACCAACTTCGATGCCAACAACCATTACGAGGACAACATCCTGCGCCTGGAAAAATGGGACGAGCACAAGATATGGACTGCTGTGCTATATGATGCAGACAACGATGGCTACCCATACATCAAGCGCTTCACGATGGATGCCACCAAGCGCCATCAGAACTTCTTGGGCGAGAATCCAAACAGCAAGCTCATCTTACTCACGGATACGGTTTATCCTCGCATCAAGGTAACTTATGGTGGCGTGGATGCCATGCGCCCTGCCGAGGAGATAGACACCGAGCAGTTTATCGCCCAGAAGAGCTTCAAGGCTAAAGGTAAGCGCCTCACCACTTGGAAGACGGAAAGCATCGTGGAGATAGAGCCTACCCGATTCCCTGAGCCTCCTGCCGAATCTTCGGAAGAAGACAAAGACGCAGCAGAGGCAGAAGATGCCAATGGCGAAAACCTCGATCCAGATGCTGGCAAGAGCGAGCAGCAGGTAATCGATGAATTGACTGGGCAGACCAATCTCTTCAGCGACAAGGATTTCGAGGAAGACAAGAAGGATAAGGATTGGCTGTCAAAACAGTAAATCACTATCAGATAAGCAAAAAAGAGCGGTGGAATCCCATCTAGTTGGTTTCCACCGCTCTTATTATATATAAATAGGTATATAGTCCAATAGCCCTAAATCTATTAACTATTAACTCTCAACTATATACTATCTCTTATAGGAGTCAAGTTTCTTCTGGCAATATGCCTTGAAGTCGCTCCAATGATAATAAGGAGCCACATCACTCTGGATAGGCAGCGTGGCCTCATCCTCATTCAACAGCACTTTTACCAGCACATCATTGCTCTTCGCCTTGCGATAGAACACAAACTGCAAGTTGGTAGCCATTGGCGTAATCTTATAGTCAAACCATTGCTGAGCTATCTTCTCCGGGTCAGAAATCTCCTCGCCATATCCATTCAGATTGAGCAGGCAGGTCAATGGCGTCACCATCGTATCATGCCCATATCTCAAGGTAGCGCCAGGGTGCTGGAGGGCGATACAACTATCCGCCTTCTCGATGATGTCACGCAGGAGATTGCGCTGAGAGAATGGCTGCTCATTGCCGGTATATGGCGAATAGCCGTATGACATCTGCCACCAAGAGTTGCTCACCACCCAGTTCTGGTAGATTTCATCCTCATTGAAGAGATCGTAGAGCGACACCTTGCCCCTGAGTTCCGTGCCCTGGATGGCACCCGCCATCTCAAAGAGCTTCCAGTTGAGGTCACGTAGATTCACATTCTGCTTCACCCACTGAGGGTCGTTGAATAGTTCATTCATCACCCTGTCGTAGCAATCATGTTTCTTTGTAAACTCCTCTTGCACAGCCTTTCTGCCGATGCAATACTTCAAGCTATCCAGTCGCTTATCGCCCTGATTCATATAGTACATATCATGATAGCTGGCATCATGGAAGATGTGGAGCTGCGGATTCTTGCGCAGCATCGCCTGCAAACCATTCTCCATGGAGAGGATGCAGCGAATCACCACCGTGCTTCTGGCCTCGATATTCGTCTTGCCAACGAAGATATCAGGGAATCGTTCCATCATTCTCTGGGTGATGCCTTGGTGTTGGAGGGCGCCAAGTGGAGTCAGTTCGCCATCACGTCCCTTGGCATCCTCACGTATCAGCTTCACCTTCTGCAAGGTTTCCTCGCCCTTAGCCGTCAGCTTGCCCTCTTGCTTCGCTTTCAATAGCGTGAAGTAAGGCACGTCATAAGCCGCCGCACCAATCATATAGCGGGAACCATGTCTACCATAATGGCTCAGATAGAAAGGCTTATAGCCCTTAGGGGCTGGCGTCAAAGCCTTCTGAGGTCCACGATAAGCCACATAGTTGCTAGCCGAGAGCGTGATGTCGCGCTTGAAATCCTCCTGCGGAGTCTGGGCTGCCATCGGCATAGAGCATGCCAAAGCCGCCGTCATCAATAGAGTCTGTATCTTCATCATTACTTCCAATTCATTAATTTTCTCAAATATGGCAGCAGTTCGCCCGCCATCTTCTGATGCTGCAATTTGCTTGGATGCCAGCTAGCACCATAGCCCAAGTCGCCCGTCTGGAAGGTGAAGTCGAAACGAGAGATGTTCTTATCCTTCTTGTTGGAATCCTTGCAGATACGGTCGAGCACCGCTCTCTGCTCACTACTCTCCTTCTCCCCGAGCATTGGACCTGTAATCAGTACAATCTTAGCCTCCGGATATTTCTCACGCACAGTCTTGAGGAACATTCGGTAGTTCTTCTCATACAGTTTGATATCATAATTATTGGTAGAGAGGTCGTTGGTACCCAAGTTGATGCAAACCAGCTGTGGCTGATACTTAGAGAAGTCCCACTTCTCCTCGTGCTTATTAAATAAGGTGTATTCATACTGCCAAGGCATATTATCTGGCGAGCCGGCTTTCGGACCATTATAATTTCGATACACGCCGATACCACTTCGAGAGATGGAAGTATGCTGAGCCTGCAAGCTATCGCTCACGATATTGGCATAAGTGAGCCAATGGTTTTCGGTCTCATCCTCAAAGGGATCAGTCATCTCGATGCTCTCCACGCCATAACCGCAAGTGATGGAATTGCCGATAAACTCTATCTTGCGCTCAGGCAAGGCAGGAGGAGTCACCAGTTGGCTGCCCTTATCGAGCACGAATCCCCTAAACTCCGGTGTGCGGAACAATCCCTCTATCACATACATCAGTTTCACCTGATGCTCACCCTTTGGCAGAGCCGCAGCCACGGTAACCACCGAGTCGCGCTCGGCATTAAATCCCACCTTGAAAGGTTCGCATCCATCCACCTGTGCCATGAAATATCCCGTCATAGGTCGGCATATCATCTTGAGCGAAGAGCCCTGAAATCGTGCCTGGATAGTAGTACCCGGGAAATTGAAGCTAGCCACTTCTGGCTGAGCGAAACTCACACGTCCGATGTATTGTATCATCGGGTTGTTAGCCTTCACCACCTCGCCTTGGATAGGCAGAGTAGTGGAATTCTTGGCTGTCATTGAGCCCAAGGAGAGCAATGCAGCCGCACACATCATCAAAGTTTTTTTCATAAATGTTATTGACTTTATTTTCTCGTGCAAAATTAGACAAAAAAACACCGATTTCCACCTACTTTTCTATAAAAAGTCGAAATTAGCCTTCTTCACTTTGTTTTTAACGCAGCTTGCACTATTTTTGTTCTATGAAGACATCTTTTTATTTCCTAACGAACAGACTGCTGGCATTGGCGGCTACTCTGTTGGGCGCTCTGGGCGCAAATGCCGGAATATCGCTTCCGGCAATCATTTCTGACAATATGGTGATGCAACAGCACTGCAATGCAAAGCTTTGGGGCACAGCCGCTCCTGGAGAGTGTATCGACGTGACGACGACTTGGAGCGACAAGACGTATTCCATCACCGCCGACAATTCCGGTCATTGGGAATTGAGAATTGCAACCCCAGGATGCAGCAACGGCGAGGCTTTGACATTCGCTTCGGCATCCGACACCGTTACAGTTAAAAACGTTATGGTCGGTGAAGTGTGGCTGTGCAGCGGACAGAGCAACATGGAGTTTCCCGTGGGCAGAAAAAATGAATGGCAAACTGGCATGAGCACTTTCGAATCCGACATACAAGATGCCGAGTATCCGATGATACACCTTTTCAAGGTCGACAAAGTTCGGTCAATCGACAAACCACGCACCGACTGCAACGGCCGTTGGATTGTGTGCAACGCTGAAAACGTATATGATTTTTCCGCCATTGCATTTGTCGTGGGGCGCGACCTTTACAACCGTCTGCACCGACCCGTAGGTATGATTTCTTGTGCATGGGGCGGCTCGCCGGCTGAATCGTGGACAAAGCGCGACGTTATGGAGAACGACCCGCTCTACGCCTCTGTCTTCCAGCAATATTCTCTCGAAAAAATGGCACCGAAACATTGGGAGCACAAAGTGCCGGGAATGTTGTGGAACAGCATAGTGTCGCCGATACTCGGCTACACGGTGAAGGGAAACATCTGGTATCAGGGTGAATCGAATGCGTTTCGAGCCGCCGACTATCCGCAGGTGTTTACAAACATGGTGCGGTCGTGGCGCGACGAGTGGCAACAGCGGATGCCGTTCTACTGCATGATGGTGGCGCCCCACTCCACTCAACCGACGGAATTGCGCATGGCGCAGATGGACACCTGGCTAAACTGCGGAATAAAGGATATCGGGCTGGCTACGGTCATTGACCGTGGCGACAGCCTCGACCTGCATCCTCGCGACAAACTGACTGCCGGAAAGCGGCTCGCTGCCTGGGTGCTGGCTAAAGAATACTCCGTCAAAGTGCCCTACATGGGTCCTTTGGCAAAGTCTTGCCATCGCAAGGGAAATGCCATTGTTGTGAAATTCAGCTACGCCAAAGGGCTGCGATGCAACGGCAACGCTGTCAACGACCTGCAAATCGCCGGAGCCGACGGCATATTCCATCCGGCAAGCGGCAAAGTGGCTGGAGGAAAGTTGGTCGTGACATGCGGCAATGTGACAGAACCTGTGGCGGTGCGCTATTGCCAAAGCAATTATTGCGAAGGCAATCTATACAACTCCGACAACCTCCCGGCCTACCCGTTTGTCATGAAAATAGAATAGAAACCGCACCGGCTTTTAGTATTTTGACATATATATTAGGATTTTTTCAAGTGCATAATAATGCCCTGAAATCCATATTTGTCGCATTATTTTCATAACTTTGCAATTCAATATTTACTAAACAGAAGAATGTTAGAACAGATTATAGAACCGACACTGCTGACGCAGTTTAAGGAAGCCCTTGAAAATAGCGGAAATGTAGTGGTCACTTGCCACAAATCGCCTGACGGCGACGCTGCCGGCTCAAACCTGGCTCTGAAACTCATACTTGACAAACTTGGAAAGAAGGCAACCGTTGTCGCCCCCGACAACGTGCCGGAAGACATGGCTTTCCTCCCTGGATATGACAACATCGTGTCGTTTGCCAAAGACCCGGAGATGGCTGCCGAGACAATCAACGCTGCCGACCTTATTTGCTGCCTCGACTTCAACGGATTGTCGCGCCTTGCTGATATGAGGGAGTTGGTCGCCAACGCAAAATGCAACAAGCTGATGGTTGACCACCACATAAACCCTGAGCCTATATGCAACCCGATTTTGTCATATCCGCAGATGACGTCGACTTGCGAACTGCTCTACCGCATACTTGTAGCCATTGGCTATTCAGACATGATCGACCTTGACGTGGCGACATGCATATATACGGGAATGATGACCGACACGGGCAACTTCTCATACAACTCCAACCACGCAGAGCTGTATATAATCGTTGCCGACCTCGTGCGACGCGGCGTCGACAAGGACCGCATCTACAAACTTACTCTCGGCACGAGCAGCGAGGCGCGCATGCGTCTAAACTGCTATGCCATAGCCGAAAAGATGCGCCTGTTCCCATCTCACAAGGCTTCGCTGACAATTCTTGACAAGCGCGACCTGCGAAAGTTCAACTATCAAGTGGGCGACACGGAGGCTCTCGCCAACATGCCGCTTGCCATCCCTACGGTGGTATGGTCGGTTTTCTTCCGCGAGGAGCGTGGTTTTGTAAAAGTGTCGATGCGGTCGGAAGGCGACTTCCACGTAAACACTCTTTGCGCCAAATACTTCAACGGCGGAGGACACGCCAATGCCGCAGGAGGCGAATACCACGGCCCGCTGAGAGGTGCTATCGACACGTTCCACCAAATTTTGAGAGATTTAACTGAAAACAACGTTACTATATGAAAATAAGAAACTTCATACTGATGGCTCTGCCGATTGCATTGGCTCTGCTCGCATCGTGCAAGGATTCAAAAAGCTACTCCGAGTTGCTCGACGACGAGGAAAAATCCATAAATTCTTTCCTCGCGCACCAGAAGGTGCTGAAGCAGATTCCTGCCGACACGGTGTTTCAGACGGGTGCCGACGCGCCCTACTACCAAATTGACGACAACGGAAACGTTTACATGCAGGTGCTGAAGGCGGGCGACCGCACAAACAACAGGGCTCAGGAGGGCGAAACGATATATTTCCGCTTCGGACGCATAAGCATCAACCGCTGGAGCGCTGGATATGAGGATGCTCCTTCGGGCAACTTCGGCGACTTGTCATACAGCAGCACGTCGTTCAAATTTTCCAACGAGGAAGCCAACTACGTCTACACGAAATACGGCTACGGCGTTGTGTTGCCGCTGGTGTTTGTTGGCATCGACAGCGAAATCAACCTTCTGATAAAGAGCCGCAAGGGTCCATACTCGGAGATTGCCGACGTTGTGCCTTACCTCTACAATATCAGATATTTCAAAAGCAAAAACTAACAAACCATTACTTTATAATCATGTCACTTATAAAATCAATCTCTGGCATCCGCGGCACAATCGGTGGACCGGCAGGCGACGGACTGAGTCCGCTCGACATTGTGAAGTTCACTGCCGCATATGCTACATTCATCCGAAAATCAACAACTAAAAGCTCTAACACAATCGTTGTGGGTCGCGACGCTCGACTCTCTGGCGAGATGGTGAAGGACATCGTTGTCGGAACGCTAAACGGTATGGGTTTCGATGTCGTAAACATCGGCCTTGCCACTACGCCGACCACTGAATTGGCGGTGGTTTGGGAAAAGGCTTGCGGTGGCATCATCCTTACCGCCTCTCACAACCCTAAACAGTGGAACGCTCTGAAACTGCTCAACGAGAAGGGTGAATTCCTAAACGACGCCGAGGGCAAGGAAGTACTTGCCATCGCAGAGGCGGAATCGTTTACTTTCGCTGAAGTCGACAAACTCGGACACGAGTTTATCAACGACACCTATACACGCAAGCATATCGACAGCGTGCTCGACCTCGACCTCGTTGATGTTGAAGCTATCAAGAAAGCCAATTTCACTGTTGCCATCGACGCCGTAAACTCGGTTGGCGGCATCGTGATGCCTCAGCTGCTGCGCCGTCTTGGTGTCAAAAACGTGATTGAGTTGAACTGCGACCCGACAGGTAATTTCGCACACACTCCGGAACCTATTCCTGAGAACCTCACCCAGATTTCCGACCTCTTGAAGACTGGATGCGCCGACGTTGGTTTCGTTGTCGACCCCGACGTTGACCGTCTCGCAATCGTTATGGAAAACGGCGAGATGTTTGTCGAGGAATACACTCTCGTTGCTGTGGCCGACTACATCTTGTCAAAAACTCCGGGTGCTACAGTTTCAAACCTGTCGTCTTCACGCGCACTCCGCGACGTGACAGAACGCCACGGATGCAAATACACAGCATCGGCGGTGGGCGAAGTCAACGTTGTCACTCAGATGAAAAACAGCGGAGCCGTTATCGGCGGTGAGGGAAACGGCGGTGTCATCTCCCCTGCCAGCCACTACGGCCGCGACGCTCTCGTTGGTGTGGCTTTGTTCCTCTCTCTCCTTGCCCACAAAGGCAAAAAGGTGTCGGAGCTCAAGAAGGAGTATCCTCAATACTGCATCGCGAAAAACAAGATTCAACTCACTCCCGACATCAATGTCGACGCAATCCTTGAGGCTGTTGAGAAAAAATATGCCAACGAGAAGGTGACAACAATCGACGGTGTGAAAATCGACTTCCCTGAATATTGGGTACACTTGCGCAAGAGCAACACGGAGCCTATCATCCGAATCTACTCTGAGGCGAAAACAATGGAGCAGGCCAATGCCATCGCTCAAGAAATAAAAAACGTGGTTTCTGAGATTACCGGCAAACCTTGCTAATATTCAGAGACTGACTCCACAAAGCCCGTTGCCGCCACGCAACGGGCTTTTTTATGCGCCACCACATAATTAAACCTGGTTTTCTGCGTTTATTAATATGTATATTTATAGTCTATGCGCATAACAAGAACAACATATTTTTTTCTATTGATGCTGATAATGCCTGTTGCGGTAGCTGCACAGGTTCATATTTCGGGAAAAGTACTCGACAGCGACAGCAAGCCGATTGAATTTGCCACAATCCGTGTAGCAAAAAGCGCAATCGGCACAATGTCGGGAATCGACGGCGGATACTCTCTTTCTGTTGCCCGCCAAGACACTGTCGAAATCATATTCTCTTGCCTCGGATACAAAGAACGCCATCAGAAACTAATAAAGCCGGAAGGAAACGTCACGCTGACTGTAAAACTCTCCGACGCCTCGACCGAGCTGCAGGGGGTGACGGTGACGGAATACCGCAAGCAGACCGACGGAATGCAGAATCTCGACGCTCGGGCTCTGCAACAGACCACGTCAGTGTCGGGCAACGGTGTGGAGGCGATGCTGTCGACTGTGGCTGGAGTTTCGTCAAAAAACGAGATGAGTTCGCAATATTCCGTAAGAGGCGGATCTTACGACGAAAACAGCGTTTACATAAATGGCATCGAGGTCTACCGTCCGTTGCTGATTTCCTCAGGACAACAGGAAGGACTGAGCATCATAAACCCTAACCTGGTGGGCAACATCCAGTTTTCAACCGGTGGTTTCTCGGCTGAATACGGCGACCGCATGTCGTCGGTGCTCGACATCACCTACCGCCAACCGGAGGCATTCGAGGGCACTCTGTCGGGAAGTCTGATGGGCGCGGAGGCTTCGGTGGGACACAACACTGGTCGATTCTCCCAGCTCCACGGCTTCCGGTTCAAGCGCAACGCGTCGCTGCTCAGCTCGATGGACTCCAAAGGCGAGTACGACCCTACATATATCGACTACCAGACGAATCTCAGGTTCAAAATCAACGACAAGTGGAACGTGGCATTTCTTGGCAACATCTCGTCAAACGATTATAAATTCAAGCCCACAACGCGGTCTACGTCGTTTGGAATATCTGAGAATGTAAAGGAATTCACCGTATATTTCGACGGCGAGGAGCACGACAAATTCGAGACTTATTTCGGCGCGCTTGAATTGAATTTCCAACCGTCAAAGTCGACTGCGTTCACAATGCTTGCTTCCGGTTTCCTGACAAACGAGCTGGTGTCATACGACATCTCCGGAGAGTATTGGCTCGACGACGCCGGAACCAACGACGGCGACAATTCTATCGGTGGTGAGATTGGCGTCGGAAAATATCTTGAACACGCCCGCGACCGACTGAAAGCCAGCGTTTTCAACATTGCATTGAAGGGCCACACCGGACTGAACCACAACAACCTGAGCTACGGGCTGGAATACCGCCGCCAAAAAGTCTACGACCGGTCAAATGAATGGCAGCTACGCGACTCCGCAGGCTACACCGTGCCGCATCTCTCCGACCGCGTGCGCATGGTCTACAACCTGCGTTCATACAACGACTTGGAAACCAACAAGATTTCATTCTATGCGATGGACAATTTCAAGTGGCAGACTGGCATCGGACTATTCTCCGTCAATGGAGGCATCAGATTCTCTTATTGGGACTTCAACAAAGAATTTCTCGTAAGCCCGCGCGTAAGCATCGGTTTCATTCCCGAGCGCAACAGCCGCGTGGCAATGCGTCTTGCCGGAGGTTTATACTATCAGTCGCCTTTCTACAAGGAATTCCGCATCACGCAGACCGATGCCGACGGCAACTCTTATCAGACTCTCAACAGCAACATCAAGTCGCAACGGAGCATCCAACTGATTCTCGGCAGCGACTACACGTTCCGCGCAATGGACCGTCCGTTCAAACTCACAGCGGAGGCTTACTACAAGAATCTCGCGAATCTGATTCCTTACGAACTCGACAACCTGAAACTCGTATATACAGGCGTGAATGCTTCGAAAGGATTCATCACGGGAATCGATTTCAAACTCTTCGGACAGTTTGTCCCCGGCACAGACTCATGGATAAGTTTCTCGCTGATGAAGACGCAGGAAACGCTCAATGGCGTGAAAGTGCCGCGCCCTACGGACCAGCGCTATAGCGTCGGACTGTTTTTCACCGACTATTTCCCAAAATTCCCCAAACTTAAATTCAGTCTGCGAGGCATCCTCTCCGACGGATTCCCAATGACACCGCCGCAAGTGACCCGCGACGTGGCTTGGCTGCGAATCCCGCCTTACAAACGCATCGACATCGGTTTTCAATACCAACTTGTCGGAGCGCCTACCGACGGCATCCGTCCTTACAACTTCTGGCGGCATTTCAAGAACATCAGCATAGGCCTCGACGTGTTCAACCTGCTCGGCATCTCCAACGTGAGCAGCTGCTACTGGGTCACCGACGTCAACAACCTGCAATACGCAGTGCCCAACTACCTGACCGGACGCCAGTTCAACGTCTCGCTCTCGGTAGGATTCTAATCCACAGCCGTTATTTTGCCAACCGAATTACGGATAAATATCCTTCTGCGACAAGTCGTTATTGCAAATGAGGATGTGTCAAAAGCGGACTGCGTCCCTAAAGTTCTGTTTGTGAAAAGGGCTTCTCTTTGGATTTACTTGCCGTGTTTCCTTATGCGGTCATTTCCATTGCCTATTTTGTCGCATTGTAATAGGCAAGTAAGTGGAGGCTAGGGTATTTTGAAATCACCTCATCCTTTGGTCTTTCAATTCTCGTCATCGTCAAAAGGTAAAGAATTGAGTTTATCAAAATCAGAGCTGAATAATTTGTCTTGTATCACACGGTACTTCTCAAACTCTGACTCTGCAAAGCTCTTGGCAAATTCAGCAGAAACCTTTCCTGCATCATGTAATACGGCATCACCTCCAGCTTCAAGAATAATATCAATACGTTTAGCCCAATCTTCCATTGTCATGGGTATATGTCGATTTGCCATACGTTCAGCTAAATCAAGTACAGAGTTGACAAGTTTTCCCATATCTTCAAGTTCCACTTGTTTTAGATAGTTTTTGGCGATACTTACATCTGGCTTGACGATTTTACCATCAGGTGCATTTTCCCAAGTAGTCAGTCCCATGTGTTCTTTTTCTGCATTGGCTCTTTCAACAATAAGTTCTGCTGCGGTATGTCCATGCACAGCATAATGCATCTTATTCTGAACTTTTTTATAGAACTTTGTCATGTAGTTCTTACCATCGGCAGCAGTTGCCGAGTTTTTCTCGGTAACTGAATCTTCAACAAGTTCTCCGCTCTTGAAGATGTTCTTCAGATGCAATCCGATGTTATCGGCGGAGCAGTCAAAAAGCTGTGCCATAGCCTTTTGTGTAGCCCATACCGTTTCGTCTTTATATAGCACTTGAATGCCTTGTTCCTTACCTTCTGCCACGAAAGTCAGAAACTCTGCCGTACTGTTTCGTATTTCAAATTTCTTTGCCATATTGCAATTTTATTTATCGGCAAAAGTACACAAATTTGTTGAAAATAAAGCATTTGTCCGTTAACTTCCATCCATCGTGGATGGATTAACTTCTTTTTAAATTCCTATAACTCCTATTTTGACACCTTCTTTTTTATATAAATACAATAAACACCCCTCATTTGCGTTATAAAAGTTGTAATATTACACAATTTTATAACGTTTATACTGAAATGATTGATTATATAAAGGGTGAGCTTGCCGAGCTCACCCCAGCACAGGCTATTGTAGAAGCCTATGGCGTGGGTTATGCGCTCAATATATCGCTCAACACTTATGAGAACATACAGGGACATAAGGATGTGAAGCTGTATGTACACGAAAGTCTTGTGACGGGTGGTCGTGACGACTCGTATACGTTCTTCGGATTTGCCACAAAGCAGGAGCGCGACCTCTACCGTCTGCTCATTACCGTGTCGGGAGTGGGAGCCAATACGGCTCGTATGATTCTTTCGGCAGCTCCACCTGCCGAACTTGCTGGCGCTATATCGTCGGGCAATGAGCGTCTGCTTAAGGGTGTTAAGGGCATCGGACTGAAGACAGCTCAGCGAATCATCGTCGACCTTAAAGACAAGATACTGTCGCTTGGTATTGCACAGGAAGTATCGGCTGGCACAGCTGCCGACTCAACCATACCTTCCGACGTGCGCGACGAGGCTGTTGCAGCACTCACTATGCTCGGATTCTCGCCAGCTCCTACAGCTAAGGTTGTCACGGCTATTCTTACCGACGACCCTTCATTGCCTGTTGAGCAGGTGGTGAAGCTGGCTCTGAAACAGATAAAGTAAACCATTACGCCATTTATTTGAACTTACTTAACACCATATTGCAATTCTTGCGCAAAGGGCTGACCATGGCATTGTCTGTCCGAACGTTTGTCGTCATACTCGTTATGGCGGCAATGGCTGCTTTTGCCATGTCGCAACGTCCGCAACGTCGCAATATACGTCATGCGCATGCCGACACCATAGCCATCAAGGCGCAGCCGCTCATTGCCGACGACGACACCATACCCGACTCGCTTCTGCATCCACGCTGGCGCATACAACGAACGCTGCCCATCACGCTCGACGACCTCCATCAGGGTGCCGCCGACCTGCAACGCCCCGACAATATGAAGCAGCAGGTGGAGTATGACGACTCGCTTGGACAGTATGTGGTAGGCCAGAAAATAGGCGGAACATATATAGCTGCGCCCGTTGTGATGACCGCACAGGAGTATATGCAATGGAGTGAGCGACAGCTTATGCGCAACTTCTTCCGCAAGAAGAACGACGAGATATATCAGGCCAAGGGCAAGGAGAAGTTCGACTTCAGCGACATGCACTTCGACCTCGGTCCGGCTGAGAAGATATTCGGTCCCGGCGGAGTGCGCATACGTACACAAGGTACAGCCGAGCTGAAGTTTGGAGCTACGATGAAGAACATCGACAATCCGTCACTTCCCATCCGCAACCGCAAGACCACGACCATGGACTTTGACGAGAAGATAAACGTCAACGTCAACGGTCGTGTGGGCGACAAGGTGAACATGAACCTCAACTACAACACCGACGCTACGTTCGACTTCGACGCCCAAAACTTGAAACTGAAGTATGAGGGCAAGGAAGACGAGATAGTGAAGCTCGTTGAGGCTGGCAACGTGTCGTTTCCATCCAACTCGTCGTTGGTGAAAGGAGCCTCGTCGCTATTCGGATTGCGTACCGACTTGCAGTTCGGCCGACTGAAACTGCAACTTGTAGCTTCGCAGAAGAAGTCGTCTACTACGAGCGTGTCATCCAAGGGAGGCAAGCAACTCACGCCGTTTGAAATAGGAGCGGCTAACTATGAGGAAAACCGCCACTTCTTCCTTGCTCAGTTCTTCCACGACAAGTATGACGATTGGATGCGCTCTCTGCCCAACATCACGTCGGGCATAAAGATTAACCGCATAGAAGTGTGGGCTACCAACAAGACCGCCACTACAGCCAATACCCGCAACATCATAGCCCTTGCCGACCTCGGCGAGAACACCCGTGTATCAAATACGTCGTGGACTGTGACCGGACAGCCCGTGCCGTCGAATGCAGCCAATACCGAGTATCAGAGCATGGTGAATCAGTATGCAGCCGCGCGCGACATCGACCAGACATCAGCCACGCTCGACGCCATACCGGGATTTGAAGGCGGAGCCGACTATGAGAAACTGGAGAAGGCACGATTGCTCAATTCGTCGGAATATACCGTAAATACGGCTCTCGGATACATATCGCTCAAGACACAATTGCAGACCGACCAGGTGCTTGCCGTTGCCTATGAGTACACATACGGCGGCGTGACCTATCAGGTGGGCGAGTTTGCTGCCGACAACACCGATGCTTCGAAGGCGCTGTTCGTGAAGTCGCTCAAGAATACGAGCAACAATCCGCAGCAGGCCAACTGGGGACTGATGATGAAGAACGTGTATTATCTGGCTTCGTCGGTAGAGCGCGACAAGTTCCGCCTCGACGTCAAGTTCCAGAGCGATACGGCAGGCGTATACCTCACCTATATACCCGAACCGCAGGTGAAGGGACAGACCATCATTAAGATGCTTGGTGCCGACCGCCTCGACAATAACAACAAGGCACACTCCAACGGATTCTTCGACTTCGTTGAAGGCTATACCGTCACCAACGGTCGAGTGTTCTTCCCCGTAGCCGAACCCTTCGGCAAGTATATGTACAACTATCTTGTGCAGAAAGGAGTGGCTACAGGCCAGGCTTCCAAATATGCCTTCACCGAACTCTACGATTCTACAAAGACCGTGGCGCGGCAGATAGCCGAGAAGGACAAGTATATGCTTACGGGACAGTTTCGCGGCACGTCAGCCAACGTGATACAGACCGGTGCCTATAACATTCCGCAAGGCTCGGTAGTGGTAACGGCTGGTGGCATAGTGCTGGCTGAGGGTACCGACTACTCGGTTGACTATAATGCGGGAGAGGTGACCATTCTCAATCAAAGCATTATCGATGCCGGCACGCAGGTGAATGTGTCGCTCGAGAGCAACACCGACTATGGTATGCAGCGCAAGACCATGTTCGGAATGAACTGGGAGTACGACTTCTCGAAGAATTTCCAGCTGTCGGGTACCATACAGCATCTCTCCGAACAGTCGCTCACTAATAAGGTGGCTATGGGAGCCGAACCGCTCAACAATACCCTTTGGGGCATAAACATCAACTGGAAGCGCGAGAGCCAGTGGCTCACCAATATGCTCGACAAGTTGCCTTTGCTTCATCTCACGCAGCCGTCGCACATATCATTCACGGGCGAGTTTGCCCAGCTCATAGCCGGACAGAGCCGTGGCACGCAGGACAATGCGTCGTATATCGACGACTTCGAAAACTCGAAAAACGCCATCGACGTGTCTACACCTACGTCGTGGGTTATCTCGTCTGTACCGTCGATGTTTCCCGAACAGGCCGACATGACCACGTTGCGTTCGGGCTTCAACCGTTCGCGACTGGCGTGGTACACTATTGACCCATTGTTCACACGCCGCTCGTCGTCGCTAACGCCAAGTCACATCAAGAGCGACCTCGAACAGCTCAGCAACCATTACGTACGCGAGTTCTATGTCAACGAGCTTTTCCCCAACCGCGACCAGAGTTCGTACAACGGAGCTACGTCGACGCTGTCCATACTCAATCTTGCCTACTATCCCAACGAGCGCGGACCGTACAACTTCAATCCCGACCTGGCTCCTGACGGAACCCTCAACAATCCGCAGCAGCACTGGGGCGGCATGATGCGCAAGCTCGACACCAACGACTTCGAGGCTGCCAACGTTGAGTACATAGAGTTCTGGATGCTCGACCCCTTCATCTATACACGTCGCGAGGGTAAGGCTTCGGAATATGGAGGCGACTTCTACATCAATCTTGGCGAGGTGAGCGAGGACATCTTGCGCGACGGCAAGAAGTTCTACGAGAGCGGTATGCCTATTGACGGTTCGCAGTCTTTCACCACAACCCAGTGGGGCAAGGTGCCCAATCAGGCTACAACCACCTATGCCTTTGCTACATCGAAGGGCTCACGTGCCTTGCAGGACGTAGGAATGAACGGACTCAACGATGTCGAGGAGCAGAAGTGGGAACCGTATCAGCAGTTCTTGCGCGATATTCAAGGCAAGGTGAGCCCTGCCGTGTTCGACTCTATATGGGCAGACCCTGCCGGCGACAACTACCACTATTATCGTGGATCAGACCTCGACCGCATCCAGGCACCCATATTGCGCCGCTATAAGTACATCAACAACCCACAGGGCAACTCGCCCGACAACGATTCGCGCACCGAGAGTTACGATACGTCATACAAGTCTACGCCCGATGTTGAGGACATCAATCAGGACTACACGCTGGGCGAATACGAGAAATACTTCCAGTATAAGGTGTCGATACGTCCCGAAGACCTTGAAATAGGTCGCAACTATATTGTCGACAAGCGCACCACAACACGCAAGCTGCGCAACGACCAGAAGGAGTCGGTCGACTGGTATCAGTTCCGCATACCCCTACGTGAGTACGAGCGTAGGGTGGGGGGCATCACCGACCTCACATCGGTTCGTTTCATGCGTATGTTCCTTACCGGATTCAAGCACCCAATAGTGCTGCGCTTCGGTACGCTCGACCTCGTGCGAGGCGAATGGCGTGTCTATGAGCAGAACCTCGACAATACATCTTCATCTACCGGAACTCTTCAGGTGAGTGCTGTCAATATCGAGGAGAACAACGACAAGACACCTGTCAACTACGTTTTGCCTCCTGGCATATCGCGCGAACAGGACCCCACGCAGCCGCAGCTTGTAGAGAACAACGAGCAGGCGCTGTCGATGA
>OQWM01001104.1_pt1 | contig 18504 bp, 15 predicted proteins | sample 1691531 | NCBI WGS metagenome assembly OQWM01 (sample SAMN03418257, study PRJEB22391) | human gut metagenome | biome: human-gut; feature: organic feature; material: feces | host: Homo sapiens | place: Tanzania | collected 2013-01
ACGAACTCAAACCGCCGATCGACCCTCGACCAAGCCCGTTCCGCGGTCTGTTTTTTCGCGATTGGCGTTTGCCCTATGCGCTTTAGCGCATATCGCCTCTTGCGATATCGTCGTCCCGCCCGATCCCCCGCTTCCCGCGCGCGACGTCGCGACCGACGATTTCGTCTGGGGCGAAATCGAAATCCATCGAGAATACGAATTCATCGACGTCGCGCGCGTCGATTGCTCCCTCGTCTTGTCGACGCTCACGGGGCATGGGATTTGTGCTCCTGCCAAACACCCGATAGGCGATGTCGTTTCGTGCCCGCTTGCGCCGCCAGGCGCGAACATGATCGTGTCGTGTCTTTCGGCCGACGATGTCCCAGCCGTCTATGCCCAAATATCGTGGGCTAGCGATGCCGGCGAACTCGATTTTTCGCGCATTTTTGGCGCTTGCCGCTACGAAATGGCAGGGCCCGCCGCAGGCCGCGCTGCGCGCTACGATACCGATAAAGGCTATAAAGTCTGCCTTTTCGACGAAATCGCGCCCTATTCTCGATTGCGCGGTCAAGACAATTCGCTCCGCCCAAGCGGGCTATACGTCGATTTTTCGTCGTCGACTTTCGTCCCCGATCCGAGCGATACGACGAATCCATACCCCGTCTTTTCGAGTCCCGATGCGATCGTTCTCGACGCCCGACTCCTCGATCCCGAAGAACGCAAAGCGGCTTTCGACGATTTATTGAAACTCTTCGAATTTTATTCGAGCCTAAAAGATAATTAACTCATCTTATTCAAAAAGGAATGACCCCCATGGACAACGAATCGTGGATTCGCCTTTCGATCTTGTATCCACTCCCCGATGACGAACATTTTGAACGCTATTTGTTCGAACAAGAGATTTGCGCAACGCTCTACGCCTACGGTGCGGCGACGATAAACGAGCAAGATCCGACGACGCTCGACGGTAAAGATCTCCCCCCCGATACGAAAGCGCTCCAATGCTATTTCAACGCAGATCAAGCTGTCGAGGCCTCGGAAGTTCGTTCTGCTGTCGAACAACTCGCTCGACAAAACGGCATCTCGACGACGACGCAAATCGAAACGTTTTCGGATAACTCGTGGAAAGACGGCTGGAAGGCTTATTTCAAGCCTGCCCAGGTTTCGCCGCGCATTGCCATTCGCACGCCATGGTGCGAGTTTACGGCGCCCGAAGGCGTCAAAACGATCGTCATCGAACCGGGGATGGCGTTTGGAACGGGGTTGCACGAGACGACTCAGCTCTGCATTCGACAAATCGACGAAATATCGAAAGAAAATTCGATTTCATCGATGCTCGATATCGGTTGCGGATCGGGCGTTTTGTCGATTGCCGGGGCTTTGTGCGGCATTGAACGTGTCGATGGCATCGACATCGATCCGATTTGCATCGAAGTCAGTGCGCAAAACGCCCAAGACAATGGCGTTTCTGCGAATTTTGCTCGCACCGATCTCTGGGACGTCGAACGTCAATACGACCTCGTCGTCGCCAATATCATCTCTTCGGTTCTCAAATCGCTCCGCGACGACATGGTCGCCGCGATGAATTCTAGCGGTATTCTCGTCCTTTCGGGGATCCTCGTCGAAGAGATCGACGAGGTCAAAACGGCGTTTACCGATGGCACAAACCTCGCCGTCGTCGAAACGCAGACGATGGGCGAATGGGCTTCGATTCGATTCAAAAAGACCGCTTAATTCAACGACTTGCATCTAGCCGTCGCCGATTTCGCATAGAGGTGTTCGATCGACCGATTCCGCGTCACTCGCCCGTACATCTTTCGAAGATTATGCGTGATGCGCCAATACGACGTATCGTTTAAATGGGCTCGATCGACGATCGATTTGCGCGTTTTATCGGCCATGAGCAATCCCAAGACATTGCGCTCGATACTCGGGCGCAATTGGTCGAAAAAGCACTCCTGTTCGAGGCGGTATTCCGTCGTATTGATCCATTCATAGAGATGCGCCCGAGGGCTATGGGTCCAGCTCAATTGGTCTAAATAATAGGGCGTGACGTATTTGAGCCGGATGCCGACGATTTTCGACGTCGAACGGCAACGCTTGAGACCTAAGAGTTCGAGAGCCCCCGACAAGCCCTTTTTGTAGCCGTAGACGTACAAAAAGTTTTGCCAACGAGCGACGCCTTGGAGTCGGTCGATTCCGCGCACGATTCCCTCCATCACATAGCCGTGGATATCATGGCGCATCGCCCAGCCATATATTTGGCAAATGCGATACGTGGCACGATGGCATAGCGCATTGATTTCATCGTAATGCGTCGTAAAAAAGCGATTTCTCAGTTCCTGGTTCATTTGCAACCTCCATGGTCATGCGTCGCGCAAGTGGCTTTGTTTGGCACACGCGTGCGATTAAAAAACGATCGGTTTCTCATCGCGTCTTCGAGGTTGCATATATATATTGATCCAAACGGCTGGGAGATTTCAAAAAAAAATGCCGATGGATCGAGAATCGATTGCGCTCGATCAAACCCCTGGGGGAAAACGATCCTAGAGGAGCTATCGCCGAGAGAAAGAGCGCAATCGATGTAGGTTAATCTTTCGAAGAAGGATCTTTTGCGTCGCTTTGATGGTCGGGTTTTGCCATCGATCGTTCGAATTCTTTGGCCATTTCGAGGATTTTACGATGTTTCTCGTCGATCGCTTCGATATCTTCGGGGCTTTGATAATCGGGATCGCGTTTCTTTTCGGCTTCTTCGAGTGCTTTTTCGATGCGTTCCGTTGCATCGGTTACGGGTTTGCCGTTGAGCACGTCTTCGGTCATCTTGGCACTTTCGATGACGAGGATTTTCGACCGCTCGATCGATTCTTCGTCGGTGGCATCGTCGGCGTTTTTGGGAACGACTTTGGCATTTTGAATCATATTCGCCAAAGCGTTTGCAAAATCGAATTGGACTTTATACTTCGACGGTTCATTGGTATTTGATTCGACTTTGGGTTCGTCCGTCGTTTTCTCGTCTTTGGCATCGCCCGTTTGATCGGCTTTCTCGTCGTCGCCCGATGTCGTATCGATGGCATCGCCGACTTCATCGCCCAAGATGTTTCTGAAGAAAGTTCCCAACGTGCCCTTGATGAGCTCAGGAATCATCTCATTGCCGTGCGTTTGCATAAAGGCGCCATCGAATTTGACGACGCGCTTGCCGTTTTCATCGATCGTATAATCTGCATCGGTGAGGTGTTTATCGGCATAAGATTCGAACTCGTTGGAGATAATGTGTCCGAGATTCAATTTTTCGGCGCTCATTCTCTCTTTGAGTTTTTTCAATCCTTGCGTTATCGCTTCGGTCGTTTCGCGCGTCACTTCGACGACTTGCGGGTCGGCTTTTGCTTCTTCGACTTTAGCTTCTTCGGCTTTATCGTCGGTTTGTACTGTCGCCGCTTCGTCGCCACCATCTTTAGCCGTTTTTTCGCTTTCGGCATTTGCCGAACGCGTATCGCGTATGGCTTCGGCGGCTTCTTTAATCGTCGCCAAGAGTGGTTTGAATTGCGATTTGAGGTCGATAAATGCAGTCTTGAGGTTTCTCACGGCATCGTCGAGGGCTTCTTTGGCGTCGGCAACTTCGAGATTGGCTTCAGCAATGGCATCGAATGGGATGACTTTGCCGAGCTTCGATTCGGCGGCTGGTTTGGCTTCTTCGCCATTTGTCGCCTCTTGTTCGACATCGCTAGTCGTCGTTTCGTTTGCTTTGTCTTTGGTGTTTGGGTTTTCGGGTGTACCGTTTTTGTTATCGTCATCAAACATATCTGCACCTCCTCATGTGCTGTTAAAAATACGGCTTGATTCTAACTTATTGTACCCAATCGATGCAAACGCATTCCACATAGGTGAAATTGCGTCGGTTTTTCGAAGAAATGTCACATCGTCGCATAAACATGGTAAAGGTATGCGCCGCGACTCAAGACGAGCCACTTGAGCACATCGATATGTCGTTTATGTTTCATCGAAAAGGCACCGTAATGGCAGATATCATATTCGTCGCGTGTAATGCACGCTATTCTCATGTCGCTTTTGCGCTCAAGACATTGCGAGCTAATCTCAGCCCGCGCGTATACGATCGATCCGAGTCGTTAGAGTTTACGATACAAAACGATCCAGTCGAGGCTGCCGATGAAATCTTGCAAAAATCCCCAAAAATCATCGGTTTAAGCGTGTATCTTTGGTCGTTGCCCTTCATGCGCCAGCTCGCCGAAACGATCCACAAAACTCGGCCCGAAATACGGATATTCATCGGTGGCCCCGAGGTCGCGATGCCCGAGGATCGCATGAGCGATGGGTTATTTGCTTCGGCATCGGTCGTGATATGTGGGGAAGGCGAGCGAGCGTTTTCGGCGCTTTGTGTAGACGCGTTGTGTGGGCGCGCGGCGGCGGTCGATGAATATCCCGAATATGCCGATCTCCTCGATCGCAAAGTGATCTATGCGCCAAAACCCGACGTCGATAGCCTCGTCCTTCCCTATGAAGAATATACAGACGACGACCTCAAACACCGAATATTATACGTCGAAACAGGGCGTGGATGTCCTTATCGCTGTGCATTTTGCCTGAGCTCGGGCGATAAACCGCTGCGTTATTTCTCGCTCGAAAAGCTCTTCCAATCGTTCAAACGCCTCATCGATCGCGGAGCTCGATCGTTCAAATTCCTCGATCGAACGCTCAATGCATCGCTCAGCCGAGCGCTCGAAATCCTAGCCTTTTTCATGCCCTACAAAGACGCAGTATCGCTTCACTTCGAAATGGTACCGCACGAAATCCCCGCTGAGCTTCTCGAAGCGATGGCGGCTTATCCGGCTGGGGCAATTCAAATCGAATTTGGCGTTCAAACGTTGACGCCGCACGTGGCGCAAGCCATATCGCGTCGCCTCGATGCCGACAGGCTTTTGGCAAACCTCAAGATCATGCGCGAGTCGACGCGAGTCCATATTCATGCCGATCTCATTGCGGGTTTGCCTGGCGAAACGTTTGCAGAGTTTGCCGCGGGTTTCGAGCGCCTCAAATCATCGGGAGTTCAAGAAATTCAGCTCGGAATTCTCAAGCGATTGCGCGGTTCACCTCTCGATTTTCGTGCCGACGAATGGGGGCTCGTCTTTTCTTCGATCCCGCCATACGAAGTATTGCAAACGCCCACGATGGATTTTGCTGAGTTGACGGCGTTTAAGCGTTTTGCTCGCTATTACGACGTTCTCGTCAATAATGCCAACTATCCGACGAGTGTGGATCGCATTTGTGCAGGTGATTATTTCGCTAAATTCAACGACTTAGCGCAATGGATTTATGTCGAATCTCATGCGACGCAAGGCATATCGCAGACGCGCTGGGTTTCGCTTTTGTTCCGATACATGACCGAGGTGGCGAATATTTCGCCCGAGGCGTCGGCGCTTTGCCTCATCGAAGATTACCTTCGAAGTCGTAAAGAAGACATTCCACCAGTTTTGCGCCCGTATTTGCCCGAAGATTTCAGCATTTCGGCGTGCAAACGCGCCTCGCATCATGGCGGTGGGCATATCCGACAAGAAAAACACCTCGATATTGCCGAAGCCGCGTCGCCGCGCAATATCGAACCTAGCAAGCCCAAAAAAGGATAGTGCGCCATGCCGTTTTGCCTCGAAAAACGCGTCGCCCTCGTCTTTGCCGATCGCGTGCGCAGTTGTAATGCGGGCGATGCATCGCATCGCGTCGCGCACGAAAATCGGCGCATGGCGGCGACAGCGCGTCTTGATGACGTTTGTCGCCATCTGTCGGAGGCGGGCTTTGACGTGACAAAGATCGCGCGAGCCGCTCTAAGCGATGATATTGCTACGTTTGATTGGATAGTGGCGCTCGGTGGCGATGGCACGCAACTCGACACGGCGCGATTTGCTGGCACGACGCCAGTTCTCGGTCTCAAAATGTTTCCAGAATCGAGTCGCGGTTTTCTATGCACCTCGGATTACGACGTCTTCCTCGCTCAATCGCACAACATCGGCGATAGTTGTCGGATCGATAGCCGTATGCGGCTTTGTTGTAGCGTCAACGGGACGCAAGTCGGTCGTTCGATTCTCAACGATGTCTTGTTTTCGCAAGAAAACCCAGCTCGCGCATCGCGTTACATTTTGTCGTTTCGTGGGGCGCGTGAGTTTCAGTGTTCATCGGGGGTATGGGTTTCGACGGCTATCGGATCGCATGGTGCGGTTCGATCGGCGGGTGGGCCAACGATCGATTGCTCCGATCGGATGGCGGCTTATTGCGTCCGCGAGATAGCCCACGAGGGTGCTTTGCGCCAGGGGACGTTTGATCCGCACGAAGATTTGTCGATAGTCGTCGAGGGGCGCCAGCACAAGCTCTTTTTCGACGGTGGACTATGGGAATGCTCGCTCGCCCCGGGCGACGTCGTCACATTTTCGGAAAGTGCCGACGATTATCGCCAGATAACGATTTAGATCTGTCGGATATGAGTCTAGATTTGGCTGGCGATTGAATCCGACGACTTTGGAGGCGCGAATCGCGCAAAAGAGCACTTTTTTGACTGCTAGGATTTGATTTTGCATAAGTAGTTTGTTGAACGCGCGAGTAGTTCATGGCGTAGAGCCGATGGCGCGTATAGAGAATATAGAGAGTCCAAGACATTTGACGCATAAGATTCAAGTGTAACATATCGTTAGAGAGGTATCGCATGTCGGAACGCAGAACGGAAATCATGTCGCAGTTGTCGTCGCTACGCGGCGAGTTATCGGGTGGATTGCATGCGCAGGATATCGAACTTTCGCAGGCATTTGATCGACTTTATTTGGGTTATTTGCGAGGCGAGTATAGCGAAGATCGCGTCGAGCGTGCGATTGGCGAGATACGGTCGCGTTTGGGTCAGTCGCACGATGTTGTGGCTCTTAAACCCCAGTCGACGACGGAACGCGATCGCGTTTTGATGCGCAATTACGAGGCATTAGCCGATCGCTTGTTGTCGCAAGACCGCGGCACATGGGATATGCGCCATGTCGAAATCGTCCAAGGCGCGGTATCGCATTTGGCTTCGGCTCAAGCCCCCGAGAGCGTTGCGATAGCGCATAAGCTCCAAGAGCGCATGTCGGAGAGCGTATGGGCGCAAGGGCTCGAAATGGCAGAGAGCGTTTCGGAGCTCGAAAGCGATGCCCAATCGGTGCGTCAATCGCTCATCGATGCATTGCAAGTGGCGAATCACGTCGAGCCCGAAGTCCTTTCTGTCGATGGCGAATCGCAAGTATTGGCGCAGGAACGCGCCGTCGAATCGGCCGTGAGCCGGGCGCAAGTGCGTTCGATCGACAAGCCGGGGGCTTCGCTATATGCATCGCTCAAGATGGCTAAAGATTATGCCGAACAAAGTGCGCGCCGGATGCACGAAGCCGAGCGCAAAGCGGCAGAACGCGACAGTGCCGCGGTCGAAGCGCATGTGCTCGAAGGTATCCGCGAGGCGGCGCGTCGCGTGATCGTTGCGCAATCTCAAAAGCTCGCCGATGTCTATAAAAAGACTTTGGCAGCGGCAAAAGCCGATATTCAAGCGAGCGATTTCGATGCGCTCGCACGCGGTATCGATAAAGCCGTTGCAGCGGTCGATGGCAACGAGACAGCCGAGTCGGTGATCGAACGCGCCACAGCAACTAAGGCTGCGTTGATGGCGATGGCATCGCGTTCGCAAGCCGCCAAAGCCGGCGCCAACGAGATCGACAAGATCGTTCGCCAAATCGGGTTGCTTTCCGAAATCTCGAGAGAAGCAGGAAATGCCGGTTTGCATGGCGATTTGAACGAAGAAGTGGCGCGAGCACAATATCTCGATGCTCGCATGCTCTTCGAGCAAAAGCGGATGCAGTTCGAGCAATCGGAACACTATGCCGAGACGCCAGCAGATATGCTCAAAGCGCTCGATTTTGCCGTCGAAACGCCCGTATTTGAGACGCGCGACCGCAGAGCATTCGCCAAAGCGCTCGACGATATGCAGAAAATTCGCCAGGTGGCGCAAAGTGCTTTGTCGGGCGATGTCGGTATCTATGCGCCCAAAGCAGGATCGGAATATGCCAATAACGTCGGTCGTGCGTTGACCGTCGCCGATAAGGCTGCGCCCAATGCGGCTCAAATGCCGACGATCCAATCGATGCATGCCAAGCGGACGAATCAGATTTTGCGCGATGTGCGCCAACTCGCCTATATGCCTTCGGTTCGCGGCGATATGGGCTTCCCCGTCGGCAAGCAAGCGATTGGAAATTCGGCGCAACCCCTGTTTAAGCGCATTCGATTTTCGCAAGACAATGCGGAGGCGAATGAGTTTTTGCCGTCGTTGTATCGCGTATCGGGCATTAAGATGCGCGAGAACAAAGACAAGTCGCCGTTGCGTAAATCGTTTGGCGATTTGGATTTGCGCGGTGCGAACTACGAACTCGTCAAGATCATCGAAAACCAATTCGATCCATCGGTGAAGGGGCGTCAGAGCGATAAGGTCGGCGGCGCGGGGCTCGATTCTGCGCAACGCCGCGAACCTTCCGATAACCCGCATACCGAAGCGCTTGGTGCGATTTCGGATTGGATGGAAAGCCATCGCGATACGCGTCGCTATGCCGCCGATACAACGTCGCTCATCAAGACGGGGAAGATGGGCAAAGATCACATCGAGTCGAAACTCAAAGGCGAAGCGATTCAGTTGCCGCGTAGCGTACAAGAAAAGTTGACGCCGTTCTTGGGCTTCGATTTGTCGAATATCAAGATTTATACGGGTCCTGTTTCGGCAATGGCTGCCGAGGCAATGGGGGCGCACGCCTTTACGCTTGGCCATAGCATCTTCTTGGGCAAAGATAAGCTCAACTTCTCATCGGCCGAGGGATTGGGGCTTTTGGCGCACGAACTCTTGCATACGAGCCACTTCAATTCGGGTAGCTCGGTCGATATGAAAGAGCAAGAAGCCGAATCGCTCGAAACGCGCGTTAAAAATGCGTTCGGATCGGGAACGAATCCGACGCTAGCCCTCGAAAAAGACACGGCAAAGAAGACAAATGGCGAGATCGATCAGCGATCGATGCTCGACGGCAAACCAAAGGCGGGAACGGTGGGGGCGCGCTATGCGCTCGATCCCGAATACATCTTCGACTATGTCTGCGATTACGTGTTCGACCAAATCATCGAGGAAATGCGGATGGAACGCGAGCGAAACGGAGATGATTAATCAAAAGCCGCACGTTGTGCGGCTTTTTTCTGTGCCGCACGCTGTGCGGCTTTTTTAGAAGATTTGCGCATGGAACGCGAGCTTGTTTATCGAAGCCGCACGCTGTGCGGCTTTTTTCTGTTTTTTTGAAGCCGAACGTTGTGCGGCTTTTTGTAGAATAGGGCAACGAAGTGTTCGCCATTGGGGAATGCTTGCGCCCTAAAAAGGCGCGGTGTATGCGCGCAAGGGCGGCTGCAAGCCGCCCGAGCACATAGCCGCGCGGCGCAAGCGTATGCGCGCAAGGGTGGCTGCAAGCCGCCCGAGCACATAGCGGCGCCCCCAAAAAAAAGCGACGATTAGATCGGCGTGTCGTCGACGGTGTAGCGGTAGACGGTCGAGCGGTTGGAGAGTAGGGTGAGTGCGCCGTTTTGGAGGAGTGGTGCGGAGGTGAAGTCGGAGCCGTTGTCGATGATGTGTAGCGTGTCGCCTTCGATGCGGTCGAGGATGACGAGGCCGAATTTTTGGACAGAGGCGTAGATGTAGCGCTTGCCGAGTGCGATGGGTGAGATGAGCGCGCCGTCGCGAATAATATTTTGCCAGATAGTTTCGCCGGTGTTTTTTCTCAGGCGGAATATGCCAGATTGCGAAGAAACGTAGAGACTATCTTGGAAAGCACGAATTGAGCTGATGCCGAAGATGTCGCGTTGCCAGAGCGTTTTGCCGTCGTCGGCCGCGAGAGCGTAGAGGCCACCCGATGAGGAGGCGACGTAGATGGCGTTGCCGACTTTGACGGGTTGGACGTCGAGGTCTTTGAAACGGGCTTTAGGAGCGAGTTCGCGCGTGAAGAGGGCAGTGCCGTTTGTTTGGTTGTAGGCGACGAAGAAGCCGTCGGAGAAGCCAGCATAGACGGTGTTGTCGACGATGAGTGGGGACGGTTGACCATACATGCTGAATTCGTTGCTGCGCGGGCGTTCGCGGCGCCAGATGAGCGAGCCGGTGCGTTCGTCGAGTGCAAAGATGCGGTTGTTGGCGTTGACGCATGAGACGATGCCGTCGGTGACGGAGAGGGAGTTTTCGACGGCGGCGCCGGTAGAGAAGCGCCAGATTTCGTCGCCGTTTGTGCGTTTGAGCTTGACGACGTCGCCATTTGAGAGAGCGACGTAGACGGCTTGCGCGGTGAGGACGGGGCCGGCGGTGACGGGCATATCGAGTGAGATGTCCCAGAGTGGTTTGACGTTGGATTCGTCGATGGCGATGACGCGCCCGAGCGATGAGGCGACGTAGGTGACGCCGTTTTGGGCGGCGACGGCGCCGAGTTCGAGGGGGTAGCTACCCAGGTATTTGCCGAAGCCGAGTTTGATGGGGTAGACCCAGTCGCTGGTGAGTGTGTATTGTGCGCTGCGCGGCACGGGCGCAGTTTCTCGGTGCGTCGATTGCGTAGCACAGCCCGAGAGTAGGGCTAGGGCAATCGCCCATGTAGTGAATACTGCGCGTTTTGGTGTCATAGTGCGGCCTGTGGCACGTTGTTTTGTGCTGGAACAGCGGGTGTGATGTAGGTTTCCCAATCTTTGGTGAGGTATTTGAGTCGCGACATGGCGAGAGTTTTGTCGCTGTCTTTTCCGAGCTCGCGAGAAACTAGGGCGTATGCGGCGATGGCTTTGTCGGTTTCGCCAGCCATTTCGTGTATTCTGCCCTTTTCGAGCGTGGCGAAGGCGCTCATGCCGGGGTGTTTTGCCATGATTTCGTCGAGGATGGCGATGGCATCGGCAAATTTGGCGTCGTTGAGGAGCAATTCGACTTGACCGAGTTTGGCGTAGACTTTGATGTCGTCTTGTTGGCTTAGGCTTGCGGCATCGTAGGACGTTTTGGCATTGGCGGCGTGGTCGAGTCGAGCTTGAGCGCCAGCGAGCATGAGTTTTCCGGTCGTTCCGATTTCGTTGCCGGCGTATTCGGGGAGCTTTTCGGCGAGGTATTTTTCGATGGCGACAAATCGCATCTTATCGTTGGGGACGGTATAGGTCGATTTGAGGACTTCGGTCGTATTGGCGGCAATGCCTTGCTGAGCGAGGTATTGTCGTCGCATTTCTTCGTATTGTTGGGCTTCTGCCGTCGTGAGAGCATCGTAGGTGACGAATGCTTGTGTAAGAACTTCGCTTTTCGACGTGATGGAAGCTTCGCGGGCGTATTTGACGCCGATGACAGCTAAGGCTGCGACGATGACGAGGCACGAGGCGAGAATGACCATGCGTCGGTGTTCCATGAGCCATTGAAGGACAGAACCCGATGTCGCGAGGAATTTGTCGTCGAGGCCGGGGATTTTGACTTCGGCGGCGACATCTTCGGCTTGAGCTTGTTGCTCTTGTTGCCCTTCGGGAGGCAGAACTTCGGGGTTGTCTGCCTGTATGACTTTTTCTTCTTCGATTTTCTTACGTATTTTAATGGCCATGATGCACTCCTAAAATTTTTGGCGAATCTGGATAAGCCAAAATTGCGCGACTTTCTAGCCCAAAAAGCGTGGCGCTGTCAATGCGTCATTTCGCGGTGGGGAGGATTCGAACGCCTGTGTAGGCAATTCGATTGAGTTGTTCGACGGCATTTGAAAGATCTTCGGTGGGTGGGCACGATGAGATTGCCGTTTCGACTTTTGCCGAGACGATCATGTGATAGGATATGCATTGCATATAATAAGGTTTATTGGAGGCGCATCGGGATTGGAAATCGTCGCGCTGTGCGTTGAGGATAGATTCGCGAGTTTGGATCCAGTTTCGAAGATTCTTCGTTTTTTCGTCGCAAGTTTTGGATTTTATGAGGATATGGCTGAGGGCATTGACTTGCGTCGAGAGTAGGAAATCGGGCGATTCTTCGTCGATGCACGAAGTGAATGCGACGCCTAGCAAGGCGATGAGAAGAGCTAGTCGAGTCGTTTTTGGTAGGAATGCGTTGCCTAGCAAGTCGATGAGGCGTGCTAGTCGAGTCGTTTTTGGAGGGAACATGGAATTATTCGCCAAGTGAAGGATCGGCGTCTGCGGCAGAATCGACGACGGTATCGGGGACTGTGTCGATGGCAGTGTTGGATAAATCTTGTGGCGCGGTGGCTGGAGTCCAAGAAGGAATGCGGCTCCAGTCGCCATCGTTTGCTTTGAGGGCTTCGATGAGTGTGAGCATTTGGATCTTGGGCATGTGGGGAGAAATCATGTAATCGCGGGCAAATTCAGCATTTTCGAGCGAAATATCGACGCGCGGTAGAATGTGATTTCCGAAGACGATGTAGGTTGGTAGCAGATTGTGGTTGAAGTGCTTGCCGTTTTCGCCGTTGACGAGGTGTGAATCGATATAGGGTGGGTTGTTTTTATAGATATTGACAAAAGTGAGCGTTTTTGGGGCGATTCCGTCGTTTTGTCGGACGGGGCGCGGGCCGCCGCCTAAGGCGCCGGCATGGAGATAGATGACCCCATGGAGGGCTGCAGGGAAATAGGCTTGTTGGTGCCCCGTGATGACGAGCTGGACACCGCTTTTTGCAAATAGCGGATGGAGGCGATTGTCGCGTAGTATCTCGGTCGGTTTAATCGTCGTGATGGGGAAGAGTGGAACGTGGAAAAAGACGATGGGACGGTGAGAAGTGGGGTTATTTTGGAGTTGTTGCGAGAGCCATGTGTATTGGGCTTCGTCGAGCGGATCGAGCGTCGAGGCGTCGAGTGAAATGAAGAAGACGTTGTTTAGAGTAAAGGAATAGTAGAGCGGATAATTGGCATCGTCGACATAATCGAGTTCTGGTTTGTGGGTGTTCCATTCGTCGATGTAGATTTCGCGTTCGTTTGCATAGCGCGGATAAGCCGAACCGTCGTGATTGCCCGGTGTTTGGGCCATGGGTATTTTGGCGTCGAGGAGTCGTTGGGTGACGTTGGTATGGAATCCGACCCACATTTTTCGATAGTTGAGCTTGTTTCTTTGCCCGGCGACCATGTCGCCGGCATTGATGACGATATCGGGTCGGTCTTCGATGATCATATCGATGGCTTTGACGACTTCGGAATCGTATTGATCGGAACCGTAGCGACCATTCATATCGCTGATAATCGCCAATCGTAGAAGTGGCTTTTCATCGGGTTGGTGCGTGACATCGGGGAGCTCGTCGCTCGCCATGGGGACGTTTTGTGCCGGCGATGAAGTGCTCGATTTATCGGCTTTTTTGGGCGTTTGCCCCGCATGCGACCCCGTTTCTTGCGGATGATGTTGCGTGATGCAAGCAGGCATTGCCACGAGAGCTATGGTACTGAACAAAGCCCCGATTGCAAGTTGCTTGAATCGTCGGTGAATAGCGTATTTTTTCATGGTCGTGACCTATATCGTATCGCGTCTATGCTTGTTCGATTCGGATATTGCCCCTATCGTCGGCGCCAAGGATGCGAACGGCAATGATATCGCCAGGGCGGTATTTGTCTTCGATAAATGCATCGTCGGTTTGATTGCGGAAATCGCGGAAATGGAGCGCAGCCTCGGTTCCAGGGACGAGTTCGACGCGGACAAATGGGGCTTTGACGACGAGTACATAGGCTTGGACGATGTCGCCAACGGCTAAACGCTTGTTCTTTGCCATGATGGCGTTTTTCGCCGTGTAGACGTCGACGGGATCGATCCCCGAAATGAGCACGATTCCATCGTCGTCGATGTCGATTTGCGTATGCGTCTGCTCCATGAGTGCTCGGATATTGGCTCCACCCGCTCCGATGACATCGCCAATGACGGCTTTTCGCACGCGCAATATTTCGATCTTCGGGGCATTGTCGGCAATCGATTTGCGCGGTGCTCGAATCGTCTGCAAAATGAAATCGAGGATGAAATGGCGAGCCCTTTTTGCATGTTCGAGCGCCTCGCGTAGCGTTTCTCGCGGCAATCCGTCGATCTTCAAATCCATCTGAAGCGCCGTGACCCCGTTCTTCGTTCCGCAAACTTTGAAATCCATATCGCCCAAGTGATCTTCATCGCCGACGATATCGGTGAGAATTGCATGTTGCCCACCTTCGGAAATCAACCCCATCGCAATGCCCGTTACCGGAGCTTTGATGGGAACGCCTGCATCCATGAGCGCCATGCATCCGGCACATACCGTTGCCATCGAAGATGACCCATCGCTGGATAAAATATCGCTAACGAGTCGAATTGTATAAGGAAATTCGGATTGAGGAGGAATGACTGCAGATAATGCGCGTTGCGCCAACATGCCATGGCCGATTTCTCGTCGCCCCGGCGCACGTTGTCCCTTGGCTTCGCCTACCGAATAGGGCGGAAAATTGTAATGCAAAAAGAAATTGTCTGTGCGCGATCCAAACATGTTCTCGCTTCGCAATGCATCGCGCACACCGCCCAGTGTACACGTCGATAGCGATTGCGTCAGCCCCCTCGCAAAAAACGCCGATCCATGCGCACTCGGCAACGGATGCGCTTCGCATTGCAACGGACGTACTTGATCGAGCCGCCGATCGTCAAATCGATGACCCGAAAGGATCATCGAACGCGCCTCATTTCTGACGATATGCTCAAACGCCTCGTTCCAGTGCGATTTTGAAAAGGGAAGCGAATTTTCTTCGGCAATCTTTTGGATTTGTGCAAATAAATTCTGCTTAATCGCATCGATTTCGCCGTTTCGATCGCGCTTGTCGCCCCGATGTAACGCCCGCACGACATCGGGCACCACCGCTTCGAGTAACTCCGTAAGCTGCTCGGGATCGGCTGGTGCCTCGGTTATCGGTAGCTTTTCCTTGCCATGCTCACTAGCAAACTGCCGCTGCATCTCGATAATCGGACGCGCCGTCGCCTCGGCAAAATCCATACATTCGATGAGCTCGTCTTCCGATACTTCTTGCGCCCCACCCTCGACCATGATGATGCCCTCGGGCGAAACACTGATGACGAAATTCATATCGGCTTCATCACAGTCTTCTTTCGTAGGAAATGCAATAAATTCACCGTTTTTTCGAATAATACGCAAGCCGACGACGGGCCCATCCCACGGAATGTCGCTCATCATCAACGCCAAACTCGCCGCATTGAGCGCAGCCGTCGGCATGTCGAGATCTTCGTCTCCCGAAAAAGCCATAATCGTCACAATCGTTTCACGCTTGTAAGCACTAGGGAATAACGGACGTAAACTCCGATCGTTGAGACGACTCGATAACGTCTCGGCATCGGTGCTGCGCATCTCTCGCCGACCCGGCGCATTCGGAATATGACCCGCTCCAGCATAACGCTCGCGATACTCCACCGTAAGCGGGAAAAAATCTTGCTCGGGATTCTCTGCACCCGCGACAACCGTCACCAAAAGTACAGCTTTGCCAGATCGCAAAACAACCGATGCATTCGTCTGCGGCGCCCAGACGCCAGTCTCAAATGCAAACTCTCGCTTTCCTATCGTTACATTCAGTTCTCTTTTCATTTTCTTTTCTTTTTTTATTTTTTTTTGTGTGTGGGGGACCAGTCCCCCCACGCCCCCCCCACCCACTGCCCACTAAAAACTTTCAGTGCGTTTTTATTTATGTTCCATTACACCCATGGCGTTGCCATGGGCGCAATCGCCTTCGGCCGTGAGGGAGGGGAATTGGTTTGGGGTTTGGGGCTTAGTTTTTAGTGAGCAATGGGTTTGGGGGAATGTGGGTTTGGAATTTAGGCTAAGTTTTTAGTGGGCAGTGGGTTAAGCGTTGGGGGGGGGAATAAGAAAACGCTCACACGACGGGAATGGGATATATCATAAGGTTGTGGGAGTGGTAGGGTTAAAATGAAGTGGGCGTGTGGATGTATGTTGATTGGCATGAATTGCTAAATGCATTGCATTTGTGCTAAAGACGGCGCGTTTTGTGGGCATGTATCGGCGCCTTTGTCGCGTCGAGTGCTTGCGTATTGGAATATGGCGCATTTGTGCGCCGTCGACGCCCGTCGTGGCGGAGAATAGGGATTTATCGTTGTTATGTTGATCGATATTTTTACGTATAGTGCGTCGACGGCGCATGGCGTATTTGGCGTGGAAGAACTCATCGAGGCGGCGCGCCGTGCGCATTTAGATGGTATAGGTATAACCGATAGGGCGACGAGTTCGCGATCGCGAGAGTATGTCGAGACGGCGCGCCGCCTAGGGTATTTAGTCATCGTCGGTTTGGAGCTAGAGACGGATATCGGGCGCGTGACGGCGTATCCGGCACAAGTCGACGATGAATATGTTTCGGAATCGTGGCGAAGTTTAGGGGAATGCCCGACGGCGGAATCGGTATTGGATTATTTCCATCAGCGCGGTGGGATTGTCGTAGCGCGCGACGTATACAATCGCGATGAGGGAATGAAAGATCGCGTTTATAGTGCGAAAGATAGCCGCGGGCGCGGCTTCGATTGCGTCGATACGCTGGCGGTTTATCGCCGTCGGATCGATAACGAATTGAGCATCGAAGCGCAAAAAGTGATGGGTGTAGGCGGTTGTGCGGGATCGGGCGTATTCGACGATTTGTCGGATATCGGTTATTGTGCAACGCTTTTTGCAGACCAAGTGGCCGATCAGGCGTCGTTTGTCGCCGCGATGCGCGGCGTATTGCATTGGGCCGTTGGATTGAGGGATTTGGGTCAGGCTTGCCCGATGGGGGTTCCGCCGCGCTATGATGAAGCCGTTGAAGAACGCAGTGTGCGGAGTGACGAGGGGAGTCGACGCCCGAGGCGCGGCAGCGATGATCGCCGCGATGGACGGAATCGCGGGCGCGACGATAGACGTCGTGACCGCCGCGATGATGGATCGGACAATCGACGCGGAGAACGTGGGCAAGGGCGTCGATCGGGCAATGGCGGTCGACGTCGCCCGCAAGGCTAGGGGTGTAGATGGCGATAGCCGCGCCAAAGTGCTTGAACCCCATGGGCGAAATGGCGTGGCTAGAGCGAAGAACAAGTTTTGCTTGCGTAAAATGCGAATTTACGCAAATATGTGTTACGCTTTCGTAAATAGACGATGCGTTAGCGATTGATTGATGTCGCCAGCGACGACAAAGACACCATCATCTTGGAGGGTCAAATGAATAAAGGCTTGATTTTTGCGATGCTCGTCATAGCGAGTATGTCGTTTACGTTTATGGGTTGTAAATCTTGGGCACCGAGCACGAGCGAGTCGGGCAAATGCTCGATCGATCGTCAATGGGTAGCTCCGAAACAGGATCCGTCGACGGGTGAATGGAAAGAAGGCTACTGCGAGTGGCTTCCTGGCAAAGCAGGCTAGTTTTTTAGATAGCGGCGGTCGTATTGCGACCGCTTTTTTTGTGTTCGCGAAGAGCTAAAAATTTTTAGGAGCTTAACGATAATGCGTAAAACTCTTGGTATAGTCAGTATATTGGTGCTTTTGACGTTTTCGGGATGTGCGCAGAATTGCCCCGAATGCGCATGCGAAGCGAAGGTGGATAATTCGGTTTGCACGGGTGCCGAGGCAAAGCCCGAGGCGGCCAAAGGCGAAGCGACGCCCGTCGTCGCCGGTGCCGAAACGATCGCCTTGCCCAAGCCCATCGCCGTCGATGTGTCGATTACGAAGGCTTTGGAAAATCGACGTAGCATTCGCAGTTTTACCGATGAGATGATATCGCTACAAGATTTGTCGAATTTGTTGTGGTCGGCAAACGGCGTCAACCGCGAAGATGGCAAGCGTACGGCACCGAGCTCGCGCAATAAACAGAGCGTGTCGATATACGTCGCGTTTGAGCAGGGGGCGTATTTGTATGATTTTAAGGCGCACCAGCTGACGCGCGTCGTCGATACCGATCTTCGCATGAACGATGAATCGCCGTTGGAATTGATCTTCGTTTCGAATCATGCAGCGCAAGAAGATACGCCCGAGGCTCGCGAAAAGGCGGCATTAGTGCGCGGTATCGATGCGGGAACGGCTTCGGAGAATGCGGCGCTTTATTGCGCAGCCGCGGGCTTGGCTACGGTCATTCGCATGTATCACACGCCGCAGCCCGAAAAGGCGGCGGCGTTAAAACTCACCGATCAAGATAAGATGTTGTTCTTGATGAATGTTGGGTTTGAGGGGGAATAGACCTCACCCCTGGCCTGTCGGCCACCCCCTCTCCATAAATGGCGAGGGGGAGTAGACATCTGCCTACGGCAGATGTGAGAAATTTGGCGAGGGGGAATAGACATCTGCCTACGGCAGATGTGAGAAATTTGGCGAGGGGGAGTAGACATCTGCCTACGGCAGATGTGAGAAATTTGGCGAGGGGGAATAGACATCTGCCTACGGCAGATGTGAGAAATTTGGCGAGGGGGAGTAGACATCTGCCTACGGCAGATGTGAGAAATTTGGCGAGGGG